>Ga0210040_10008279_pt1 | contig 12385 bp, 12 predicted proteins | sample CryGeyCG12114_NA_FD_185462 | JGI IMG/M metagenome (GOLD analysis project Ga0210040, IMG submission 185462) | Groundwater microbial communities from aquifer - Crystal Geyser CG19_WC_8/21/14_NA (SPAdes) (version 2) | ecosystem: Environmental > Aquatic > Deep subsurface > Groundwater | place: USA... | reverse complement strand
CCGCCGGGCCGGAGGAGGCGCCCTTCAGCGTGGCGACCGCGCCGCTGGCAGAGCGCCCCTCGCGCCATTCCAGCGGCAAGTCGGCCAGCTCCGCGCGGACCTTGGCCAGCGTCAGCGGCGTGTCGAGGCCAAGCTCCGGCTCGGCATGGATCGCGCGCCGCAGCCCGGTGATGCGCGGGGCGATGCCGGTCGCATCATCGAGCAGCGTTTCGGTCAGCACGCTGCGTTCTAACGCCTTCGTGCGCGCTCTGCCAAGCCGGCTGTTTCCGAGGAGTGTGGGCGTTCGCCACTTGCCGTTCATGTCTGCCTCGTCACAGGCGGCCGCGTCGGAATGGCATTTCAGCGGTTGGTGCGGTCACCCTTGATAGAGAAGTGTAGCAATCCGGAGGGCCGAGCGGCTAAGGCACTCGGAATGGCCGGTACGATCCACCTGTTCGAGCAGCTCCCGCTGGTCGCGCGGCCTGAGCCGGCGAGCGAGGCTCCCGCCGCTGCGCCTGCCCGCCGCCTTCCGCTGGTCGGGGTGATCCGCAACCCGCGCAGCCATCGCAGCGGCGGATCCTATCCGGAGTGCACCGCAGTCGCGACCCTGCTGGTCGAGGCCCCTGCCAGGAGGGGCGATCTGCAGGCCATCCTCGCGCGCTTCGCGGAGCAGCGGATCGACCTGCTGGTGGTGGATGGCGGCGACGGCACCGTGCGGGATGTGCTGACCTGCGGGTCCGGCGTGTTCGGCGAAAGCTGGCCGCCGCTGATCGTGCTGCCGAGCGGCAAGACGAACGCGCTCGCGGTCGACCTCGGCCTGCCGGCGGACTGGTCGCTGGACGAGGCGCTGCGGATCGCCGGCGAAGGCGGCACCGTGCTACGGCGGCCGCTCGTCATCTCGCAACGCGACAACGAGGATGCGCGCGTGCTCGGCTTTGCGATGGGCGCCGGGCTCTACACCGCGGCGATCGGCCTGGGGCAGGAGGCGCACCGGAAGGGCGCCTTCAACGCCGTCGCCGTGGGCGTCACCACCGGCTGGACCATTCTTCGCGCACTGTTCGGTCGCGGCGATGATGATGCCCTGCGCCGGGCGACCCGCATGCGGCTGCACGACGATGCCGGCCATCCGCTGCCGCATAGCTGCCTTGGCCCGGAGGATGAGCGCTACCTGCTGTTCGCCTCCACGATGGAGCGCTTCCCCGCCGGGCTGAAGCCGTTCCGCCATGTCTCGGGCGTCCTGCGCATGGCGCTGATGGATGTGGCCAAGGCACGGCTGCTGCTGCGCATTCCGCTGATCGTCGGCGGCCTGCTCCGCCCCGGCGCGGCGCGGCGCGGCTATCACCTGCTGGCGATCGATTCCTTCGAAGTCGATCTCGGCGACCGCTTCATCCTGGATGGTGAAGCCTTTCCCGCGGGCCACTATCGCGTCGCCACGGGGCCGAAGCTGCGCTTCGTCGCGCCCTGATCGCCGACAACGATGAGCGCACGGCGCCCGCTCGACCCCGCCGTTACCCACATCGCCGGCCAGCTTGGCCTAGAGAGCGACGCGGGGGCGGTGCTGTTCTACGGCTCCAATCTGCGCACCGGCTCGCTGGATGGCGTGCTCGACTTCTACGTGCTGCTGCCCGGCCCGCCGGAGCAGGGCCTCTGGCCGCGTGTCTCCTATCGCGAATGGGAGCACGGCGGGCGCACCCTGAGGGCCAAGATTGCCACCATGCGGCTGGCGACCTTCTCTGAGGCCGCGGCCGGCCGCACGCTCGACACCACCATCTGGAGCCGCTTCGTGCAGCCGAGCGCGCTGGCCTGGGTGCGCGGCGAGCCGGAGGCGGCAGCGGTGCAGGAGGCCCTCGGCGCCGCTGCCTGCACGGCCGCCTGGCTCGCGGTGGCGCTCGGTCCGAGCCGCGGGACGGAGGAGGATTACTGGCGCGCCCTGTTCCGCGCGACCTACCGGGCGGAGCTGCGGGTGGAGGCGGCGGGGCGGGAGGATTCGATCCTCTCCGTCAACCGCGCGCACTTCACCGGTCTGCTGCCCCGGGCACTGGCGGAGGAGGGGATCGCCTGCGAACAGCAGGGCGCGACGATCGCGCCCCGGCTGGACGATCGCGAACGCCGGCGGATCCTGCGCTGGTGGGAGCGGCGGCGGCGGCTGGGCAAGCCGCTCAACATCGTGCGCCTGCTGCGCGCGGCGGCGACGTTCGAGGGGGCTGCCCGCTATGCAGCGTGGAAGATCGAGCGGCACACCGGCCTGGCGGTGGAGATCACCCCCTGGCGCGAGCGGCATCCGGTGCTGGCCGCGCCGGGAATCCTCTGGCACCTGTCCCGCGCTCGCAAAGCGAGATCAGCCGGTCAGGAGCCCGAAAGATAGCGCATCCGGATGCTGATCGGCTTCACCTCGTCGGCGGCGACCGCGAAGGCCGTCTTGCGATAGCTCGGCTTGCCGAGATTGAAGATGTTGATCGACGGATTGTTCGACATGCCACCGCCATCCTTCATCAGGTCGGTGCCGCCGTTGCCGTTGAGATCATGGCGGATCGCGATGCCGTAGGTGCCTGCCCGCGGCACGGGCATGCAGAAGGTCATCCGCCCTGCCCGTGCGGGAACCTCCATCCGATAGATCCAGCGCCCGCTGGCAAGCCAGTCCTGCTGCGTGCCGCGATAGAGCTGGACGCGCATCGTGCCGGTGCCGGCACGCACGTCGGTGACAATGATCTGCACCGCAGGCCCTGCACCCGCCCGGCAGCGAGAAGGATCGTTGCTGATCTCCTCCCGGTTCTGCGCACGGGCCGCACTCGCAAGCGACAGCAGCGCCAACGGGATCAGCAGAACTTTGAGACGGCGCGAAGATCGCAGTGAAGGCAAGGAAGATGGTCCGTATCGGTGGGTGAGGCGGCCTCTGCAGCTAACGCGCCGCGATGATGATTGGCCCTCTGAAGCTGCCCGATAATCCGCCCGGCCCGCTGAACTTGGCGTGAATTCCCGCCGGCCCGGTCAGCCTCGGCGAGAGGAGGCGGGGCTGAGGCGGTCCTTCCAGCGCGTGCGGCGCACCGCTTTCAGGACCGCCTTGCGCCGCGGCGCGTCGCAGCCCTTCAGGTAATCGACGTACCAGCGCAGGAAGGCCGCGCGCATCGCCGGGTAGCGGCCCTCGCGCCGGGTCGTCACCGTGCAGCTGGCCTCGTGGATGCGCCGGTCCGACCAGATGTGGCTGGAGAAATAGACCGGCGCCGCCAGCAGCAGCTTGCCGAAGCAGGCCGAGTCCTCGAACGGCCCGGTGAACCGCGCCTCGAAGCGGCCGACCTGATCGAGCAGGGATCGCCGGATCATCACGTCGGAGGGGCACGGCGGCGCGGCTTTGCCGAGCGGATAGGCCGCCAGCGCCGCCTCTGGCGCCGGGGCGACCGCGTCCATCAGGTGCCCGGTGGGAACCAGCTGATCCTCGCCCCCGTCCCAGCTGCGCCAGTGATTGACCGCGCCGGCCACCATCCCGATCTCGCGATGCGATTGCATGATCGCCACCTGCTCGCGCAGCTTGCGCGGGCGCCAGCGATCGTCCGCATCGATGAAGGCGATATATTCGCCGCGTGCATGGGTGAGGCCGAGGTTGCGCGCCGCGCTCATCCCCTCGCGCGCATGGCCGGGGTGCTCCAGATAGGAGATCCGGCCGGGGCAGCGCATCGCGTGGCTGAGGGCGAGGGCCGTGCTGCCGTCGCTCGATCCATCATCAACCAGCAGCAGTTCGAAATGATCAAAGTTTTGCGCCATCACGCTGTGGATCGCCTCCGGAAGGAAGCGCTCCGCATCGTGGAAAATGCAAATGACCGTGACATTCGGCTGAGACACGTTCGCGATTGGCCTGACTGTCGGAAAGAGGAATGCGGAGGGGGCGACTAGCAGCCGGTGGTTAATGCGCGCTGCACGCACGATTCAGGGGAATTGCATAGAGCGAGCGACCAGCCCGAGGCAGCGGAGGAAAGCGCTTCACGCGCAGCCGTGTGGAAAATCGGACGAACACGCTTGTTGCCCTGCCGGGTGCTGGTAAGCCGGCACCACTTCGCCCATGGTTACCCCGCTGATCTCGCCCTCGATCCTGTCCGCCGACTTTGCCCGGCTTGGGGAAGAGGTGCGTGCGATCGACGCGGCGGGCGCGGACTGGATCCATGTCGATGTGATGGATGGGCACTTCGTCCCGAACCTCACGATCGGCCCGGCCGTGGTGAAGGCGCTGCGCCCGCACACTGCCAAGACGTTCGACGTGCACCTGATGGTCTCGCCGGTGGACCTGTGGATCGAGCCATTCGCCCAAGCGGGTGCAGACATCATCACCGTGCATCCGGAGGCCGGGCCGCACATCCACCGCACGGTGCAGGCGATCAAGGGCGCGGGCAAGAAGGCCGGCGTCTCTCTTAACCCCGGCACGCCAGCGAAGATGCTCGACTACCTGATCGACGAGATCGACCTGGTGCTGGTGATGAGCGTCAATCCTGGGTTCGGCGGGCAGAGCTTCATTTCCTCGCAGCTGCGCAAGGTGGAAGCGGTGCGCAAGTTGATCGACAAGTCGGGCCGCGACGTGCGGCTGGAGGTCGATGGCGGCGTGAATCCGGCCAACGCGCGCCAGTGCCTCGCCGCCGGGGCGGATGTGCTGGTCGCCGGATCGGCCGTGTTCACCGGCGGCCCGTCCGCCTACGCCGCCAACATCGCCGCCCTGCGGGGCGGCTCTTGAACCGGATGGCGAGCCGCAACCGCTTCCTCAATGGCGCTGAAGCAGGCGCTGCACTGGAGAAGGAAGAAGAGGCGAACTGGGCAGACGGCCTGGAGCTTCCGCTCGACGCGGAACCGTCGTCACCGTCTGGCCCGGCAGAGCCCGCCCCGCTGCATGATGACCTGGCCAGCGGCCTCGCTTCCCCGCACGCCTCTGCCGGAGACCGGCTGGTGCGCTTCGCCTACAGGCTCGGCGTGCCGGGCTCCACGCTCGCGCGACCCTTCGGCCGCCCGGTCAAGCTGCGCCTGCTGGCGACGGTGGAGAGCCCGCTGGCCGGCAATCGCGTCACGGGGGTGGCGCTCAGGGCCGGGCACTTCCTCGTGCATGGGGTCAAGACACCGGTCGACCAGATGAATTTCGGCCCCGCCGCGCGGCTGGCCCCGCCCGTGGAGCGCGTGGTGCACGGCTTCACCTGGCTGCGCGATCTCGCCGCCTGCGCCCCAGCGCCGCAATGCGCCGCCACGGCCGAGCGGATTCTTGGCGGCTGGCTTGCCGCCAATCCGGAGCCCTCATCCGGCGGAGCGTGGAAGGTGGGCCATGCCGGCCACCGGCTGCTCGGCTGGCTGGTCCATGCGCCGCTGGTCCTGTCGGGCAGCGACCGGTCCTTTCGCGCCCATGCGATGCAGGCGATCGAGGAAACAGCGCGCTGGCTGGATCGCGCGGCCGGCAAGGCGGACGATCGGCTGGACGAGGTCTCCGCCTGGTGCGCATTGGCCGCCGCCGGACTGCTGCTGCCCGATGGGAAACCCCGTCGGCTCCACGCGGAGGCCGGGCTGGCGCATGCGCTGGGCGAGCTGGTCGGCGGCGATGGGGGCGTGTTGTCGCGCAGCCCGCTGGCGCAGATGGAAGCCATCGAGCTGCTGGTCGAGCTTGCCGCCTGCTACCGCGCGCTCCGGCAAGAGCCGCCCGCGCAGATCGGCGCCATGCTGCAGATGCTGGTGCCCCCGCTGCTCGCGGTGACCCATGCCGATGGCGGGCTGGGGACTTGGCAGGGCGCCGGCGCGGTCTCGGGCGAGCGGGTCGAAGCGCTGCTCGCCGCCACCGGGGTGCGGGCGAGGCCGCTCGCCGATGCGCGGCAATGGGGCTATCAGCGCCTCGCCGCCGGGCGAAGCGTCCTGCAATTTGATGCAGCGCCGCCCCCGCTGGCCCGGCACGCGCGGCATGGCTGCGCCTCCACGCTGGCGTTCGAGCTGTCGCACGGCGCGCACCGGCTGGTGGTGAATTGCGGCGGAGCGGCCAGCGCCGGCGGCCAGATCCCCGCTCGCATCGAACAAGGCCTGCGTGCCACTGCCGCGCATTCTGCACTGGTGCTCGGTGATGCGAATTCCACCGCGGTGCTGGTCGGCGGCAAACTGGGCGCCGGCGTCAGCGAGGTAGAGGTGGACCGGCGGCGGGAGGACGCGCCAGGCGGGCCATCGGCCAGCATGATCGAGGCGAGCCACAATGGCTACGTCGCACGCTTCGGGCTGATCCACCGCCGCACGCTCGCCTTGACGGACGATGGCACGCAGCTCGCCGGAGAGGACCTGCTGGTGCCGTCCGGGCGAAAGGCGCGCAGCGGCAAGGTGCCCTTTGCATTGCGCTTTCATCTCGGTTTCGGGGTCGATGCAACGCTGGAGCAAGACGGATGCACCGCCCGGCTGGACCTGCCCGACGGCAGCAGCTGGGCCTTCCTCACGGATGGCGGCACAATCGAGCTGGACGAGAGCCTGTGGGTCGATGGCGATGGCCAGCCGCATGCGACCCTCCAGCTGGTCGTGCAGGGGATGGTATCACGCGGCGGGGACAGCTTCGCCTGGGCGTTCGAGAAATTGGGGGCAGGAGTACGATGAGCCGTGATGTGACCGAGGTGCCGATCCGGCGCGCGCTGCTGTCGGTGTCCGACAAGAGCGGCGTGGTGGAGCTCGCCTCGCGCCTCGCCAAGGGCGGGGTGGAGCTGGTCTCCACCGGCGGCACCGCGCGCGCCTTGCGCGACGCCGGCCTGCAGGTGCGCGACGTGTCCGACGTCACTGGCTTTCCCGAGATGATGGACGGCCGCGTCAAGACGCTGCACCCGCTGGTCCATGGCGGCCTGCTGGCGGTGCGCGACGATCCGGAGCACGCCGCCGCGATGGAAGCGCATGAGATCGGCGCGATCGACCTGCTCGTCTCCAACCTCTACCCGTTCGAGGAGACGGTGGCGCGCGGGGCGGAGCGCGACGAGATCATCGAGAACATCGACATTGGCGGCCCGGCGATGATCCGCTCGGCCAGCAAGAACCACGCCTTCGTCACCATCGTCAGCGACCCTGCTGATTACCCGGTGCTGATCGAAGAGCTGGCCGGGCATGACGGCGCGACCACGCTCGCCTTCCGCCGGCGCATGGCGGCGAAGGCCTTCGCCGCCACGGCTGCCTACGATTCGATGATCAGCCAGTGGTTCGCCTTTGCCGACCAGGGGCAGCAATTTCCGGACATGCTGGCGGTCAACGGCCGCAAGCTGGCGGAGCTGCGCTATGGCGAGAACCCGCACCAGCAGGCGGCGCTCTACCTCCCCCTTGCCCTGCACACGCCCGGGCTGGCACAGGCCGAGCAGGTGCAGGGCAAGGCGCTCAGCTACAACAATTACAACGATGCCGACGCCGCGTTGGAGCTGGTCTCCGAGTTTCGCGGAGAGGCCCCGTCGGTAGTGATCGTCAAGCACGCGAATCCCTGCGGCGTGGCCCAGCGTTCGACCCTTCTCGAAGCCTGGAACGACGCGCTCGCTTGCGATCCCGTCTCGGCCTTCGGCGGCATCGTCGCCTGCAATCGCCCGCTCGATGCCGCCACAGCCCAGGCGATCTGCCGGATCTTCACCGAGGTGGTAATCGCTCCCGGCGCGGACGCGGCCGCACGTGCCGCCTTCGCCGCCAAGCCTAACCTGCGCCTGCTGCTGGTGGAGGAACTGCCGGACCCGCGCCGCCCGGGCCTCTCCATCAAGCCGATCGTCGGCGGGCTGCTCGCCCAGTCGCGCGATGCTGGCGCGGTGGAGCCTTCCGCGCTCAAGGTGGTGACGAAGCGCGCGCCGACCGATCAGGAGCTGGCGGACTGCCTGTTCGCCTGGACCGTCGCCCGCCACGTCAAGTCGAATGCCATCGTCTTCGCCAAGGACGGCGCGACCGCCGGGATCGGCGCAGGCCAGATGAACCGCCGCGACAGCGCCCGTATCGCCGCGATCCGTGCGCGAGAGATGGCGGCAGAAGCGGGTTGGGCCCAGCCACGCACGATCGGCAGCGCCATGGCGTCGGACGCCTTCTTGCCGTTCGCGGATGGTCTGCAAGCGGCCATCGACGCAGGCGCGACCGCGGTGATCCAGCCGGGTGGCGCCATGCGCGACGAGGAAGTGATCGCCGCCGCGGACGAGGCGGGGCTGGCGATGGTTTTCACCGGGATGCGCCACTTCCGCCATTGAGGCGCGTGAGCGTGCCGGTTGGAGTTCGCTTTCTCCGCTCCTATATCAGGCGCGTGAATGAACGGGCGCGAACAGTGCAATTCAGAGCCCGTCAAGGACCGGAGGAGCACATCATGTTCTCGAGCCGAACTGTAACGGATTCAACTTATCATGCGCCTGCTGAAGAACGACCTCGTGCTTTCCTTTCTCGTCGGCTTCAGCCTGACGGCGGCGGCTTTGGTGCCGGGGCTTGGGCTCGTATGAGGAACTGGCGCACGCTGCTCGCGGCAGGCGCGCTGGGGGTGGCCGCCTGCGCCCCCGCCGCGGCGGCTGAGGAAACCTTCAACGCACCTGTGGCCCAGCGCACCGCCAGCGAGGGCTCCGGCCTCAAGACCGCCTATTTTGCGGGCGGCTGCTTCTGGGGTGTCGAGGCCGTGTTCAGCCACATGAAGGGCGTGAAGAGCGCCGTCTCCGGCTACCACGGCGGCAATGGAGAGACCGCGTCGTACCAGCAGGTCTCCACCGGCACGACGCAGCATGCAGAGGCGGTGAAGGTGGTCTACGACCCTTCCACCGTCCGCTATGATCAATTGCTCCGCGTGTTCTTCTCCGTCGTCGCCGATCCCACGCTGCGCAATCGGCAGGGGCCCGACAGCGGACCCCAATATCGCGCCGCGCTGATTCCGGTCAGCGCAGAGCAACGGGCCGTCGCCTCCGCCTATCTCGCGCAGATGAAGTCCAGCGGCGTGTGGAGCCGGCCGATCGTAACCGAGATCGAGAGCGCGAAGCGGTTCTACGAGGCCGAGGACTACCACCAGGATTTCGCGCAGAAGAACCCCAGCCATCCCTACATCCGCCGGTGGGACGCGCCCAAGGTCTCCGCGCTGCGTGAGATGTTCCCGACGCTCTACAGCGCTGCGTTCCAGGCCGGCTGATTGTCGATGGCCGCCCTTGCGCCTATATCAGCTCGCATGGGCGGGCACCGGCATAACGAGCATTCAGGCACGCGCCTGATCGAGGAAGCGCAGAGCGTCCTGACCGGGGCGGGCGAGCAGTGGACGGAGATGCGCGCCGATGTGTTCAGCGCGCTCGCCGAGCATGATCGCCCCGCCTCTGCCTACGATATCGCCGAGCAGGTGGGCCAGCGGCGCGGCAAGCGGGTCGCGGCCAACAGCGTCTATCGCATTCTCGATCTGTTCGTGCGGACCAATCTTGCCAATCGGATTGAGAGCGCCAACGCCTACCTCGCGAACACCCACCCGGGCTGCCGCCACGATTGCATCTTCCTGATCTGCGACGATTGCGGCGCTGCCACCCACCTGGATGACGACCGGCTGACTGGCGCGTTGCGCGATGCCGGGCAAGCAGCAGGATTTGCCGATGTGCGCCCAGTGGTCGAGCTGCGCGGCCTGTGCAACGCCTGCGCCGGTTGAACCTTTTCCGGCAAGGCGCTGAAAAGCGCCGTGTCCTCCTTCATCGACAGGCGCGGCCGGCGCGTGTAAGCCCCGCCGGATGAGCGCGCGTCCTGCTACCCCCCTGCTCGATAATGTCTCCTACCCGGCCGACCTGCGCCGGCTGGAGGCGCGACAGCTGCATCAGCTGGCCGACGAGCTTCGCCTGGAGATGATCGACGCGGTGGGATCCACCGGCGGCCATCTCGGATCCGGCCTCGGCGTGGTCGAGCTGACGGTGGCGATCCATTACGTCTTCAATACGCCGGAGGACCGGCTGATCTGGGATGTCGGCCACCAGGCCTATCCGCACAAGATCATCACCGGCCGGCGCGACCGGATCCGCACCCTGCGCCAGAGCGGCGGCCTCTCCGGCTTCACCAGGCGCAGCGAGAGCGAGTACGATCCGTTCGGCGCGGCGCATTCCTCCACCTCGATCTCCGCCGGCCTCGGCTTCGCGATCGCCAACAAGCTGACAGGCGCTGCGGGCAAGGCGATCGCGGTGATCGGCGACGGTGCGATGAGTGCCGGCATGGCCTACGAGGCGATGAACAACGCCCAGGCCGCCGGAAACCGGCTGGTGGTCATCCTCAACGACAACGACATGTCGATCGCCCCGCCGGTCGGTGGCCTGTCCGGCTATCTGGCGCGGCTGGTGACCGGCGGGCGCTTCCTGGGCTTGCGGGAGCTGGCGAAGAAGTTCGCTCGCCGCCTGCCGCAGCCGCTGCACCGCGCTGCCAAGCTGACGGACGAGTACGCCCGCGGCATGGCCATGGGCGGCACCTTGTTCGAGGAGCTGGGCTTCTACTACGTCGGCCCGATCGACGGGCATGATCTGGACCAGCTGATCCCCGTGCTGGAGAACGTACGCGATGCCGCCGAGGGGCCGTGCCTGGTCCACGTGGTGACGCAGAAGGGCAAGGGCTACGCCCCGGCCGAGAGTGCGGCCGACAAATATCACGGCGTGCAGAAGTTCGACGTCATCACCGGCGTGCAGACCAAGAGCGCGCCTGGAGCGCCCGCCTACCAGAACGTGTTCGGCGACACGCTGGCGACGCTCGCGGACAGCGATCCGCGCATCTGTGCCATCACCGCCGCCATGCCGAGCGGCACCGGGGTCGACAAGTTCACCACCCGCCATCCCGCCCGGGCGTTTGACGTCGGCATCGCGGAGCAGCACGCGGTGACCTTCGCTGCCGGCCTTGCCGCGCAGGGAATGCGCCCCTTTTGCGCCATCTATTCGACCTTCTTGCAACGCGCTTTCGATCAGGTTGTGCATGACGTGGCGATCCAGAACCTGCCCGTGCGCTTCGCCATCGATCGCGCCGGGCTGGTCGGGGCTGATGGCGCGACCCATGCCGGTAGTTTCGACGTCACCTATCTGGCGACCCTGCCCAATTTCGTGGTGATGGCCCCGGCCGACGAAGCGGAACTGGTCCACATGGTCCACACCGCCGCCGAGCACGATGCCGGACCGATTGCCTTTCGTTACCCCCGCGGCAACGGCACTGGCGTGGAGCTTCCCGCCGAGCCACAGGTGCTGGAGATCGGCAAGGGCCGCGTCGTCCGGAAGGGCAGCAAGGTCGCGCTGCTGTCGCTCGGCACCCGCCTTGCGGAAGCGATGAAGGCGGCCGACCAGCTGGAGGCGAAAGGTCTCTCCACCACCGTGGCGGACCTGCGCTTCGCCAAGCCGCTCGATACCGCGCTGATCCGCCAGCTGATGGCGACGCACGAGGTGGTGGTCACGATCGAGGAGGGCAGCATCGGCGGCCTTGGCGCGCATGTGCTGACGCTGGCAAGCGATCTGGGCCTCACGGATGCGGGCCTCAAAATTCGCACCATGCGCCTGCCGGACCTGTTTCAGGACCAGGACGCACCGGAGCGCCAGTACGACGAGGCTCGCCTCAACGCGCCCCACATCGTCGAGACGGTGCTCTCCGCCCTCCGCCACAACAGCGCCGGCGTGGAGGAGGCGCGCGCCTAGCCCCGAAGCCTGGCGATCGCCACGACGTAGTTCCGGCCGTAGAACCCGGAGCATGCCACGCACGTGGTGAAGCGGAAATAAACCTGTTCGGGGCTGAGGGCCTGCTTGGCCAGCTCCCGCTCAAAGTCCGCCTCCTAGTGCGGCGCCTGCTCGGACGGTCCGCCGAACACCTTGGTGCGATACTCCTCGTCCAGCCGGACCATCTCCATGCCGCGCACAGGCTTCCTGACGGCGAAGAGATGTTCCGCCTTCCTCGCCGGGAACACGCGGTTCAGCACCAGGAGTTGCTGATCCTTCCACGCATTTGCCTTCTCGATCGCGCTGGCAGCGGCGGCATAGGCAGGCGCCATGTCCTCCCGCATCTGCCTCACCCCGCCAGAGACGGTCCGGACAAAGCGCTTCCTGTCGAACTGCAGCGCCTGCTCATCCCAGCCATGCGGCAGAAAGCGCGGACAGCACCCAGTGGATTGTCGCTCCTGGCGGTCGGGGGAACGCGGTTGGTCTCAATGGGCGGCTCTCCGGTCGAGGACGAGGGAGAATACGAACGCTCGCCCCAACCAAGGAGTAAGCGCAGGCCTTCTTCAGGTCGGCAGGTGCTTCAGGGGCATCACCATCCCTCGAACGCGCGGGAGAGGGGCGCCGCGCTTACCGCCCTGCGATCGCCAGCAGCTCGACCGTGAACAGCAGCGTGGCCCCGCCGGCGATCGGTCCGCGCCCGACCGGGCCGTAGGCAAGGCTCGCCGGCGCGGCGATCTCGATCGTGTCACCGATGCCCGCTTGCGGGATCGCCAGCTGCCAGGCGGGGA
>Ga0210040_10008278_pt1 | contig 12385 bp, 9 predicted proteins | sample CryGeyCG12114_NA_FD_185462 | JGI IMG/M metagenome (GOLD analysis project Ga0210040, IMG submission 185462) | Groundwater microbial communities from aquifer - Crystal Geyser CG19_WC_8/21/14_NA (SPAdes) (version 2) | ecosystem: Environmental > Aquatic > Deep subsurface > Groundwater | place: USA... | reverse complement strand
CTGATCGACGAGGCGCGCACGCCGCTGATCATCTCCGGCCCGACGGATGACAAGTCCGACCTGTATGTCTCGCTCGATCAGGTCGTGAAGGATCTGGAGCCCGAATATTACGAAGCTGACGAGAAGTCGCGCAACGTATCGCTGACCGAGGACGGGACGGAGGAGGTCGAGCGGCGGCTGGCGGCGGCCGGGCTGCTGGCGACCGACAACCTCTACGATGTCGAGAACACGATGGTCGTCCACCATCTGGACCAGGCGCTGAAGGCGGTGGTCATGTTCAAGCGCGACATCGACTACATCGTGAAGAACGACAAGGTCGTCATCATCGACGAGTTCACCGGCCGCATGATGGATGGCCGGCGCTGGTCCAACGGCCTGCATCAGGCGGTGGAGGCGAAGGAGGGCGTCCGGATCGAGCCCGAGAACCAGACCATGGCCTCGATCACCTTCCAGAACTATTTCCGGATGTACCCCAAGCTGTCGGGCATGACCGGCACCGCCGCGACGGAGGCGATGGAGTTCTGGGACATTTACAAGCTGAACGTCGTCGAGATCCCGACCAACGTGCCGGTGCAGCGGATCGACGAGGATGACGAGTTCTACAAGAACACGCAGGACAAGTTCCGCGCCATCGCCAAGGCGATCCGCGAGAAGAACGAGATCGGCCAGCCTGTGCTGGTGGGCACGGTCAGCATCGAGAAGTCCGAGCTGCTGAGCCGCTTCCTGGAGGAGGAGGGGGTGAAGCACGAGGTGCTGAACGCCCGCTTCCACGAGCGCGAGGCGCATATCGTGGCGCAGGCCGGGCGGATGGGTGCGGTCACCATCGCCACCAACATGGCCGGGCGCGGCACCGACATCCAGCTGGGCGGCAATGTCGAGTTCACCGTGGAGGACGAACTTCGCGACCTGCCCGAGGGGCCGGAGCGCGACGCCGCGATCGAGCGCATCAAGGCCACCGTCGCTGCGGAGCGGGAGCAGGTGCGCGCGGCCGGCGGGCTGTTCGTGCTGGGCACCGAGCGGCATGAGAGCCGGCGGATCGACAACCAGCTGCGGGGCCGCTCCGGCCGGCAGGGCGATCCGGGCCTGTCGCGCTTTTACCTGTGCCTGGAGGACGACCTGCTGCGCATCTTCGGGCCGGACACGCTGTTTTCCAAGATGATGAACTCCAACCTGGCCGATGGCGAGGCGATCGGTTCCAAGTGGCTGAGCAAGGCGATCGAGACCGCGCAGAAGAAGGTCGAGGCGCGCAATTACGAAAGCCGCAAGCAGGTTGTCGAATATGACAACGTGATGAACGACCAGCGCAAGGTGGTGTACGAGCAGCGCGCCGAAGTGATGGATGCAGACGCGGTGGACGACGTCGTGTTCGACATGCGGCAGGACACGATCAACACCATGGTGGCCGAGGCCTGCCCGCCCGGCTCCTACCCGGAACAGTGGGACATCGCAGGGCTGAAGGACAAGGCGGACGACGTGCTCGGCCTCGACCTGCCGGTGGATGCCTGGCTGGCCGAAGAGGCGCTGGAGCCCGAGATCATCGAGGAGCGGCTGGTGGCGCTCGCCGAAGAGAAGATGGCCCGCAAGCTGACCGAGATCGATCCGCTGGTCTGGCGCTCGGTCGAGAAGGGCGTGATGATCGATCGGCTCGACTATCACTGGAAGGAACATCTGGCGACGCTGGATGCCCTGCGCCAGGTAGTGTTCCTGCGCGCCTATGCGCAGAAGACGCCGATCAACGAATACAAGCAGGAAGCCTTCGGCCTGTTCGAGGCGATGCTGGAGCATATCCGCATCGACGTGACGCGGGTGCTGATGAAAAGCGAACTGCGCATGCCTCAGGTGATGGAGCCGGCGCCTCTGCCCGATCTGCCGGACTTCCTGACCGGCCATATCGACCCGCTGTTCGGCACCGACGACAGCGACGGATCGAGCCGGTCGACGGGGGCCGAGGCGCTGCTGGGCTCGCTGGCCGTTTCGCCGATGGCCGAAGCCGGGCCGGGCGGGGCGGATACCAGCGATCCGTGGGCGGACCAGCCGATCAGCCGCAACGCGCCGTGCCCGTGCGGTTCCGGCAACAAGTACAAGCATTGTCACGGGGCGCATGCGTGATCGAGGCCCTCCCCGTGTTCGGGGAGGGGCACCGAAGCCAGGGGTGGGGCAGCGGCAGGCCATGCGTCATCTGCCCCTCTCCCCAAGGGGCGCGGCCCCTGCTAGTGGCGGGCGATGACCGAGCTTTCCCGCATCCGCAACTTCTCCATCATCGCGCATATCGACCATGGCAAGTCCACGCTGGCCGACCGGCTGATCCAGTTCACCGGGGGGCTGACCGATCGCGAAATGAGCGAGCAGGTGCTGGACAACATGGACATCGAGAAGGAGCGCGGGATCACTATCAAGGCGCAGACCGTGCGCCTCAGCTACACCGCCAAGGATGGCGAGACCTATGCGCTGAACCTGATGGATACTCCCGGCCACGTGGACTTCGCCTACGAGGTCAGCCGGTCGCTGGCCGCGTGCGAGGGCGCGCTGCTGGTGGTGGACGCGGCGCAGGGCGTCGAGGCGCAGACGCTGGCCAACGTCTACCAGTCGATCGAGCACGATCACGAGATCGTGTCCGTGATCAACAAAATCGACCTGCCCGCGGCCGAGCCGGAAAAGGTGCGGGCGGAGATCGAGGACATCATCGGCCTGGATGCCAGCGATGCGGTGCTGGCCAGTGCCAAGTCCGGCATCGGCATCGAGGACGTGCTGGAGGCGGTGGTCAGGAAGATCCCCGCTCCGTCTGGCGATCGCACCGCGCCGCTGAAGGCCATGCTGGTGGACAGCTGGTACGACCCGTATCTGGGCGTCGTGATCCTGGTGCGCGTGATCGACGGTTCGATCCGTAAGGGCCTGCACGTCAAGTTCATGCAGGGCGGCACCGAGCATCTGGTGGACCGCGTGGGCTGCTTCACGCCCAAGCGCGAGGAACTGCCGGAGATCGGGACGGGCGAGATCGGCTTCATCACCGCGCAGATCAAGGAGGTGGAGCAGGCACGCGTCGGCGACACCATCACCACCGTAAAGAACGGCGCGAAGGAGGCTTTGCCCGGCTACAAGGAAGTGCAGCCGGTGGTGTTCTGCGGCCTGTTCCCGGTCGACGCCGCCGATTTCGAAAAGCTTCGCGAGAGCATCGGCAAGCTGCGGCTGAACGATGCCTCGTTCTCCTACGAGATGGAAACCAGCGCGGCGCTGGGCTTCGGCTTCCGCTGCGGCTTCCTGGGGTTGCTGCATCTGGAGATCATCCAGGAGCGGTTGAGCCGCGAATATGATCTGGACCTGATCACCACCGCGCCGAGCGTGGTCTACCGTATCCAGCTGCGCGCTTCCAAGACCGAGGATGCGCAGGAAATCCTGCTGCACAACCCGGCCGACTATCCCGATCCCAGCCGGATCGAGACGATCGAGGAGCCGTGGATCAAGGCCACGATCTACACGCCCGACGAATATCTCGGCTCCATCCTGAAGTTGTGCCAAGACCGGCGCGGCGTCCAGACGGAGCTGACCTATGTCGGCGGGCGCGCGCAGGTCAGCTACGAATTGCCGCTGAACGAGGTGGTGTTCGACTTCTATGACCGGCTGAAGAGCATCAGCCGCGGCTATGCCAGTTTCGATTACGAGCAGATCGGCCTGCGCGAGGGCGACCTCGTCAAGATGAGCATCCTGGTCAACAACGAGCCGGTCGACGCACTCAGCCTGATCGTTCACCGCGCTGTCGCGGAAGAGCGCGGGCGCGGCATGTGCGAGCGGCTGAAGGATCTGATCCCGCGCCACCTGTTCAAGATCCCGATCCAGGCGGCCATCGGCGGGAAGGTGATTGCGCGCGAGACGATTGCCGCGCTGCGCAAGGACGTCACCGCCAAGTGTTATGGCGGCGACATCAGCCGCAAGAAGAAGCTGCTGGAAAAGCAGAAGAAGGGCAAGGCGCGGATGCGCGAATATGGCAACGTCTCCATCCCGCAGGAGGCGTTCATCGCGGCGCTCAGGATGGGGGAGGAGTAGGCGTGCCGGTTTCCCTCACTTCACTTGGCGTTCACCGGCAGCGCGGCTATAGCGCGAGCATGATGCCCCGCCTCCTGCCGCTCGCCGCAGCTCTTGCCTCGTCCGTCGCCCTTGCCGGCTGCTCCATGTTCGGTGGCGGTGGCGGGGATGAGGTGGACACCGCCTATGTCGCGCGCGATGTGGAATCGCTCTACACCGCGGCCAAGGACCGGCTCGACCGCGGTGACACGCAGCGCGCCGCGGCCTTGTTCGACGAGGTCGAGCGCCAGCATCCTTACTCCCCCTGGGCCCGTCGCGCGCAGCTGATGAGCGCCTTCACCTATTATGTGCGGCAGGATTACAACGAGTCGATCCAGGCGGCGCAGCGCTTCCTGTCGATCCACCCCGGCAATCGCGACGCGCCCTACGCCTATTACCTGATCGCGCTGTGCTATTACGAGCAGATCAGCGACGTCGACCGCGACCAGCGCATCACCGAGCAGGCGCTGACCGCGCTGACGGAGGTCCAGCGCCGCTATCCGCAAAGCGAATATGCCTCTGACGCGCGGCTGAAGATCGACCTGGTGAACGATCATCTGGGCGGCAAGGACATGGAGATCGGCCGCTATTACGAGCGGTCGGGCAATTGGCTGGCGGCGCAGATCCGGTTCCGCAACGTGGTGGAAAACTACCAGACCACCAGCCACGCGGCAGAGGCGCTGTACCGCCTGGTGGAGACCAATCTCGCGCTCGGCATTCCGGCGGAGGCGCAGAAATATGCGGCCGTGCTGGGCGCCAATTACCCGGGCAGCGAATGGTACGAGAAGGCGTTCGATCTGATGCAGGACCACGCACCGCAGGCGGGCGCGCAGGTCGCCTCGGCCGGGAACTGAGCCGACGCACAAACTGCGCACGGCGCGGGTGACGCGCCGCACGCAATGCACTAGAACGGGCGGGGAACGATGCTGACCTCGCTCGCCATTCGCAATGTCGTCCTGATCGAGGCGCTGGACCTGGCCTTTGGGCCGGGTCTCGGCGTGCTGACCGGAGAGACCGGCGCTGGCAAGTCGATCCTGCTCGACGCGCTGGGCCTGGTGCTCGGGAACCGCGCGGAAACGATGCTGGTGCGCGCTGGCACCGATCAGGCGAGCGTCACGGCCACCTTCGATTTCACGGCCCTGCCGGCGCCCATCTGCGACGCACTGGCGGAATCCGAAGTGGCCATCGAGGCGGGCGAGCCGCTGATCCTGCGCCGCCGGGTGCGCGCTGATGGCGGGTCGAAGGCGTTCATCAACGACCAGCCCGTAAGCGTCGCGCTGCTGCGGCAGATCGCGCCGGCGCTGGTGGAACTGCACGGCCAGCACGATGATCGCGGCCTGGTCAATCCGCGCGGCCATCGCGCGCTGCTCGACCGTTATGCCGCCATGAACGGGAATGGCGAGGTGGCGGCGGTGGAGCAGGCCTGGAGCGCGTGGCGCACCGCCGAGACGCGCCTGGCCGAAGCGCGCGCCGGCATTGCCGCGGCCCGTGCCGAGCAGGATCTGCTGCTGGCCCATCTGGCAGAACTGACCACCATCGAGCCGCAGGTGGGGGAGGAGCAGGAGCTCGCCTTGACCCGCGCCGACATGCAGAAGGGGGAGCGGCTGGCTGTCGACCTCGACGCGCTGCGTCCGCTCTGGGATGGGTCCGACAGCGCGCTGGCAGCGCTACGCCTAGCAGCCCGGCGGCTCGACCGTATCGCCGGGGAGCACCAATTGCTGGCCGACGCGCTCGCGGCGCTGGATCGGGCGGTGATCGAGGCGGGTGAGGCGGAGGAGCGGCTGGTCGAGGCGGCCGAGGCGCTCAGCTTCGATCCGCTGGAGCTCGACCGCGTGGAAACGCGCCTGTTCGAACTGCGCGCGCTTGCCCGCAAGCATGGCTGCGATGCGGACGATCTGCCGGCGCGCATGGGCGCCATGCGCGAGGCGCTGGATGCGATCGAGGCGGGCGATGCCGCCCTTGCCGGGCTGGAGGCGCAGGCCACCCGCACCGGCGCCTCCTATCGTGATGCCGCAAATGCGCTGCATGCCATCCGCACCGAAGCCGCCACCCGCCTCGACGCGGCGGTGGCGGCGGAACTGGCCCCGCTGCGGCTCGATGCCGCGCGCTTTCGCACCGCGGTGACCGCGCTGCCGCAGGAGCGCTGGGGACCGCACGGGATGGATGCGGTGGAGTTCCTGATCGCCACCAATCCTGGCGCCCCCTTCGCGCCTCTGGCCAAGATCGCCAGCGGTGGCGAGCTGTCGCGCTTCATCCTGGCGTTGAAGGTCGCGCTGGCGGAGCAGGGCGGGGCGGCCACGATCATCTTCGACGAGATCGACCGCGGCGTCGGCGGCGCGGTCGCGAGCGCCATCGGCGAGCGGCTGGCGCGGCTGGCCGGCAGCGGCGGGCAATTGCTGGCAGTCACGCACAGCCCGCAAGTGGCCGCGCGCGGGCGCACGCATTACCTGATCGCCAAATCCAGTGAAGGCACGGTGACGCGAACCTCCGTCAGCCTGCTTGACGAAGCGGGCCGGCAGGAGGAGATCGCGCGCATGCTGTCCGGCGCCGAGATCACCAGCGAAGCGCGTGCGCAGGCCGAACGGCTGCTGGAAGGGGTGTGATGCGCGCTTTGATTGCTTGTGTGGCGCTGGCCTTCGCGGGGTGCGTTCAGCCGATGCAGCACACGACGCTGCCGCTGCTGGCGCGCGACCGTGCCGCGCCCGGTCCGGCGTTGCTGGAACATGCGCTGGCCGATTTCTTCACCGGCCCCGGTCCGGGCACCCGCGAAGATCCGCCGACCGTCTGCGTGGAGTTGTCGCCCGGCGGCCTGCAACCGAGCGACGAGGAGGCGCTGATGGCCCGCTTCCCGCGCCTGGCGCCGCGTGACCGCTGCCAGCTCGATGAACGATGGACGGACCGCATCACCGGCGAACGCGCGGTGCTGCTGCAGGCATACAGTTTCGCCTGCGCCGATGCCGACCATTGCACAGGCTGGATCAACGCCCGCCGCCGCCCGGCGACGCGCTGGACCATGGTGTGGCAGGATGGCGCATGGCAATTCGCCAGCGACCGGCGGATGGTGGCTGAATGAGACTGCTGCGCGGGGCTGTCGCGCTGGCCGGTCTGGCCGGCGGCTGTTCTTCGGGCGTCATGATCGCCGTGGAAGCAGACGAACCGATCAGCAGCGGAGTGCTGCTGTTGAATGAACGGCCAGTCGATCTCAGGCGCGCGGCCGATGGCGGTTTATGGGCACGGTGGGACGGGCCGGATGCCCATGGGGCAGTCACCGTCACCTTTCGGGATGGTGCGACCGCCTCCTGCCCTGTCGGGTACGTAACCCCAGGCATGGCGCCCCAGCAGCTGTCCATTCGTGCCCGCAGATGTGCGCTGCCGACATGACCGAAGCCGAAGCTGCCAACGAACTGATGCGGCTGGCAAGGGCCATCGCGCACCACAATCGCCTGTACCACGCGCAGGACGCGCCCGAGATCAGCGATGCCGAGTATGACGCGCTGGTCCGCCGCAATGCGGAGCTGGAAGCAGCCTTCCCGCATCTGATCCGTCCGGATTCACCCAGCAGCGCGGTGGGGCATGAGGTCGCCGCCTCGCCGCTGGGCAAGGTCGCCCATGCGCAGCGGATGATGAGCCTGGACAATGCGTTCTCCGACGAGGAGGTCGCCGAGTTCGTCGCGCGTGTTCGCCGCTTCCTGTCGATGGGGGAGGGCGAGGAGCTGGCCTTCACTGCGGAGGACAAGATCGACGGCCTGTCCTGCTCGCTGCGCTACGAAGGCGGCCGGCTGGTGCTGGCGGCGACGCGCGGCGACGGCACGGTGGGGGAGAACGTCACGGCCAATGTCGCGCACATCCCCGACATCCCGCAGCAATTGCCGAGCGGCGCGCCCGAGCTGTTCGAGGTGCGGGGCGAGGTCTACATGGAAAAACAGGCCTTTGCCGCGCTGAATGCCCGTCTGATGGAAGATGCGCGCAGCGCCGGCGGAGAGGGTTTCGACGCGGGTGCGGTGCGCCAGTTCGCCACCCCGCGCAACGCGGCGGCGGGATCGCTGCGGCAGAAGGACCCGGCGGTCACCGCGCAGCGCCCCTTGCGCTTCCTGGCGCATGGCTGGGGTGCGGCCAGCGCGGTGCCGGAAGCGAGCCAGCATGCGATGATGCGGCATATTGCTGGCTGGGGCTTCCCCGTCTCGCCCGATCTGGTGCGCGTCACTTCGACCGAGGCGATGCTGGTGCACTATGCCGGGATCGGCGAGCGGCGGGCGGGGCTGCCCTACGATATCGACGGGGTGGTCTACAAGGTCGATGCACTGGCCTTGCAGCAGCGGCTCGGCTTCGTGGCGAAGGCACCGCGCTGGGCGCTGGCGCACAAGTTCCCGGCCGAACGGGCGGAGACGGTGCTGGAGGCGATCGACATCCAGGTCGGCCGGACGGGCAAGCTGACCCCCGTGGGCCGGCTCGCGCCCGTGCTGGTAGGCGGTGTCACCGTCACCAACGTCACCCTGCACAATCGCGACGAGATCGCGCGGCTGGGCGTCAGGCCGGGAGACCGGGTGGTGATCCAGCGCGCCGGTGATGTGATCCCGCAGGTGGTGGACAACCTGACGCGGGACGTGGAACACGCCCCCTTTGCCTTTCCCGATCACTGCCCCGTCTGCGGCAGCGAGGCGGTGGCGGCGGAGGGCGAGGTGGATGTGCGCTGCACCGGCGGGCTGGTCTGCCGGGCGCAGGCATTCGAGCGGCTTCGCCATTTTGCCAGTCGCGCGGCGATGGACATCGATGGCTTGGGCGAGAAGAGCATCGCCGAGTTCCTCGATCTCGGCTGGCTGGCGGCTGGACCCGCCGATATCTTCCGCCTGCACCGCCATCGTGCCGACCTGGTCGGGCGCGAGGGCTGGCAGGACAAGTCTGTGGACAATCTGTTGGCAAGTGTCGAGGCGCGCCGCCGCCCGGATGCCTCGCGGCTGCTGTTTGGGCTGGGCATCCGCCATGTCGGCGCGGTCACCGCGCGCGATCTGTTGAAGCACTTCCACGACCTGCCCGCTTTACGCGAGTTGGCGGAGGCGGCGCGCAGCGGGGATACGGAGGCAGCGGCGCAGATGCTTGCGATCGACGGCGTCGGGCCGGTGGTGGTCGAGGCGCTGGGCGACTTCTTCCACGAGGAGCACAATCGGGCGCTGTGGGACGATCTGCTGGGCCAGGTGGATCCGCCCCGCTTCGAGGTTGCGACGCGCGACAGTGCCGTTGCGGGCAAGATCGTGGTGTTCACCGGCAAGCTGGAGACGATGAGCCGCGACGAGGCAAAGGCGCAGGCCGAACGGCTGGGCGCCAAGGCGGCGGGGTCCGTCAGCGCCAAGACGGACCTGATCGTGGCCGGGCCGGGCGCCGGCTCCAAGCTGAAGAAGGCGGCGGAGCTGGGCATCGAGGTCATGGACGAGGCCGCCTGGGCAGCGATCGTGGCAGAAGCGGGATAGGGCCGGGCCCTCAGCCCTGCGGCACCCACTTCATCACGCCGCCTGCCACCGGGGTCCACCATCCGGTCCGCACCCCCGCCGCCGCCAGCATGTCGCTGGTCCACTGATTGCAGGTGTTGGCCGCGGTGTAGCGGCCCGGCGCATCGTAGAACACGTCCTGCCGGCCATAGCCCGGATAGCGGTGCGCGCCGGCTGCCGGTGCGCTGCGCCGGATCGCGGCCACCAATCGCCGGTACTCGGCGGGGCGGAGCACCAGTTCGCGCAAATGCGGGGACGGGGCAGGGCGGACGTAATGCGCCACGTGCAGCAGCCCCTCTCCGCCCCGGCCGGCGATCCGCGCCACGGTGCCGGGCCGCAGGTCCCACCAGGTGGGCGTTTTGAGGAATACCTCCCGCTCCCCCCAACTGATCGCCAGGTGCGTGTAGGGGCGGGCGGGATCGGCCACGTGGCTAGCCGGAAACAGTGGGCGCCAGTCCGTCTCCGCACTGACCAGCGGGACCAGGATGGCCGTGTGGACGCCGTTCGTCTCCACCATGATGGTGACGCCTGTCGACGGTTCGCGCCAATCGGGATTGCGCGGGATGGCACTGCCGATCCAGGCCGCGAGGGCGAGCAGCAGCACCAGGCCCGCCACCAGCCCGGCAACCGCGCGGATCAGCGGCCCCAGTCGGATCGGCGGCGCAGCCACAGGATCGACCAGTCGCCATTCACCAGGCGGGCTGCGAGGCGGAAGCCTGCGGTGCGATAGGCGGCGCGTACCGCCGGCTCCTGCGTGGCCAGCAGGCCCGCCAGCAGCAGGCTGCCCCGCGGGGCGACAAGCTCGGCGAAGGGGCCGGCCAGCCCGATCAGCGGCCCGGCCAGGATGTTGGCCATCAGCAGGTCGTAGGGCGCACGGGCATGGATCAGGGGATGGTCGGCCCCCTCCGCCACGACCATCGCCAGCTGCCCGGCACGAGTGCCCAGCGGCACCCCATTGAGGCGGCAATTTTCCGCCACCACCGGCACGCACACGGGGTCGATGTCGCTGGCGGTCGTCCGTGCTCGCGCCCACAGCGACCGCGCGGCAAGGGCAAGCAGGCCCGTGCCGGTGCCGATATCGGCGCAGTTGCGCACCGGCGTGCCCCGGCGCTTCATGGCATCGAGTATGGCGAGGCAGCCGGCGGTCGTGGCGTGCTGCCCGGTGCCGAAGGCCTGCGCGGCGGGAATGGTGAAGTCGATCGTGCCGGGCGTATCGTCCGCCGGGAAATCCGGCGTGTGGATGTGGAAGCGGCCGGCACGGATCGGGGCGACGCTCTTCTGCGTCTCCGACACCCAGTCGGTATCGGGCAGCCGTTCCATCGCGATCTTCGGCGGATCACCGGCGAACAGCGTCGCCAGCGCGCGGCGATCGGCGGTGCGGGGCTGGTGAGGCAGATAGGCGTCGAGCACCCAGTCGTGTGGCTGGTCCTTGGCGATCTCCGACCCGGTGAGGATCATGTCCGCGTCCCAGCCGCCTTCCTCCTCAAGCCGCTCATGCGCGGCGAGGGCAGCGCGAATGGTGTCGCGCGGGGCGTGGACGACCAGCTTCCAGCTCATGTGCCGGCAGCTTCCCGCGCCAGCCGCGCATCCAGCAGGGCCGCCCGGTCGCTGGCATAGGCTGGGCACTGGCCGGCGCCGGCGAGCGTGCCGGTAGTCAGCCGCTCCTTCATGTGGCTGGCGGACGGGTGCGGCGTCAGCAGGATGTCGCAATCCAGCGTTGCCAGGCGCTCAATGCTCCTTCGCAGCCCCGCCACCCATGCGGGGTGGTCGGTGAAGCGGTAACCGTCGGCACTCACCGGCGAAAGGCTGTCGGCATAGACGATCGTGCGGCACACATCGCCCTCGCAGCTCTGCCACTGCCAGCTGAGCGCCCCGGCCGTGTGACCGGGCGTGAAGTACGGCGTGAGCTCCAGCGGGCCGAGCGTGACGGGTCGGCCATCCTGCACCAGGCCATGGACCTCGACCGGCGGGAAGGCATCGGAGATCGCCGCCTGCGGATCTTCCGGATCGGGCCTGGCCGTTGCCAGCACCGGCGCCGCTGCGGGGGAGGAAAGCAGGCGGGCGCCGGTCAGCCGCTGCAGTTCGGCCAAGCCGCCGGCATGATCGTGATGTTCGTGGCTGGCGAACAGCAGCTTCACATCGGCCAGGCGGAAGCCCAGCGCGCGGATATTGGCGGCGATCAGCGGCGCGGCGGTGGCCGGGCCGCCGTCGATCAGCACATGCCCGTCCGCCCCCGTCACCAGCAGCGCGGCGATGCCGCAGGTGCCGACGTACCAGGTGTTCCCATAGACATGGAACGGGGGGCCTGGTGCGTCCCAGGCGGAATCGTCGCTGCATTGTGCAGCCCATGCGGCCCGGCCATCATCCGCCGCAGGTTCTGGCGTGGGTTCCGCCGCCGTGGCGCAGCCGGCGAGCAGCAGCGCCGCAAGGGTGGTTAGTCTAGCGGACATAGCTGGCTCCGTTGGCGTCGATGGTGGTGCCCGTCATGCTGGCGGGTGCGTCAAGCGCGCAAAAGGTTGCGACCGTCGCGATCTCCTGCGCCGTCGCCACGCGGCCGAGCGGGATGTCCGCCAGCAGGCCGGGGCCGCCGCGTGTAGCCAGGTAATCGCCGGCCATTGCGGTGTCGGTAAAGCCCGGCGCGATGGCGAAGGACAGGATGCCTTCGGCGGCATAGGCGCGCGCGATCGTCTTGTGCAGCGCCAGCATCCCGCCTTTCGCCGCGGCATAGTGCCAGTGGGCGGGGCTGTCGCCCCGGTGCCCGGCACGGCTGGCTATGTGGACGATGCGCCCGGCACGCCCGCTGTCCTGCCAGTGGCGCACCGCGAAGCGGCTGAGCTGCGCTG
>Ga0210040_10008277_pt1 | contig 12386 bp, 8 predicted proteins | sample CryGeyCG12114_NA_FD_185462 | JGI IMG/M metagenome (GOLD analysis project Ga0210040, IMG submission 185462) | Groundwater microbial communities from aquifer - Crystal Geyser CG19_WC_8/21/14_NA (SPAdes) (version 2) | ecosystem: Environmental > Aquatic > Deep subsurface > Groundwater | place: USA... | reverse complement strand
GAAAGCCCGATAGATGTTGAGGCTTTCACGATATCGCGAGCCGATCAGCCGTCAACTGCGCGGCTTCAGGTTTTCCGGATCGTAAAGCGGCTTGTAGCCGACGGCCGCCACTTCCACCGGATAGGCTTCGCCGAAATATTCCACGCTGAGCTTGCGACCCTCGTGGGCATGGGCATGTGGCAGATAGGCGAGCGCGATGTTCTTGCCGAGCGTCGGACCGTACGCGACCGAGGTCGTGAAGGATCGGCGGCCGAGCTCGTCCACCAGCACCTCCCCGGTCTCGGGATCCATCACCGGCATGATGCCGACGGGGTAGCGGGCCACGCCCTTGGCATCGGTGTTCTCCGTCATCACCAGCGTGCAAAGCATCGCCGGCTGATGATCGCGCGCGCGATATTCGAGATGCTTGGCCTTGCCGACGAACTCCGCTTCCTTGACCTTTGGACGCGCAAGGTCGGCTTCCAGCAGATTGTATTCGGTGAGGAGATCGGCGTTCTGCAGCCGCAGGCTTTTTTCCATGCGCCGCGTATTGGCATAGGTTTCAACGCCGAACGGCATCACGCCGGTGGAACGCAGCGCATCCCAGACGGCGAGGCCGTCGTCGTAGCGCATATGCAGTTCGCAGCCCTGCTCGCCGACATAGGAGATGCGGAAGGCCGTGACTTCCACGCCGCTGATTTTCAAGGGCTTGATGGCGGCGAAAGGGAAGTTCTCCGGCTCCAGACCGGCGGGGGTCTCCACCACCTTCTGCAAGGTCGCCCGCGCGTTCGGACCCCAGATACCGATCGTCACGAACTTCTCGGTCACATCCGTAATGGTGACGTCGAAGCCCTTATTCTCAGCGACGCGTCGCATGTAGTGGTAATCGCGCGGACCGGCATCGGCGCCATCCACCAGGCGGCAGCGATCCGCCATGCGGATCACGGTGAAGTCGGCGCGCACCATGCCTTCCTCATCAAGGAAGTGGGTGTAGATGCCCTTGCCGATATTGTTGTCGCCGCCGATCTTGGCCGCGCACAGATATTCCAGCAGCGCGACGTGATCCGGCCCTTCGATGTCATACATGGCGAAGTGCGACAGGTTCACGACGCCGCAATCCTCGCTCATGGCGAGATGTTCAGCATTCGAAACCCGGTGGAAGTGCCTGTTGTCCCACTCGTTTTCGCGAACGGGTACGCGGTTGCCGTATTTTTCAAGCAGATGCTCGTTGGCGGCGTAGCCATGGGCGCGCTCCCAGCCGCCCAGTTCCATGAAGTAGCCGCCAAGCTCTTTTTCCCGTTCATAGAATGGCGAACGCCGTACGCTGCGTCCCTTTGAAAACGGCTCGCGCGGATGAACCGGCGGGTTGTAAACCTTCATCGCCGTTTCGGAACAGCGATCCCAGATGAACTGCTCCTCCGTCTGGTGCGGGTAAAAGCGGGAGTAATCGACCTGATGGTGATCGATCTCCGTGCGCCCGTCGGTCATCCAGTCGGCGATGAGCTTGCCCATGCCGGGTCCATCCTTGACCCAGATGCCGACCGCATACCACAGGCCGCGCACCTTCTGGCTTTCGCCCATTGATGCGGCGCCATCGCTGGACACCTGCAAAAGACCATTGAAGGAGTGGCTTTCATTAAAGCCGAGTTCGCCGAGGATCGGCGTCAGCTCCATGGCGCGCTCGAGCGGCTCCAGGATTTGCTCGATGTCGAGGTCGCGCTGCGACGGCGACAGGCGCGACTCCTGCTTCGACAGGATATCGCGCGGATGCACGAGGCGCGGAATGTGCTCCTCGTAATAGCCCCACTCGATCTGCCCGCCTTCGGCCGTTTTGGGATCGCCGGTGTCGCGCATGTAAGCGGAGTTGCCCTGATCGCGCATCAGCGGCCAGCCGATTTCCTTGCCCGTGCCCGCGAACTCGTTGTACGGGCCGAAAAAGGTCAGCGGATGGTCGATCGGCATGATCGGCAGGTCTTCGCCGGCCATCGCCGCAGTCAGACGGCCCCAGATGCCGGTGCACACCACGACATAATCAGCCATGATCGTGCCGCGGCTGGTTTGCACGCCCTTGATACGGCCGTTCTCGATCACGAGGTCGGTGCATTCGGTATTGGCAAAAGCCTGCAGCTTGCCGGCGGCAACACCCTGGTCGACCAGCTTGCCGGCAACGGTTTGGCTACGCGGGATCACCAGACCAGCATCGGGATCCCACAACCCGCCCTGCACCAGGCTTTCCTCGATGAGCGGGAACTTTTCCTTGATTTCGGCCGGCTCCATCAACCGCGCGCGCGTGCCGAACGCCTTGGCGGAAGCGACCTTGCGCTTGATCTCGTCCATGCGCGTATCATCGCCGACACGCGCCACCTCGATCCCGCCGACGCGGGCGTAGTGGCCCATCTTTTCGTAGAAATCGACGGAATAAAGCGTCGTCCAGCACGACAGGAAATCATGGCTGGTGGCGTAGCAGAAGTCCGAGGCATGCGCCGTGGAACCGACATCGGTGGGAATGCCGGACATGTCGATGCCGACGATGTCATCCCAGCCGCGCTCGATCAGATGATGCGCGATAGACGCGCCCACGATGCCGCCCAGCCCGATGATGACGACTTTCGCCTTCGCCGGAAACGCTGCCATTGCCCAGAACTCCACCAGTGATTTGCGCCGCAGACTACAGCGCCGCCAAACGCTTTTGCAGCCTGTTTGCGACACGGCAAAAACGCCGCGCGACTTACCGCCGACAGCTGTCCGGGATCAAGCTTCATTAACCTCAAACCAAGAGCGTCGCGTGTATGTGCGTATCAACTGATGTTCTGGCGTGCGCGCCGCATGAACGGTTGCGCGCATCGTTCGAGGTGCGCAGCGGCGCACCATATCGACACAGCGGTGGAGCGGGAGACAAATCGATGACAGCAGCAGTTCAAACACGTGCAACGCAGACACGATCCTTAGGCAGGATGCTGACCGCGCCGATGGCATTGCTCGCCCTCGCCGTCCTGTTCTGCGTCGTTCTTCTCAGCCTGCCGATCACCCTGACGATCGGCCCGATGTATTGGGACGTTTACATCTACTACGACGCCGCCAACCGCATCTTTTCCGGTCAAGTGCCGATTATCGACTTCTTCGCCCCCATCGGTCCGCTCACCTATTACATCTTTGCCGGCATGACGGTGCTCTTTCCCAACGCCCAGCCATCACTGCTGGCGCCGTGGACAATCCTTCCGATCAGCATCCCATTGATGGCCCTGCTCGTTTCCGATGTGGCACCGCGCTCGCGCGGTACTGCCCTCGCTTTGGTGATCCCGTTCCTGTTTTTTACGCTGGTGCCGTTCAACTCGCGCGAGTTTTATCCGGTGATCGGCTCGGATGCCTTCGGCATCTACAACCGGCAATCCTGTCAACTGCTTTACGTTCTCGTTGCCAGCTTCTTGTTTGTGCGCGATGCGCGCAAGCTCGTCGCGCTGGTGGCGCTCACCATGGCCGCCACCTTCTTTCTGAAGATCACCGGCTTCGTGGCCGGCGGCCTGATCTGCGCCTACGCCTTGATCGCGGGCCGTATCTCGATTCGTGCCGCATTGGCGGTGGCCGCGATCTTCCTTGGCATTGCGGCCCTGGTTGAACTCTCGAGCGGCCTGGTCAGCGCCTATCTCTTCGACATCGCGCGCCTGGTTTCGATGAACAGCGGAGGGCTGTTGTCGCGCTTCCGCGAGGCCCTCGCGGTTGATTTCGACATCGCATTCTTCACCGGCTCACTATGCCTCGTCCTTGCGGTGATCGAGTTCAAGAGCCGTTTTTGGTCTCGAGCCGATTTTGGCGCGGCAGGCATTTGGGGCCGGATCAACACGATTATGAACCTCCCGGTCGGCTGGCTTGCCGCCGTGCTTGTCACCGCGATCTTCTTTGAAACGCAGAACACCGGCAGCCAAGGCTTCATCTTCCTTTGGCCGGTTCTCCTCCTCACTGTCCTCAAGGCACCCAAGCTGATGGGCAAGCCCGTCCTGCTGGGAACAGTGCTGGTTCTGGTCGCGGCAGTCGCGCTGCCCACGGCAATCAACATCTTCCAACGCGCGGCACGCACCTATATCGGCGGGTTGAACAATCCGGACTTGCCGAACACGCATCTGAAAACGCTTGGTCAAGTCAATGCCCGCCCTGAATATCTCGAACGGGCCGAGCGGATGTCGGTGTTTTATCCCTCCCACCGCCAGACCTATGATGATCTGATCGCCATCGGCGAATACCCAACTTCGATCTTCTTCGCAGAACCGCATTTCCAGGTTCTGTTTCTGACCGAAATGGACAAGGCGATCGAAGCGATGCGCAAGATCGAGGCGGAACGGGGCATCCGTTTCGAAACGATCATGTCGATGGGCTTTGTGAACCCCTTTCCCTGGCTGATGGACCGCACCGCGCCGCTCGCCGTGTCCATCGGCGCCGATCCGTTCCGCACCGTGGCGGAGCCGGGGCCCAAGGAGTTCGCGGCCGTTTCGGGAAGCGATATCGTGCTTTACCCGACCTGCCCTGTGACGCTGAACAGCGACAAGATCCTGAAGCTCTATGAACCGGCAATCGCAGCGGACACGCGCATCGCGCTGACCCCCTGCTACGACGCCTACATCAACCCGCGCTTTGCCGGGAAAGGCGCCGCCAACTGATCTGAACAACTGCAAACGAAAAAGGCCGGCGCGAGGGCATCGCGCCGGCCTTTTTCGTGGCTCGATTGATTACGCTGAGCGCGTTGTATCTGGCTCCAGATCGAAGCGCGGCCGCCAAAGTTCAAGAAGCGATAGGCCGAGGATCAGGAGATACGGGAAGTACACCCGGCTTTCCGGCAGCGGGAACACCACGAACTTGCCGGCGATGCCGAGGATGGATGCGGTGATCAGGATCACCGTGATGCCACCGCGCGGAACACGGCCAGCACGCAACAGCGCCAACCAGCCCAGCACCAGCGTCGCAAACAAGGTGAGCCAATGGTGGAAGCGAAAGGAGCTGGTGATGCCGCGCACGAGGCCTTCGATATAAGCGCCGACCGAAAACGCCGGATGGAAGCCACGCATGTCGTTCTGGATCTCGACATTGGTGAAGTAGAAATGCGTCCACCAGCCGGGATGAGCACCCGCATGCGACACCGGCACATAAGCCAGCGCGGCGAGCACGAAGGCGGTCAGCACCGGCAGGATGCGGCCGTTAAAGGCCACCGTCGCCAGCACGAGCGCAAACAGGTAGATGATCATGTCGGTGCGGATCAGGAAGCCGAGAAACAGCAACGGCACCGCCCACCAGTCGCGACCGGTGCGAAGCCAGTAAACGCCGATCAGCATCACCGCCGTGCCCAGCATGTCTGGAACCGCGAGTTGCGCCATGGTCAGGAAGCTGCCGAGCAACATGAGCGGGATGACTACGAGCGCGGCCTGCATGATTTCAGCGCGCCGCATCCACAGCATCAAAACGGTGCCGATCACCAGAACGCTCAGCGTGTTGATCCACTGCGTGGTCTGCACATAGCCGATGAGGGGTCCGAACTCGCGCAGAAGCATCGTGTAGGCGATCTTTACGCGATAGAAAACGAGCTGCGAAAAGAAGGTTTCAGGGTTAGCGTATTGCGCAATGTTGTAGGAATTGGCGGTGGTCAGTTGGCGGAACTGATCTTCGGTCGCACCAGCCTGCATGATGCCCCACACGGTGCGATGCAATTCAGCATGGTCTGGAATGGTGTTTTCCATTGCGATCGCAAGATAGGGCGCTAAATCCCAGTTATATTCGGGATGCAAGAACGGGACCGCTGCCAAGAAAGCGATGAACAGCACAAAGATCAGCCCGGCGCCGATGGTGACATTGCGTTGGGTGAGAACCGCGCGGAGAGCGCGGTTGCCGAGATCAAGAAGCGGCGCGGCAAAACCTGATGCGCGTTTGCCGCTGTTTGGGTAAGTGTCTGGAACGGTCACGATCCGCCCTCAGCCCATCTGACTTTTCACGAAGTCTTTGACAATAGCCACGATGCCGCGCCCAAGCAGATCGTCCAGCGCCGCGATGAACGTATCGACATGCTCAGCGGTGCAGATCAGCGGCGGCTCAAGCCGAATGACGTTGCGGTTGTATTCGGTGAAGGCGACCAGAACGTCGTAGTCGCGCAGAAGAAGCGCACCCACGAAGCCCGACAGCGAACCTTTCAGCTTCTCGTCCAGCATCGCCACCATGGGCCGCAGCACCATCGGCAGGGTCTGGCTGAAGTCCTGGAACTCCAACCCGACCATCAGCCCCTGCCCGCGGATTTCCTTGATGATCTTGGGATATTTCGCATGCAGCGCTTGGAGGCGCTCGAGCAGATACGCACCGGTCGACGCGGCATTGTCGATCAGCCCTTCGTCATAAAGCACGTTGAGCGCTTCGATGGAGGTGATGCAGGCTTCGCCCATGCCGCCAAAGGTCGCCGGTGCATGGATCATGGCCGACTTCGGCGTGCCATAAGCCTTCATGAAGACCTCGCGGCGCGCGATCATCGCGCCCATCGCCGTTTTGCCGCCGCCCAGCGACTTCGCCAACGCCGTCACATCCGGCACGACGCCATGATGCTCAAAGGCGTAGAAGCGGCCGGTTCGGCCATAACCGCACTGCACTTCATCGGCGACCCAGAGAACGCCGTATTTGTCACAGAGCGCGCGCAGCTTCTGCCAGAACTCGGTCGGCGCGGTGATGATGCCGCCGCCGCCCTGCACGGTTTCCAAAACAATCGTGCCGATGGCCGGGTCGGAGCGGAAAGCAGCCTCGATGGCATCGATATCACCGAACGGCACGCGCACGGTGTTATCGACCAGGCGGAAATCACCGCGATACAGCGAACCGTCCGTGATCGAAAGAACGCCCTTGGTTTTGCCGTGGAAGGAGTTCTCGGCATAAACCACTTTCGGCTTCTTCGGGCCAGCGGCGCGCTCAGCCACCTTGATCGCCGCTTCCATGGCTTCCGAACCGGACGAGCCGAGGAACACCATGTCGAGATCACCCGGCGAACAGGCCGCGAGATTATGGGTAAAGGCCGCCTGGTACTGCGACATGAAGGCGATGGCGATTTCGTGCCGGTTTTCTTCCTGGAACTTCTGGCGAGCCGCCAAAAGCTTCGGATGGTTGTGGCCGAACGCCAGCGAGCCGAAGCCGCCAAAGAAGTCGAGGATCTTGCGGCCGTTCTGGTCGACGTAATGCATGCCCTCGGCACGCTCGATCTTGATCTTATGGAAGCCCAGCAACTTCATGAAATGGAGCTGGCCTGGATTCATATGCGCCTTAAACAGGTCGGTCATGCGGGCGACATCCATCGCCTTGGCTTCCTCGACGCTGATCATGTTCGGCTTGGGCAATGCTTGCGGCACAAGGGCCGGCGCGGCGATGAAAGCGCGCGCCTGTGTAGTATCGGGTTTGGTCATGACGTTCATGCTCGTGTCCTATTCCGCCGGCACATGTTCGGCATTGGCGACGGCGCAGCCGTCCTTCTTGGCGCGGTATTCACGGTAGGCGGCAATCAACATGTCCTCGTCGCGGTACTGCGGCACCCAACCGAGCTGGCGCTCGCCCTTGGACACGTCGAGCACACATTCCTCGTCAGCGATGAGATATTGTTCTGGGTCCATCAGCGGCTTGTTCATGCGGTCAAGCATGTCCAACGTGCGCTTCACGGCCCAGCCGGGCGTCGGCACAAGGATCGACTTCGAGCCGGCATGCTTGATGAGATCGCCGAGCAGCTTGCGCACCGGCGGCGGGTTGAGCGAGCCGAGATTATACGCCTCGTTCGGCACGCTGGCTTTCCAGGCAAGCCTTGCTGCTTCGGCGCAGTCAAACACCGAAATGAACTGATAGGGGTTCTTGCCCGAACCGATCATCGGCACCGGCAGATTGGCGTCGATCAGCTTGAACAGCTTTTCCAGGATGCCAAGCCGGCCGGGTCCGATGATCAGGCGCGGGCGAAACAACGAAATGTTCATGCCCCGCTTGCGCCAATCGGCGGCCAGCTCCTCGGTCTTCTGTTTTGACAAGCCATATTCGCCCAACGGCGCAACCGGATGGTCTTCCGTCATCGGCGTCTTGACCGTGTGGCCGTAGATCATGTCGGTGGTGAAATGAACGAGCTCAGACGCGCCGGCCGTGTCCATCGCCATCATGATGTTTTCAGTCCCGTAATAGTTCACGGGAAAAAAGAAGTCGTGCCGCTTGGCGCGCACCTGGATCGGCGAAAGCATCTTGGCCGACAGGTTGTAGACCATGTCGTCAGCTTTCAGGTCCACAGCCGCGATCGACGCCTTGTCGGTCACGTCGCACTGAACGTGCCGAACCTGTGCGTAATGCGGCAGGGCGCTTTTGACGATATCGGCCACAACGACCTCCTCGCCTTCCGCCAGAAGTTTGGGTGCAAGATGGCGACCGACGAAACCGTCGCCGCCGAAGATCACATGTCTCATCGGGCTAGCTCGCTTGTTTGAACGCTTGTGTTGGTCGTGGCCTGGTTCGGCACCGCCGGAACAGGGCTGCCGTCGGTGGAAGCGACGACCTCATGGCCGCTGCCGCCCTGCGCAATCAGGATCGTGCCCACGCAGATCGCGGCAATGCCGGCGATGCGCCAGGCGTTGAGATCTTCGCGGAACACGAAATAAGCAAAAATCGCCACCGCCACATAGGCCAGGCTGAGGAAGGGGTATGCGAAGGACAGCTCCACCTTCGACAACACGAACAGGTGCGAGGCCATCGAGATCACGAAGGTACAAAGGCCGAGGAAGACCCACGGACTGAACACGATCTGCAGGATCTTGAGGATCGGGTTCACGCCCGCGAAGCTCAGCGGGCCAAGCGTCATCATGCCGTGCTTCAGCATCAGCTGTGCCGCGGCGTTGGTGAGTACGGTGAAGAGAATGAACCCGATATATTTCATTGATCGTCCTCGTCGCGTTTTCCGTCGTACACGCAAGACCGGAATTTTCGGTGAAGCGGTCAGGAAAAATTGAACCAAAGTGGTTAGTTATTGCCGGAGCCGGATTCTCTGTCTCAAGCAGCCCGCGATTGACGGGCGGGCTCCAGCGCCAACGCCGTGCGGCGCCAGAAGTCGGACAAGAACGCGGGATCGCGCAGATCTTCAAGCGCGCGCCAGTTTGGAAAAGAACGCTCGAACACAGCTGCGCTCATGCGCGCATCCTTGTAGGGATTAACCGCGCCGCCAGCGTCGATCGCGATCGCATCGAGCCGCTCAAACAGCTTGCGCGTCGATGCGCCACGATCGGGAAAGTCCAGCGTCAGCGTGTAGCCCGGTCGGGCAAGCGACAGCAGCCCCGGCGACGAGCGCGCACCGAAGCGTTTCAGCACGGTTAGAAACGAGGCATGGCCGGCATCGCGTCCGGCTTGAAGCAGTGCGGGAACAGCCTCATGCGCCGCGTCTTCCGGCACCACGCTTTGATGCTGAAGCAGGCCGCGCGGGCCGTAAAGGCGGTTCCAGTCGCGCACGCCGTCGAGCGGAAAGAAGTAGCTCTGGTAGCCCACCGTTGAGCGCGCGCTGCGCCCCTGCTTCCAGCCATAAGCGACGTTGAACAGTTTGATGAAAGGCCGGTTCAACACGCCAATCGGCGGCTGAAACGGTACGCGCAGGGAACCGCCGGGCTGGCTTGTCGTGAAATCCCCGTCAGCCGCATGGTTGCCGGCCAGCATCACGCCGCGCCCTGCCCGGCTGCCCGACGCCAATTGGTCTATCCAGGCAACCGCGTAGGTGCTGGTGCGATCGGCTTCCGGGGCCAAGGCGAAGAACGCTTCGAGGTTGCGAAACGGAGTGGCCTGCTGCTCGATCGACAGTGACGGCACCCGCATCAACCTGATCGTGGCGGACAGGACAAGCCCCGTCAGCCCCATGCCGCCAATCGTTGCCGCAAACAGATCGGCGTTCGAGGACGCGCTGCAATGGCGGATTTCACCGTCCGATCGCAATAGCGAGAAACTTTCGACGTGGCAGCCGAAAGTGCCTGCGCGGTGATGGTTCTTGCCATGGATGTCGTTGGCAATTGCGCCGCCGATCGTCACGAACTGCGTGCCCGGCACCACCGCCGGAAACCAGCCCTGCGGTGCACAATGCGCCATGACGTCGCTCAGCAAAACACCGGCTTGCGCTTCAAGCAGCCCGGTTTGCGGATCAAAGCCGACGATCCGGTTATGGGTGCGCATGTCAATCAGCGCGCCAAGATCGTTCAAGCAGCTGTCGCCGTAAGAGCGGCCATTGCCGAAGCCGAGCAGACTGCCGTTGGCAACAACACCCGCCGTCAGACGCGACACGCCTTCATCTGCGGAAACGACCGACCGCGCAATTTGTGCCGGCAATCCGAAGCTGCGCAACGCGGTCATGGCAGCGCCACCGCGATGATCAGCAGCACCAGGCCGATCGCGGCCATGAGCTGGCTGCGCCAATCCGTGAGAATGAACACAACCGGATCGTCATGCATCTCGTCGCGGCGCGCCAGGATCCAGATCCGCATGATCATGTACAAGACGATCGGGGCCAGCGGCCACATCACATAAGGGTGGTTGTACTGCTCAAACACCGCGTCGCTATCGATATAAAGCGCCATCACGACCACCGCCGCAAAGGCCGCACCCATGCCGGCCTGCGCGATCACTTCCTGGTCTTCCGGCCGGTATCCACGGCCGGCGATGCGCTGCTTGGCGTCTGCCACGGTGGAGCGCAGCTCGACATAGCGCTTCACCAGCGCCAAGGAGAGAAAGAAGAAGATCGAGAAAGCCAGCAGCCAGAACGACGGCTCGGTGTCGGTCGCCGTTTGCCCGGCCAGAATGCGGATCGTGTAAAGGCCCGCTAGCGTCATCACATCAATCAGCAACATGCGCTTGATCGAAAACGAATAAGCCGTTGTTGTGACGAGATAAGCGCCAAGCACCAGCCAGAACAGCGGCGGCAGGAACGATGCGGCGGCGGCACTTATCAGCAGCAAAAGCCCCGAACAGGCGAAGCCGAAAGGCATGGTCAGCATGCCGCTGGCAAACGGGCGGTGGCGCTTGGTTTTGTGCTGACGATCAAGCGCGAGATCGAAAAAGTCGTTGATGATGTAGATAGCCGAAGCCGCCGCGCTGAAGGCGATGAAGGCGATGACGCTGGACAGAACGGCGACCGGATTGAAATATTCATGCGCCAGCAACACCGGCACGAAGATCAGCCCGTTCTTCAGCCATTGATGCACCCGCAGCATCTTGAGCACGGTCTTGGCAGTGGCTTTTGGCGTTTCAATCAGCTCGCAGCCATTGGCGGTGTGCCAGCGGCGGGCGTGCCGATCCGGCGCAACCACGATCGCCTGACGCGCCGCATCAAAGATCGCGACGTCGTGCCGGCTGTTGCCGATATAATCAAAGCCGCCATCGCCATAGATCGCAGCCAGCGCCGCGACCTTGTTCTTGGATGTGAGATTGTGCAGCCCTTCGGTTGCCAACACGGCATCGAACAGGCCGAGATGGGCCGCGATAGCATCGGCAAATTTCTTCGGCGTGCCGGTGGCCAGCACCACACGTCGGCCGTTCGCTTGTTCGCTGCGCAAGCGCGCCAGCACCTCGGCGCGATAAGGCAGACTGGTGGGGTCGATATCAATGCGCCGGGATATCTCATGCTTCAAGCGCGCCGGTCCACGCAAGGCCCAGAACGGCACAAGAAACAGCAACAGCGGATTGCGTCGAAGCAGAAGGAACAAACCTTCCCACAACAAGTCCGTCGCAATCAAAGTACCATCAAGATCCACCGCCAACGGAATAGCGGCAGCGTCCGAACGTACATCCATTCTCGCCTGCCTTGATCGGTACGTTTCTTTGCCCGACGCTGTGTATGACAGGAATTCGGTCAGGAAGGGTTAAAGGCCGACTGGCGGCTGAATGTCGATAAATGTTTTTACCGGTGAAGCTAACAGCTCGTGAAGGATTCGCACCCGTCGTCACTCACGCGGAGGCGAAACAAAGGAACGCGCGCGGGCGCCACGGATTGTAAGAGCAACAGGACAGGAGCCTCTTATGCCTTTCATCCAGACCAGTGACGACACCGAACTTTTCTACAATGATTGGGGCACCGGCAAACCGGTGATCCTGATCCATGGGTGGCCGCTCGACGGCGACATGTGGGAATATCAGTGGCCATTCCTGGCTGCGAACGGGTTTCGCGTCATCACCTATGATCGCCGCGGCTTTGGTCGCTCAAGCCAGCCTTATGACGGCTACGATTACGACACGCTGGCAAGCGACCTGCAGGCGATCATCGAAACGCTCGACCTCCGTGACGTGTCGCTGGTGGGCTTTTCCATGGGCGGCGGCGAAGTGGCTCGCTACATCGGCCGTTACGGTACGGAGCGCTTGTCGAAGGTGGCGCTCATATCCGCCGTCACGCCTTATCTCCT
>Ga0210040_10008276_pt1 | contig 12386 bp, 11 predicted proteins | sample CryGeyCG12114_NA_FD_185462 | JGI IMG/M metagenome (GOLD analysis project Ga0210040, IMG submission 185462) | Groundwater microbial communities from aquifer - Crystal Geyser CG19_WC_8/21/14_NA (SPAdes) (version 2) | ecosystem: Environmental > Aquatic > Deep subsurface > Groundwater | place: USA... | reverse complement strand
CAGGCGACCTACAAGCTCGACGCGATCGACAAGTCGCTGCGTGACGCGATGAGCTACAAGGGCAAGCTCTACGGGCTGCCGATGCAGACCCAGGTGCTGACGATGGTCTACCGCAAGGACCTGTTCGCGAAGAACAACCTGACGCCGCCGACGACCTTCGCCGAGATGCGCGACGACGCCAAGAAGCTGCAGGACTCGGGTGACATGAAGTACCCGATCGCCCTGCCGTGGTCGGCGAGCAGCGACATCTCCACCGCGTACAAGGCGACCCTGAACTCGCTCGGCAAGAACTTCGTCGCCGACGACGGCAAGACCCCGAACTACAGCACCCCGGAGTCGACCAAGGCGTTCGAGGAGATGAAGTCCCTGCTGCCCTACATGGACCCGCAGGTGACGACGTTCGACCAGCCCAAGGTCCAGCAGCAGCTCTACAACGGCTCCGCCGCCATGGGCATCATGTTCTCGGGCCGGATGAACGACCTCGTGCAGCAGAAGAACACCAAGCTCTACGACCAGTTCGCCTTCGCGGCGCCGCCGTCGGTGGAGAAGGGCGGCAAGCAGTACGGCGCCCTGTCGGTCGACGGCTGGTCGATCCCCTACAACACCAAGGTCGACAAGGACCTGCTGTTCCAGGTGATCGCCGCCTCGGTCAGCGAGGACGCCTCCAAGGCCTCCATCCCCGCGGCCTTCCCGGCCCGCACCGGTCTCGACCAGAGCGCGTCCCCGTACGCCGCCGCGGCCGAGAAGGCGATCGCCGGCGCACCGCCGGCCGAGCCCGAGCCGTGGGTGCCGCCGCTGACCTCGGCGACGACCGACATCATCGGCTCCGTCATCCTCGGCAAGACCTCGATCGCCGACGGGACGCAGCAGATGCAGGCCGCCGGCGTGAAGGTCATGGCGACCCAGAAGTAGCGGGCAGGCAGCACAGGCAGGGTCCGCAGGACTGATGGACGGAAGAGGGGCACCAGCATGAGACGGCGCGAGTTCTGGGTGCTGGTGACGCCGAGCGTCATCGTGATGTTCGGCTTCATGCTGGTCCCCCTCTACCGGACCGTGCGGTGGAGCTTTCAGAAGGTCGAGTACGGCTCGCCGGGCACGAACGTCGGCCTGTCGAACTACTCCGGGGCGCTGACGGACCCGAGGCTCGGGCGGGCGGTGATCTTCACCCTCCTGCTCACGGTGATCGTCACGGCTTTCTGCCTCGTGTTCGGCTACGTCCTCGCGAGCCTGGTCAACCAGCTCCGCCGGATGCGGCCGGTGGTGCTGGGACTGGTGCTGATCCCGTACGTGCTGCCGCACGTGGTCGGCGCGGTGTCGTTCTCCTGGCTGTTCGACACCAACTTCGGCGGCATCTTCAACTTCGTCGTCAACGGGGCGACCGGCGGGCTGCTGGGCGAGCCGCTCTGGTTCACCTCGGTCTGGCCGAACCGGCTCATGATCGCCGCGAACGCGGTGTGGTTCATGCTGCCGTTCGCGATGCTGATGATCCTGGCCGGGCTGCAGGGCGTCTCCACCGAGACGCTCGAGGCGGCCGAGATCGACGGGGCCAGCCCGCTCCAGCGCCACCTCTACGTGATCATCCCCAGCATCCGTGGCGTGCTCGGCTTCGTCCTGCTGATCTTCACCATGGACGTGCTGCGGATCTTCGACTCCCTCATCGCGCTCTCGCCGCAGGCGGTCAGCCTCGGGAACGAGTCGCTGATGCTCTACATCTACAACGTCGCCTTCCGCGAGGGTGCGGTCAACCTGGGCCTCGGCAGCGCGATCAGCGTGCTCACGATCCTGCTGATCCTGGTCCTGCTCTACCCGTCCATCCGCACCCTGGTCCGAGAGGCCAAAGCAGCATGATCGAGGGCCGCATGATCGAGGGCCGCACGATCGAGAACGGGGCAGCATGACCGTCGACCTGACCGCCGCCGAAGGCGTCCACCCGCGTCGCACGATCGCCGCGGCCGAGGCCACCACCACCGGCAAGCACCCGAGGGGCAGGAGCCGTCGCCGTACGGTCGCCGTGGTCTCCGGCCTGGTGCTGGCGGCGACCTGCCTGCTGATGGTGGCGCCGTTCCTGTGGGCGGCCTTCTCCTCGGTGAAGCCGACCGACGTCGCGTTCTCCAACCCGCCCGTCTTCCGGTTCTCCCCGACGCTCCAGCCCTATGTCGACCTCTGGCAGACCACGAACTTCTACCTCTACCTCGCCAACACGGTGATCGTCGCGGTGATCAGCACGGTGGTGGCGCTCGCGGTGGGGCTCCCGTGCGCGTACGCGCTGTCGCGCTACGCCGGCCCCGCCTCGCTGATCCTGCTCGTCCTGGCCCTGATCTTCCGGGCGCTGCCGCGCTTCGCCGTGGTGCTGCCGATGTACGAGATCAGCAAGTCGATCGGCATCTACGACACCCGGGTGGCCCTGGCCGCCGCGCTCATCGCGATCAACCAGCCGTTCACGATCTGGCTGCTGCGCAACTTCTTCACCGAGATCCCGCGCGAGCTCGACGAGGCGGCGATGGTCGACGGCTGCACCCGCTTCGGCGTGCTGCGCCGGATCATGATCCCGCTGATGGGCCCGGGCATCCTGACCGCCGGCATCTTCGTCTTCCTGTTCGCCTTCCAGGAGTACCTGACCGCGCTCGTGCTGACCGACATCAACGCCAAGACGGTGCCGGTCTTCATCGCCACCCAGATCGGGCAGAACCTGCCGCTGCTGCAGCAGGCGTCCGCCGCGACGGTCCTGCTGACGCTTCCGGTCGTGGGCATCGCCTTCGTGGCCCAGAAGTACCTCGTCGCCGGTCTCGCCTCGGGCGCCGTCAAGGGGTGACGCCCCTGGTGCTGCTGCCGGGCTCGGGCTGCACGGCGGCGCTCTGGTCGCGCCTGACCCTGCCGGGCGACGTGGTGACGCCTCGAGCGCTCGAGGAACCGACGCTCGACGGCGAGGTCGACCGGCTGCTGGAACTGCTGCCCGCACGGTTCGCCCTGGCCGGGCTCTCGCTCGGCGCGATCGTGGCGATGGCCCTCGTCCGCCGGGCGCCGGAGCGCGTCAGCCGGCTCTGCCTGATGTCCACCAACCCGTACGCGCCGACCCCGGCGCAGCACGAGGCGTGGGCCGCTCAGCGGGAGGTGCTGCGGACCGGTTCCGCGCGAGAGCTCCAGGAGTCGCTGCTGCCGGTGCTGCTCTCGCCCGGTCGCGAGGACCTCGTGGCGTCGACGCTGGCCATGGCCGACGACCTCGGTACGGACACCTACGCCGCCCAGCTGCGGCTCCAGAGCACGAGGGTCGACGAACGTCCCGGCCTGACCGGGGTCCGTTGCCCGACCCTCGTCGTCGCCGCACGCGGCGACCGCCTCTGTCCCGTCGAGCGGCACGTCGAGATCGCGCGACTGGTCCCCGGCGCGGAGCTTGTCGTGCTCGAGGACTGCGCCCACCTCTCGCCGCTCGAGCAGCCCGAGGCGCTGTCCCGTCAGCTGCGGCGGTGGCTCGGCCGGTCCGCGACCCCAGAACCAGTCGTCAACTGACCCCTCGAGGGTCCGGAAAGCACCCGCGTCACCCTGGTGCTCCGGCCAGCCCGCTCAATTCTGACTTCTCGATCACGCTCGAACGCCGCTCTGAGCGCGGACCCGGTCTCCGTCGGCCATCGAGTGGTCAGGATTGCGCGGTCGTGCCCGTCACCGTCGCTCCTGCTTGGGCGGAACCGCCGAGGTAGGGGGCTCGCGATCGTGCGCCGTGCCGCCGGCGGAGGCACCCCAGCTCGGACGCGGGGATCGTCGAGGCAGCGTTCGCGGGCGCGCTCGGCGTACATCTTCTACCCGCCGAACACGGTCAGGCGACGGTCGCGTTGCCGCAGATCAGGTCTCGACGGCTCCGGTGTCGCGGTCCGTCCGATCGTTCTGCGCCTTCGCGTGACCGATGAGGTCGTCGAGGACGTCGCGCAGGGTCTCGATCTTCTCGACGCTCATCCCGAGCCGGTCGAAGAGCGCGGCCGGCACCGACGCGGCCCGGACCCGCAGGTCCAGGCCATGCTGGGTCAGGTTCACCAGGAGCGAGCGCTCGTCCGCGAGGTCGCGCTGCCGTTCGACCAGCCCGGCGCTCTGCAGCCGCGTCAGCAGCGGCGACAGGGTCGGCGCCTCGAGCTTGAGCAGCCTGCTCAGCTCCTTGATCGAGATCGGCTCGCCGACGCCCCAGAGCGTGACCATGACGAGGTACTGCGGGTGGGTCAGGCCGAGCGGCTGAAGCAGCGGCCGGTAGAGGGAGACGACCTCGCGGGAGACGACCGCCAGGGTGAAGCACACCTGGTGGCGCAGCGTCAGGTAGTCGTCGGTCTCGACACCCGCAGCCATCCTCGTCGTCCTTCCCGAGACCGCGGCCCACCAACGGGGTGCAGCGGGAGATCCGGGTCCGTACGACGACACTAACGGTGCGCCCCGGACGAACTGCTCATGCACGAAGCATTCACGTATCGTGAAAGTTCCAGAGTGGGCAACGGCGCCTGCTCTGGGTGTGTCGGTCGGCGTCGGCCGAAGCGGGGGGCCGCTGGATGTTCTCGGTGGACGTCGACCGGCACACGTCGTCACCCGGCGGGGATCGCCGGGTGACGGTGCGGTGCAGGAGCGGTGGTTGCGGGACCGCGCTCCGGGGAGAGGACCCACGACGACGGCTGCCCCCGTCCGCGCCCGGCAGAGCTATCGGCACGAGGCGTTCCTCTGGCACAGCCGGGCGGACTACGGCGCCGGCTTGGCGCCGTTCCTCCGCGAGGGGGTCGAGGGCGGCGAGGCCGTGATGGCCGTGCTGCTCGCGGAGCACGCCGCCTGGGTCACCGCCGAGCTGGGACCCGTCGCTTCGCAGGTCCACTTCGTCGACATGCGGGAGCTGGGGCACAACCCGGCCCGCATCATCCCGGCCTGGCTGGAGTTCCTCGAGACCTCGTGCGGGCAGGGCCGTCCGGCGCGGGGCGTCGGGGAGCCGGTCTGGCCGGGGCGGAGCGAGGCCGAGGTCCTCGAGTGCCAATTGCACGAGGCCCTGCTCAACCTCGCCGTCGACCCGGAGCTGCCCTTCTGGCTCGTCTGTCCCTACGACGCCGGCGAGCTGGAGCCCGAGCTCGTGGCCGAGGCCGGGCGCAGCCACCCGGTGCTCGTCACGGCGACCTCGTACGAGGGGAGCGGCAGCTATCGCGGGCACGAGCACGCTCGCGCCCTGTTCACCGCCGACCTCCCCGCGCCTCCTGCTGACGCGTCCGACCTCTACGTCACCGCGACGAACCTCTCGGAGGCGACGGCCTCGGTGACCCTGCACGCGGCGTCGCGGTTGTGGTCCGACCAGGTCGTCCAGCTGGCCGACGTCGTGCGCGGGCTGGCCGAGGACGGGCTGCGCCGGGGGGCGGGCTACGTCGAGGTGGACCTGTGGGAGGAGCCCACGGAGCTGGTCTGCCAGGTGTCCGACCGGACGGTGATCGACGACTTCCTCGTCGGCCGTCGGCTGGTGCCCTACCTGGAGCAGGACACGGTCTGGGCCGCCAACCAGCTCTGCGACCTGGTGCAGGTGCGTTCCGGCCCCCACGGCACGACGGTGCGCCTGCACCTGGCGCGGTAGGGGTACGGCGGGGCGCCCAGAGCTCGGTCGAGCCCTGGGCGCCCGGTCGTCAGCGGACGGTGTAGCCGCCGTCGACGACGAGGTCGGCGCCGTTGACCATGTCCGACGCGCCGCAGGCGAGGAACAGGGCCGCCGCGGCGACCTCGCGCGGCAGGGCGAACCGGCCGACCGGGATCTCCTTCTTGGCCGCCTCGCCCTTCTCCCCGGCCCACGCCTTGCGGCCCAGGTCGGTGAGCACGACGGTGGGGGAGATGCAGTTGGCCGTGACCCCACGACCGGCCCACTCGATGGCGAGCACCCGGGTCATCCCGACGACGCCGGCCTTCGACGCGCAGTACGCCGCGTGCTCGAGCAGGCCGACGCTCGCCGCCTGGGACGCCAGGTTGATGATCTTGCCGCGGCCGGCCGCCAGCATGTGCCGCCCGACGGCCTGGCTCATGAAGAACGTCCCGCTGAGGTTCACGGCGAGGGTGCGGTTCCACGCACCGACGCCGAGGTCCTCGGCCGGGGCCAGGTCGACGATGCCCGCGCTGTTCACGAGCACGTCCACCCGACCGGCGACCGCGACGGCACGTCCCACGGCCGCCTCGACCGAGGCCGGGTCGGACACGTCGCAGCCGATGCCGACCGCTCCGCGACCGATCTCGCCCGCACGCCGCTCGGACGCGGCCGCGTCCAGGTCGACGACGACGATCTGCGCGCCCGCGTCGGCGAAGACGTCCGCGATCGCCGCACCGATGCCGGAGGCGGCACCGGTGACCAGGGCGACCCGGCCGTCGAGCCGGAAGGTCAGGTCGACCTCCGGCTCGACCTCGGTGGCGGGGGACGTCACTTCTGTTCCTGGCCCGGGATGCCCTCGTAGGCGATGTTCCCGGTCTGCAGGTTCTTGCTCACGAGGTCCGGCAGCCCGGCGAGGAACTCGTCCCGGTTGGTCACGACGTGCTGGATGGCGACGTCGACGTTCTTCTGGGTGATGGCCGGCATGTTGTAGACGGGCTTGGTGTCGACCTGCTGCTTCTTGGCCAGGGCAGCGGCCACGGCGAGGCCGGTGGACAGCTCGACGGTGCCGTTCTGCAGCGAGGTGCCGATGAAGTCACCGTTCTTGACGGCGTTCAGGCCGTCCTCGATGCCGTCGATCCCGACGATGGGCTTGGACTGCCCGGCCTCCTTGAGTGCCTGCAGCGCGCCGAGGCCCATGTCGTCGTTCTGCGAGACGACGCCGTCGATCTTGTCGAAGCCGGAGATCCAGTTCTTCATCTTGTTGACCGCCTCGTCCCGCTTCCAGTTGGCGGTGTCCTTGGCGAGGATCTTGATGTCGGGGTACTTCGTGAGGACCTGGTCGATGCCCTTCTGGCGGTCGATCTGGGCCGACTGGCCGATCGGGCCCTGCAGGACGACGATGTTGCCCTTGCCGCCGAGCTTGTCGGCCATCATCTGCATCTCCTGTGCACCGGCGGCGACGTCGTCGGGCTGGACGCTGGCCGCGACCTCGGTGGAGGCGAGGGAGGCGTTGACGTCGAGCATCGGGATGCCCGCCGCCTTGGCCGAGGCCACCTGGGCCTGCAGCGAGCCGGCCTGGACCGGCACGACGATGATCGCGTCGACCTTGGCGTTGACGTACTGGTCGATCTGGCTGGCCTGCGTGCTGACGTCGAGGTTGGCCGAGTTCCACAGCAGGTCGATGTTGTTGGCCTTGGCGTAGGACTTCATGCCCTCCTGCCCGGCGGTGATGAAGCTGCTCTGGTCGTAGACGCTGACGCCCACCCGCAGCGGCGCAGGGGCTCCGCCGCTGGCGGCACCGGCGCTGGGGTCGCCCGCGCCGCACGCGGACAGGGTGAGGACGGTCGCCGCGGCCGTGAGGCCGGCGGCGAGCTTGAGGAACCGTGACATGGGTTCTCCTTCTTTGGAGTGGGGTGCTGCAGGGGTTGTGCAGGTCAAGGGGAGAGCGGTCAGACGCGGCGTTTGGCGGACCAGACGTCCACCGCGACGGCGGCGACGATGAGGACGCCCTTGATGACGCTCTGCCAGTAGGACGGGACCAGGAGGATGTCCAGGCCGTTGTTGAGGGTCTGGATCAGGAAGAGCCCCAGGGCGGTGCCCCAGACGGAGCCGCGGCCGCCCATCAGGCTGGCGCCGCCGATGACGACGGCGGCGATGGCGTCCAGCTCGTAGCCCGAGCCGAGGTTCGGCGGGCCGGAGATGACGCGCGAGGCGAGCATGACGCCCGACAGCCCGGCGAGCAGACCGCTGATCGTGTAGACGCTGAACAGCACCCGGCGGGCGTTGACGCCGGCGATCTCCGCGGCCAGACGATTGCCGCCGACCGCGTACACGCGCATCCCGTACGCCGTCCGGCGCATGGCGATGCCCAGCCCGACGATGCCCAGGATCATGAGGATGACCGGGATCTGCAGCCCGAGCACCTTGGTGTTGGCGATCGAGCCGAACTCGGCGCCGAGCCCGTTGATCGGGGCGCCGTGGCCGATGACGTACGCGATGCCCGACCCGGCCGTCAGCATGCCGAGCGTGGCGATGAAGGGTGGCACGTCGACGCGCGAGACGAGCACCCCGTTGACCGCGCCTGCCGCCGCTCCGACCACCAGCGCCGTCAGGACGGTGAGCCAGACCTGGCCCGGGTGGGCCTTGGCCACGGAGGCCGCGGCCATCGCCGCCACCGCGATGACGCTGCCCACGGACAGGTCGATGCCGCCGGTCAGGATCACGAGCGTCTGACCCAGCGCGATCAGCGCGAAGGGCGCCGCCGCGACGAGGATCGTCTGGACGTTGTCGAGGCTGCTGAAGCGCAGGCTGCGATAGCTGAAGAAGGCGATGATCAGCAGCATCACGATGAGCATCGCGCGGCGGATGAGCTGCTCGACCACCCAGTCGCGGCTGAAGCGGCGGGTAGGTGCGCCGACGGGCGTGGCCTCGGTGCCTTGGGCCGTCGGTGGGCTGGTGCTCACGGTCATGACGAGACCTCCTCGTGCTCGGGGTTGGTGGGGTGGGAGCCGGGGGAGGCAGACGTGGCGTCCATCCCGGAGGCGAGACGGAAGATGCGGTCCTGGACGTCGGCCTGGCCGAGCGTGTCGCGGTCGAGCTCGGCCACCACCTCGCCCTCGTGCAGGACCAGGGCGCGGTGGGCCAGGCCGAGGACCTCGGCCATGTCGGAGGACGCCATCACGACGGCCATGCCGGCCGCGGCGAGGTCGGTGATGATCCGGTAGATCTCCGAACGGGCGCCGACGTCCACGCCGCGGGTCGGCTCGTCGAGCAGCAGCACGTCGACGTGGCCGGTGAGCCAGCGGGCCAGCACGACCTTCTGCTGGTTGCCGCCGGAGAGGGTCCCGACCTGCTGGCCGAGGCCACGGCTGCGCAGCCGCACCGACGAGGTCGCCTCCGAGACGCGCGAGCTCCGGGAGCGGCCCTTGAGCCAGCCGGCCGTGCTGAACGCGCTCAGCCGGGGGAGCGTGACGTTGTCGAGGACGCTCATGGACAGCACGGCGCCGGCGGCCTTGCGGTCCTCGGGCACGAGCGCCATCCCGGCGGTGATGGCCGCGGCCGGGTCTCCCCGGCGCACCGTCCGCCCGGCCACCGTGACGCTGCCGGCGGTGCTGGGCCGGACACCGAAGATGCCCTCGATCAGCTCGGTCCGACCGGCGCCGACCAGACCGGCCAGGCCGAGGATCTCCCCGCGGCGTACCTGCAGGGAGGTCGGCGTCGGCTGTCCGACGACCTGGATCTGGTCGACGTCGAGGACGACGTCGGCGGTGTCGGGCACCAGCCGTACGGGCGGGAACATCTCGTCCAGCTCGCGGCCGATCATCGCCGTGACGATCGCGTCGTCGTCGGTCTGGTCCATCCCGGTGTCCATGACCAGGCCGCCGTCGCGCAGGACCACGACCCGGTCGGCCAGCGCCCGGATCTCGTCCATCTTGTGCGTCGTGAACACCATCGCCACACCGGAGTCGCGCAGCTGGCGGACGACGCGGTAGAGGCCCTCGACCTCGCGCTCGGAGATGGCCGAGCTCGGCTCGTCCAGCAGCAGCACCTCGGCACCGCGCCCGGAGTTCTTCACGATCTCGACGATCTGCTGCAGGCCCACCGGGAGGCTCCCGAGCCGGGCGGTGGCCGGGATCTCCACGCCGAAGCCCTCGAGCATCGCCGCGGCCTCCCGGATCATGGCCCGGCGGTTCAGCAGACCGGCGCGGTTGCGCAGCTCGCGGCCCACGAAGAGGTTCTCGTAGACCGTCATGTGCGCGATGGCGGCCAGCTCCTGGGGCACGATCGCGACGCCGAGGCGGTGGGCGTCGCGGATGCTGCCGCTCGTGAGCTCCTCGCCGCGGACCTGCACGCTGCCGGAGTCCGCGCGGTACTGGCCGGCGGCGATCTTCATCAGCGTCGACTTGCCCGCACCGTTCTCACCGGCCAGCGCGGTCACGGTGCCCGGACGCAGGGTGAGGGACACGCCCTTGAGCACCGGTACGCCGCCGAAGGACTTGGTGATGTCGCGGCACTCGAGCAGCGGTGCGCTGCTCGGGGCCGTCACGTCCGCCACGGTCGTCATGTGAGCTCCTCTGGCTGGGGGGTGGTGGGTTGCTGGCGGCAGCCGCTGAGGGGCTGGTCCTCGACCGCGCTCACGAGGCGCTCTCCGACGGCACCTGGTCGGCGTCGCCGACCGGGGCGACGACGACCTCCGCACCGCCGGCGCGCAGCTCTGCGAGCTCGTCGGGGTGCAGGCGGTCGTCGGTGACGACGACGTCGAAGTCGCGCAGCGGGGCGATCCGGTGCAGGGCCCGGCGGCGGAACTTCGTGCTGTCCACCATCAGCACCCGCATCTCCGCGCTGCCCATGAACGCGGCCTTCACGTCGGCCGTCGCGCGGGAGGGGTGGAAGCAGGTGCCGCCCGCCACGGCGGGACCCGACATGAAGACGACGTCGTAGTGGAGCTCCGCCAGCGCCGAGACCACGGCCGCCCCCTCGAACGAGCCGAACTCGCGGTTGTACTCACCGCCCAGCGTGGTCAGGCGGGCCGTCGGCTCGGCGGCGAAGGCGTTGATCGCCGGGAGGAAGTTCGTGACCACGGTCAGGGGCAGCCGCGGGCGGAGCAGGGGCAGCAGGCGCAGCGTCGTGGTGCTGTCGTCGAGGGCGATGGCCTGGATGGACACGCGCTCGTCGACCCAGGCCAGGGCGGCCGCCGCGATGGCGTCCTTCTGCGGGATGTTCAGCTGCTCGCGGTAGCGCACGTCGTGCTCGAAGGACACGCTCGGACGGGCTTCGGCCCCGGATCGCACCTTGCGCAGGACGCCCTGGTCGCGCAGGTGGTCGAGGTCGCGGTGGATCGTCATCGTGCTGACGCCGAACTGGTCGGTGAGGTCCTCGATCCGCACAGAGCCCTGCGCCTGCACGAGAGCGAAGATCTCCCGACGGCGTCGGGTGCTGTCGCTGTCGCGAGCAGTTCTGGACTTGTTGATCTGGACTCCTCATCGAGTTCCCGTGTCGCGTCGGCGGAAAACTAACACCGACGAGCGTGATGTGAACACTCGGACTCGCGACACATCTCGTACGGGAACACGAGACTGGGGCAGGGTGGGCGACAGCCAGCCGTCGCGCACCCGGCTGGACGCGCGCGTGAGCCGCCGTCGGCGGACGGCAGCACGGGAGGGTCAGAGGCGACGCCCGTGAGGAGCAGCAGTGACGTGGCGGGGCGTGCCCCGCGCTCAGGAACCTGCGGTCCGCAGCTCCGCGAGGTGGGCCATCACGGTGGCGGTGAGGTTGTAGACGACGAGCTGCGCGCCGTCGGCGAAGGACCTCTCGGCCGCGGGGAGGTTGTTGACGATGTCCATCCGCAGCTTGCGCCGGTCGGCCAGCACCTGGTGCACGTGGCGCAGGCCGTCGGCCGCCGGCGGGTCGTCCGGGGTGGTGGACGCGGCCAGGTCGGCGACGCCGACCATGATCCCGTCGAGGCCCTCGGTCGCGACGATCGCCTCGGCCTGACGCACCCCGGCGGGCGACTCGATCATGCCGAAGACGAGCGTCTCGGCCAGCATCCGTAGCTGGTGCTCGCGCGGGTCGACGAGCCCGAAGCGGCCCGCGCGCCCGTACGTGGCGAAGCCCCGGTGCCCGAGCGGTGGGTAGTGCGCCGAGTCGACGAGCGCCGCGGCCTGCTCGGGGGTGTCGACGTGCGGCGCGACGACGCCGACGGCACCCGCGTCGATGGCTCGCAGGACGAGGGCCGGCTCCGCGGAACCGACCCGGACCAGCACCGGCACGTCGTAGAGCGCGGCCGCGGCGAGGTGGCGGCGCAGCTCGACCACGTCGGCCGGCCCGTGCTCGCCGTCGACGAGCACGAAGTCGAAGCCCGCCACCGCGACCATCTCGACCAGCTCCTCGCCGGGCATCCGTAGCAGGACGCCGAGCGCGCGCCCACCCGCGGCCAGCCGCGCCTTCAGGCTCCGTGCTGCAGGAGAGGGGGCAGCCGTGGTCACGCGATCATCCCGCCGGACAGGTCGACGTCGGCGCCGGTCATCCCGGGCATGGCGAGCATCGCCACGACGGCTGACCCGACCTCGTCCTCGGTGATCATCCGGCCGAGCGCGGCCCGGGACACGTACGCGTCCTGCGCCTGCTCGTACGACGATCCGGTCCGTTCGGCCTCGAGGCGGAAGTTGCGATCCATGCGCTCACCCTGCACCGGGCCGGGGGAGAGGCTGTTGACGTTGACGCCCGACGCGCCGACCTCGAAGGCCAGCGTCGACGTCAGCCCGATGACCGCCAGCTTGGACGCCGCGTACGGGGTGCGGCGCGTGAG
>Ga0210040_10008275_pt1 | contig 12386 bp, 1 predicted proteins | sample CryGeyCG12114_NA_FD_185462 | JGI IMG/M metagenome (GOLD analysis project Ga0210040, IMG submission 185462) | Groundwater microbial communities from aquifer - Crystal Geyser CG19_WC_8/21/14_NA (SPAdes) (version 2) | ecosystem: Environmental > Aquatic > Deep subsurface > Groundwater | place: USA... | reverse complement strand
TGGCCATTTCTTGACACAATGCTGGGAATGTGTCAACTGAAAACATGCTAGACCTTGTCAAAGTCTCCATTGAAACCGTCAAACACATGTTTATTAACTCTATTCTTGCTTTGACGGTGTTTCGAGGCTCGCGAGAACGTCTTGCATGCAGCCGAGGTCGCATGCTCGTGCTTCATGTTGCTCTCGAAACCACATTTCAATCACTTCACACATCTTGGCCAAACTGGGAGACCTCCGACATCCGGAGAGTGCTAGAACGATGCGACTCAGCGAGTCGAGGACACACTGCTAACTACGAGCATACAACTCACGGTGTTGTATAAAGACCATCCAGCCCGCAACTGAAGAAGAGCATCAGCACACAGGTTCCCAACCCAGCTTCTACAGTAATCACTACTTCTCTTCTACCTAATAACCCTTCTACTTCATTCTCTTAATCATCTCATCTGACCGGCTCAGTATGTACTTCACCAAGTCCTCCGTTGTTACCTTCAGCCTTTTGGCTTCCTCTTCGCTTGTGGCTGGCCACGGCGCTATCATCGCAGCTACTGGCGATGCTGGTGGCGCGGGATCCGCCATCGGCGTTGACCCCAACACTCCTCGTGACGGCACCGGCCGCAACCCCTTCCAGCAAGACTCCACTCGCTTCCGTGGTGATGCCGCCGACACCTGCGGTGAGACTCTTGGTGGAGGCGACAACGCGATCGAAGCTGGTACCGCTCAGGTCATGCAGCTCAACGGCGCCACTCTTCCTCAGGTCTCCGCTGGTGGTCAGATTATGATGACTGTCCACCAGGTCAACGCCGATGGTGCTGGTCCGTACAAGTGCATGATTGATGCCACCGGCACTGGAACAAACTGGCAGCCCATCACTGTCAGCCAGAACCTCGAGGGTAGCGAACGTGGTCGTAACCGAGACACCCAGATGCAGGATCTTCCCCTCACGGCCGACATCCCCGCCGGTCAGACATGCACGGGAACTGTCGCCGGACAGACCAATGTCTGCATGGTCCGTTGCGAGAACCCAGCACGTGCTGGACCTTTTGGTGGCTGTGTCCCCGTCCAGATGGCGAACGCCGCGCCCGCTGCAAATGCCGCCCCAGCGAACAACGCCGCCCCAGCGAACAACGCCGCCCCAGCGAACAACGCCGCCCCAGCGAACAACGCCGCCCCAGCCAGCAATGCTCTTCCCGCGAACAACGCTGCTCCAGGTAATTTTCCTCATGCTCAAATCATTCACAAGACTGACATCAAACAGCCGCCGCGCCGATCGCCAACACGGGAGCTCAGCCCGCGGCCGTACAGCCAGCATCTGCTCTTCCTGCTACAGCCCAGCCAACAACTGCTCAACCCGTCTCCGCTCAACCTGCGGCTGTGAATGCTCCTGTAGCCGGAACCGGCGCTACAAATGGTCGGTCACACATTGCTTACGAAATGCGTAAAGTACTCATGCTGACCATGAATAGCTGCTGCCCCCGTAACTGCGCCGGTCTCTCCAGTCGCAGGCGCCGCTGCCCGCAAGCGCGAGGCTCTCCGCAAGAGCCAGCCTGCGCTCACCAACGACGACCAGGAGGAGGAGCTCGACCTCCTTCAGGGCGACTTTTAAGCGTCTCACTAGATCTCTGGACAAGCGAAGGCTCACCACAGGCGTCGAAAATGCGAGAAAGGGACGAAAACGGTGGCTTGGAATGGAATGTATATACCTAGGCATGTTGAAAAAGCGAAGATGACGAGATGGGCAAGGATCAAGATGAGCTGGTCTGTGACCGCCATCCACGAGCATGATGGAATTTGTTTAATGGGTTCTGCTTGGATGCGGTGTATTGATTCCGTGGTAGGGGCTTGGGAACCCTGGGTTGTGGCTGTGTACGCTCCTTAGTTGTTAATAGTATTTGATGATTGTGTTTATGATGTTCGTCCACGATTGTGTGTGGTGTTGTGGCCTGAGTGCCTGAGGTGTCGTGCAAATAAGCTTTTGAGGGTGTTTGATGGGGCTGGGATGGGTTTGAGATGCGTTTCGTCGATGATCAACGTGATGCATGTCACGGTTGAAACACGGATGGCAGTGGACGCCCCGATTCGGATTGTTCCAGTGATGTCGTCAGTGCCATCGAGTTTAGCGATGATTCGTGATGGCGCTCAGCGAGGAGGCTCTCAGCTGTAACCAGAGGAGCGATTACTCGACCGATAGATACCCGAATTCCTTCTCGGTGTTACAAAACCATACGATAAGGCGACTAATAATGCTTCGAGGCTATTCAGATGTCCCTGTAGCTGTTACGTGTCAGGATCCATCGAAGCTGCCAATCCGCTTGGCTTGTTGGAGCAGGACCGGACTTTGACACGGAAATCGCAATCGCAGAACCTAGTGTGTTTGGGTACCCTTGAAACCTCAAAGTGAACCTTAGACCGTGCCACCGAAACCTTCCCAACATAAACTCTCGACTACAAAGCTAGCTCATCATGCAACGACACATGAGGGCCGCAAGCAGCGACACACATTTTCCCAGCACACAAACTACAAAATGAAGGAAACCGCGCTCGAACGAGGACTTCGAGCCAACACCACAGTATCTCATCAGAGACACGCTCAGCGACAGCGCTCTCAACGATCTGATCTTCGGGGACGACGGCTTCGACATACGCACAGATATAGGTGCGCCGCCCTCAGACATGTCCCTTGATACGCGTCTCGAGTACCCTATAGATGGTGGCCGCCCTAAATTAGACTAGTTCCTAGAAACTAGTCTATAGTAAAGTAGTTTTCTTTTACTTTAATTTAAGGTAAGAACCTTAGTATATATAAAATATCTTATTATAGTATATTACTAGTAATTTACTATAATAAGATACTTTCTCTAATTTAGTATTTTTCCTATCTTATATATAAGGTAAATACTAAAGATTTATAAAGTATACTTAGTAAGTAAAAAGAGTATCTTATTATAGTTAATTACTAGTAATTTTTTATAATAGGATACTCTTTTTACTTACTAAGAAAGTAAAGAAAGAAAGAATAGGCTTAAAAATTAAGAAAATAAAAAAAAAGTAATATAGCTTAATCTAATTATAATATAATTTAAACTCTTATACTTATATATACTAATAATAGACTAAAACTAGTTAGCTTACTCTTTATAATAAGGTATTAAATATAAAAATATATACTAATAGTAGTACTAATTAGCTATAAGTAAGTTTATACTAGATTTAACTTATTAATTAATATATATATAATACTATAAAATATAAAGAAGGAGAAAGTAAATATATACGTAGGCGTATAACTATTACTTACTTATCTACTAGAATATAAAACTCCTAGTCTATATCTTTATTATTACTTATTACTTTACTTATAACTACTCTTACTTACTCTACTTATAGCTACTTATATTCTATTTATATAGGCTAAATTAAGTAAGCTAATTATAATATTTTTTTTACTTCTTTAGTATAATAAGTAAAAGAGAGCCTAGCTTAATAATAAGGCGCTTATTATATATATATATAGTTATAGAAGGCTTAATACTATAAGTAGATAAAAGTATTACTTTAAAGCCTTAAAGGCGCTATTATTATAGTATATACTAACTAGTATCTATTACTATAGTAAGTAGTATAAGCTTAAGTAATATATAGCTAGCTAGCTTACTTAGCTAGCTATAAGAGAAGAAACTTAAGGATACTAAATAGTAATAGTAATAGTAATTTAATAAAAAAGATAATATATAGCTAGCTAGCTTACCTAGCTAGCTATAAAGAGAGGAACTTAAAGATGCTAGATAGTAATAGTAATTTAAGAGAGAGAGTAGTAGAAGTTTAAGTAATATATACTTAGTACGTTAGCTTACTTAGTTAGCTATAAAAAGAGGAACTTAAGAACGCTAGATAGTAATAGTAATTTAGACTAGATAAGTAATATAGTTACTAGGTTTTAGGTATATTCTATTATAGTAAATTACTAGCCTTATAGTTAAAATAAATACTAGTCTCTATACATAATATTTTATTATAGTAAATTACTAGCCTTATAGTTAAAATAAATACTAGTCTCTATACGCAATATCTTATTATAGTAAATTACTAGCTTTATAGTTAAAATAAATACTAGTCTTTATACGTAATATCTAAGTCTACTTCTATATCTTTATTAAATACCTAAAGACTAATAAGAATTAGAGTACTACGTACTTTAGCTTAATTAGAGAAGAAGGTATTAAAGTATTAGCTAGTATTTATATAGTAAATATTAACTATTATATACTCTTAGTAGAGTAGTAGAGATTCTACTTATAAGCTTAAGAGCCTTCTACTATAGCTTAATTAAAGAAGAAGGTATTAAGGTATTAGCTAGTATTTATATAGTAAATATTAACTATTATATACTCTTAGTAAAATAGTAAGAATTTTACTTATAAGCTTAAGAGCCCTTTACTATAGCTTAATTAGAGAAGAAGGTGTTAAAGTATTAGCTAGTATTTATATAGTAAATATTAACTATTATATACTCTTAGTAAAGTAGTAGAAATCTTACTTATAAGCCTAAGAGCTCTCTACTATAGATCTCTTTTATACTAAAATAGCTCTTTATTATACTAGCTTAGGTTAGGGTAGAGGCTAATATACGTTTACTTAATAACGTAGTTATAAATATAGTTATATATCTTTATAAAGCTATAAGTATTAGCTTATATATATATATTATAAGTATTATATAAAGGTACTTACTTCTAAAAAGGTATAACTATTAGGACGTTATAGTAAGGTTATTATTAGTAGTAATAATACTAGCTAGATAGTAATAGTAATTTAGAACTAAGGACTAGTATACTTAGTAGGTTTCTAGTATATTCTATTATATAAAATTACTAGTAATTTACTATAATAGGATACTACTAGAACTAGGAAAGAATTAGATTTAGACTTAAGAACTAGTATACTTAGTAGGTTTCTAGCGTATCTTATTATATAAAATTACTAGTAATTTACTATAATAGGATACTACTAAAACTAAGAAAGACTTATTAAGCTAAATCTAAGTATATATTTTATAATTAGGCTTAGTAATATATTAGTTATATTATTATAATAAGAGTATAGAGTAAGTAGTATATAAAATAGAAGTAGCCTATAAGCCCTATAGTAAAGATATAATTACTTTTTATATAGTTATATAGTAGAACTAGGCTCTAAAAAGCTAGTATAGAGTAAGAGTAGTATATAGAATAAGTAGAGGCGTATAAGATAATTATAGTTTATATATTAAAATAATATTAAATACTTTATTAAAATACTTATAGGTTATATAGCTTAGTAGTAGAGTACTAGTAAGTTAATATTTATAGCTTAGTATAGGGTACTAGGCTATTAGTTCTATTCTATATTATCTATATAATACTTATACTTTAAGTAGCTAGAGGCTCTAAGTTTAAGTCCTAGTATAACTATTATATATTAAACTAGGATATAAAAGTAATCTTATTTAGTATATTTTTATCTCTAAAATAGATAGCAGCACCTCTATAAGCTAATACTACACTAAAAAGATAACCTTTTAGAGATTTTTTTTATATAGTAATAGTCCTAACTAATAGTAATTAATTATACCTATACTAACGTAATTTAGATAAGAGATAGTAGAGTTATAAGAGTAGTATAGACGTAAAGTTATACTATTACTTCTTCTAGTACTAGTTCTTAAAGTAGGTAGTATAACTATAATAGCGACTATACTATTACTTCTTCTAGTACTAGCTCTTAAGATAGGTAGTATAAATATAAAGTTACTCTATTACTCTTTCTAGTACTAGTTCTTAAGATAAATAGAAAGGTTATATTATTACCTCTTTTAGTACTAGTTCTTAAAGTAAGTTATATAGACGTAAGGTTACGCTATTACTCTTTTTAGTACTAGTTCTTAATATAAGTAGATAACGTAATAGTAATAATAACTATACTATTACTTCTTTTAGTACTAGCTCTTATAGTAAGTAGTATAGATATAAAGTTATATTATTACTCTTTCTAGTACTAGTTCTTAATATAAGTAGGTAGTATAATAGTAATAGTAATAGCAACTACGCTATTACTCTTTCTAATACTAGTTCTCTAAGTAAGTAGTTATACTATACTTATACTATAGAATATAGAAAAGATAAAAGAGCTAGTAGAGTAAGAGTTTATATAGCTAGCTATAAGTACTACTACTACTAGTAATATAGAGCTAAGTAGTAGTAGTAGTAGGAATAGTAGCTTAAGTTATAGCTAAGATAAAGTATATATTTAGATCTATCTAAATAGCTATAGGCTTAGTCTTACTATAAATATAGTAGCTATATATATAGAGTAAGTATATATAAACTCTATTTAGCTAGTTTCTCTATCTTTCTTACACTCTATATAATATAGAGTAACTTAAGTATCTTTATTTATTAGTGCTTAAGTTACTCTATATTATATAGGCGCCTAAGCTACTCTATATTATATACTTCTCCTAGAGATAGTCCTTAATATTAATACTTATATAAATAAGTAGATAAAGTAACTACTAGCGTCTAGAGTAGGTATATATAAAGCTCTATCTTACTAGCTCTACTATTATTCTTACTTTATAGCTAGTACTTAAGTTACTCTATATTATATAGAGGTAAGTTAGTTCTTAAAGTTAGTACTTATAGCTATAAAGGTTATACTTATTAGTAAGTATACTATAACGTAATATATAGAAGTAAAAAAGAAAGTTATACTTATTAGTAAGTATACTATAATATAATATATAGAAGTAAAGAGAAAAGTTATACTTATTAGTAAGTATACTATAATATAATATATAGAAGTAAAGAGGAAGGTTATACTTAGCGCTAAAGAAAGGATTAACTTACTTATTAAACTATAAAGTAGCTTAGTTACTTTTAGAGAAGTACTTAAATATAGTATAAGAAACTTAGAGAGGAGTTATATACTTATTAGAAATATACTAAGTACTACTCTAGTTACTCCTACTTTATATACTAGTTACTTCTTCCTATATAATTACCTTAGTAACTAGTATACTAAGTATCTTAGTATATACTAGTAAGTATATATAAACTCTTTTATACTTTTTCCTCTATCTCTCTTTTATCTACTCTACTCTATAGTAAATAAGTAATATTAGTAATACTAAGACTATAGTCTTAGAGTTACTAAGCTAACCTATATAAGTAGAGTAGATAAGTTTAGTTCTAATAAGAAAGTAGAAAGAAAGGCTAGTAAATAGAGTAGTTACTACTTCTTATATATATACTTTATAAAGTTCCTATCTTAGTATAGTTAGCGCAGCCCTAATAAGTATATAAACTCTCTTTAGGCTTTTTTTTCTATCTCTCCTCTATCTACTCTACTATTATAAGTAAATAAAGTAATCTTAGTAATACTAAGACTATCTTATCTACTAGTAATAGTAAGAAAAAATAAAACTACTTAAGATAGAGAGAGAGAGAGAGATTAGTATTAGAGGTAGTAGTGCTTACTTTATATACTTAATTACTCTTACTATATATACTAATTGCTCCTTCCTATATATATACTCTAAGTAGTACTTTTATCTTAGCGCTATTAGTATAATATTTAAGTATATAAATAACCTACTAGTCTCTTCCTCTATTACTTTTATATTTTATATTTACTAAGCTAGTAGAGAATATAAGTAGCTATAGTTATATAGCTAGTTATATCCTCTCTTAGCTTAGTAAATATTAAGGATAAAATTTAATAAAGAGAGAAAAGAGAGGTTAGTATATAGGCGCTTATATACTAGTTGCTCCTTTATATATATTCTTTTAAGTAGTACTCTATCTTAGTACTATTTATATAATATTTAAGTATATAAGCTCTCCCTACGTCTTTTCCTCTATTACTCTTCTACTCTACTAGCTTTATTACTAGCTAGCTAAGTACTTAGACTTTACTATTATTATACTTAGCTAACTAGTAATAAAGATTAGATAGAGTAAAAGAAGTAGAAAAAGAAGTCTAATAGAGAGAAAAAGAGAGAGACTATAAGTAAGATAGTAGTACTTACTTTATATACTTAGTTACTCCTTCTTATATATACTCTTAAGTAGTACCTCTCTCTTAGCGTTATTAGTATAGCTCTATAAGTATATAAATAACTCTTAAGCTTCTTCTTCTACTTCTCTTCTACTTTACTAGTAGTTTAGAAAAAAGATAGTCTATTTTATTTCTTATACTAGAAGAAATAATAATAAAGATTTTCTAGATTACTAGTAGTAACTTTAAAGAACTTATCTTAGTCTAAAATATACTTATTTAGTCTTATTATAAGATATAAGTAGATCTTTAGAATAGTATACTACTAGTAAGCTTAAGTAATATACTAGAGAAGCTATATAGCTAGCCTAGCTATAAATAAAAAGAAGAACTTAAAGATACTAGATATATAGTAAGATTAAGAGCTCTTAAAGTATAAAAATAATAGAAAATAAGGCTAGAAGAGAGTTTATATACTTACTAGAGATACGCTAGTTATAGTAGTAAGTAATTATAGTTATAGTTAGATTATAAGGGGTAGTATATATTATAGTAGTATCTCTTATACTATAGTCTCTATCTTACTTCTTCTAGATAGAAGAGATTATAGTAAGAAGCTATATATATATTAGCTTAGTACTACTACTACTATAGATAACGTAAGAGTATAGGTCTTATAGGTTTATCTAGGCTAGTAGTATAATAACTTTACTATCTTTTATCTTAGCCTTAGCTTTACGCTTATATAGTATTCTTACTATTATTTCTATAGCTTCTCTACTAAGTAGTAACTACTAAGTAGAAGATTTCTTCTTTTAGTATACTTTTATCTTTATTACTCTTTATCTTAGCTTTACGCTTATATAGGGTAGCCTTAAGGTCTATTTTATTAAGGCGTTTAATTTAGCGTTTTTTTTTTTACTTTAGTATAAGCTTATATTCTTACTTTTTTTCTAGATTAGTAGTCTAGTATTTTTCCTCTTACTTTAGTATAAGCTTACGTTCTTACTCCTCTTCTAGATTAGTAGAATTTATACCTATTATAAGACTTAAGAGTTTATTCTTTATCTTCTAGATACTTATTAGTTACTCTTTAGTTATATCCTTATTATAAATAATATATTTATAAAAGATAAATCGTCTTTACTATATAGGTGCTTATAGTATTCTCTAGTATACTTAAAAGCTTAAATAATAATTATTATAAACGCTATTAATCTTATAAGTAATAATAATACGCTTAAGTAGCTCTATATATAGTTAAGAGGTATAAGTTACTACTATACTTAACCTTAGTAGTAGCTAGGAAGTTATAGCTTATATATTTTAGAGAGTTAAAAGACTATAGGCTTACTATAAGGTTTTAGGTTTATAACTACGTAAAAGCTTACTCTAATTACTTAGATTAAACTTATACTATACTAGAGTAATTTACTAAAGGTATAGATTCTACTAACTTATCTTTCTACTATATAGATATATCTCTCTAAATTATATTTCTACTATTATATACTATATATAAGTACGAAGTTACTATATAAAAGTAGTATTAATAGCGTATTTTTTATATTAAGTTTATATTAGAGTACTACTAAGCTACCTAAAGCTATATATTAGGTAGCTTACTAGCTATTAAACTAGAAGTATATACTAGAAATATTCTTATTTAGTAATTAAGGTAGTAGTATAGAGATACGCTAGTAGTACTTAGTATTATATTAATACTTATAGGCGCTATAATAGTATAAAGTAAGTAAGCGCTATTATAGGTACTAGCGTTTAGAGGTAAAAAAGTAACTATAGATAAACTATCTATACTAGAATATAAGTATAATAAAGTATAAGGTACTAGTATTATATATTAGATAAGTATCTTACTCTATTAAACTAGAAGCGTATACTAGAAATACTCTTACCTAGTAATTATTATAGCGTTTATTAGCTTACTAGACGTAGCTATCTACTTAGTCTTAAAGAATACTTTATTATTATTATTATCTATAACCTTAATATTAAGGTACTTACTCTAGCTCTCTTTAGGCTTTTACTATATATTAGAGAACTATTATTAGATATCTTAGCTATATATTTATAGTTTATATATAGTTAAGTTAGTTTAGTTTAAGCGTAGAGGGCTATTAGGTAAGTCTAAGTAGAGGCGCAGAGCGATAGGATAATAACTAATAGGTAATACCTTAGGTAGTAGTATATATCTAGTCTAGTATATAGCGTAGTACGCTAGTACTACCTTATAGTATTCTATATATTATAATCTACGTTTAGTAGCTTACTAAAGGTAGATTATATACGCTTTATAGTAGATAGAATAATTATTATCTATATTTTAGTTAGTATAGTCTACTAGGCTATACGTTAATAATACCTATATCCTATTATAGTAAATTACTAGTAATTTTATATAATAGAATATATATTAGGATATAGTTATAGAGTAGATATAGGAATAAGTATAAAGTAAAGATAGTATATAATTATTAAGAAAGATAGACTAATTACTACTAAAGAAAGTAGTAAAAAGTCTCTTTTATATAGTATAAGGCTACCTTATACTACGTAAGTAAAACTAGTACTCTCTACGCTATAGTTCTAATAATATCTTTTTTCTTACGCTTAATTACTCTAATTAAAGTACTTATAAATACTATATAGTATAGTAAGTATAAATAGCCTATAGTAAGCTAGATAGGTATAAAGTAGAGAAGAGAAAGTATAAATATGTAGTAAGGTATACTATAAGTATATTACTCTAATAAGGTAATAATTTACTTTTACTTTTTCTTTTACTTCTTACTTTTACTTATAGCGTATAAGGCGTATAGACTAAGTAAGTAAGCTAGTAGTAAGAGTGTATAAAAAGATCTTTTAACTCCTTTACTCTATTACTCTTATACTTTACTTCTAAACTTTAGTAAGTTTTTTAACTTTTATTTTTTTTAGTAGTTAACGTACTTAGGCGTATAATAGCCTATTATAGCCTAAAGTACCTCTAAGTACTTTATAGTACTACTATTAAGGTAGAGTAGAAGCTAATAGTATAATAGAAGCTACTAGCTATCTATTATACTCTATTATAGCCTTATTTATATTCTTCTTACCTACTTTACTTTTATATAACTTCCTCTACGCTACTATAGATTATTATAAAGTCTCTAACTTTATTATAGCTAATAATATACTAACTTATTACTATTATATATACTATATAGCCTACTTTAGTAAAGGTACTCTCTTTATATTTAGTAAAGTTAGTTACTATATACCTAACTATAATAAAGATAATCTAAATAAGCTCTTCTCTACTTAGGTTATATAGTTTAAAGATAGTACTACTACTTAGAGTATAAAGTATATTAGCTATTTCTTTAATAATTAGCTATATATTACTATAAGTTAACCTAAAGTACTTTAATATAAGCTATTATAAGCTAATCTAGTATATACTAATATATTCTTAGGTCTCTAAGGCTTTTACTAGTAACTTTAAAGAAATCTATACCTTATTTTATAAGATTAAAGCTAAAAGCTATATAAGCTATAAGCTTAACTTTAAGTATATTACTACTATTTTAGCTTAAGACAGCTAGCTTACTATAGCTAGTAGTAGTATTAGTATCTCTTTCTACTTTAAGTATAAAGTCTACTATACTAAAGAGTAGCTAGATAGCTTTAAAGTAAGTATTATAATACTAGTGCTACTAGTAGTAACTACTCTAAGCTAGTATAAGCTATTATAGTTTTATATAAAGTATAGTAGAGCTAACTACTATATAGTACTCTATATATCTCTTATTTAAGTAAGCTTAGTACCTACTCTAGTACTATTAAAGATAATAACTCTTCTTACTTAAGTATTACCTTTAAGAGCTATAAGTACTCTAAGCTAGATATAGCTACTAAGAATATAGCTAAGCGCTCTTTTTAAAATACTAAAGCTACTAAATATACTTATAAGTACTTTAAAGATAGTAGAACTTCTAAAAAGATAGTAAGTTAGCTTATATTAGCCTATATTAGCTTATACTAACCCTCTCTTAAGCTAAGTATACTAGTAGTAACTACGTTAATACTACTAGTAAGATTTATTATTTTAAGGCTATAATCTAAGACTTAGTAGATAACTCTATAAGTAAGTTAAGTAGTATAAAGAGCTAGATTACTAAGAAGATTAATACTACTAAAAAAGAGTTAAGTAACCTTAAGAAGCGCCTTACTTAAGTATTATTTAGTATTTTATATAAATATAGTCTAAACTAGGCTACTTTACCTTAGATAGAAGTAGTTAAGCTAAGATAACTTAAAAGTTTATCTTTAGCTTACTAAAGAGTTTCTTT
>Ga0210040_10008274_pt1 | contig 12386 bp, 10 predicted proteins | sample CryGeyCG12114_NA_FD_185462 | JGI IMG/M metagenome (GOLD analysis project Ga0210040, IMG submission 185462) | Groundwater microbial communities from aquifer - Crystal Geyser CG19_WC_8/21/14_NA (SPAdes) (version 2) | ecosystem: Environmental > Aquatic > Deep subsurface > Groundwater | place: USA... | reverse complement strand
GTCCACCGCACCCGCCGAGCCCCTGGCACCGAGGCTCAGCCGGTCGACGCCGCCGTCTCGGTAGCATCGTCCAGCCAGGGGCGGTAGCTCAGCCGGTCAGAGCAAGGGACTCATAATCCTTCGGTCGCGGGTTCAAGCCCCGCTCGCCCCACGGAGTAGCGCCTGACAAAGACAAATGTCGTCAGACGTGTCCTCTGCGCTCATTCCATTGACGACCGTTTGCCAGAGCTGCAGACCTTTGCGCCGCGGGCTTCGGCGCTGATAAGCACGCCGCTCGTGGACCAAGGGACTCGACACGCCTGCTGCAGCACCAGGCACTCAGCATCGGCGATGCTCAACCGCGCCGCTCAGCTCGAAGGGCGGAGAGTCGAGCCCGGAGCGGGGTCTGGTGGACCTTGGCGAGGTTCAAGGGCGGGTCGAGTTCTGCGAGGATCTCGGATTCAAGGGCGTCCAGCGTGTCGGCGTCGGAGATTGGGATGGCGACGACCCTCAAATGGGCCCGCATCCACCGGGTCAAGTCCGCTTCGTTGATGGCGGCCGATCCGGCCGCGCTTTGCAGGACGGACCCGAGGCTGCGCCGCAGCGTGGAGAACTCGTGGCGCTTGCCAAGGTGCATTGTGGAGATTCGCCCCCAGAGCGTGTTGGAGGACTTCGCGCCACCCTTGCGGGTCGCACCAGCCAAGCCGGCATAGATCAGCCCGGCCGCGACCTCGTGCCCCAGTCCCCGCCTGAGATCCTGCGCACCCGCCTCGTCGACCCACCAGCTGTACACGCCAGAAGACCGCAGTCCCGCGCCGCCCGACGCCAAGAGATCATCGAGCGCAACCGCACGGGATCGGTCCCGGAGCTGCTCCGCGACGTCGTTCCCACCCCTGCGCGCGCCGGAGCCGTGCTGCAAGTACCAGGACAGGCGGCGCCCGAATGACAGACCGTGCAATTGATCGACGACAACGGCCCCGAGTGAACGGAGTGCTTCCTCAGCGGACTCGACATAGGCCGACCCTGCGTGGATGTCCACAACCACACCGTCGAGCGGGCCCATGGCCTCGGTCAGCTGAGCCGCCACGTTCTGACCCCAAGCGCGGCGGTACTCACGACTCGCGTCCGGCAGGTAACGCTCGTACGGCTCAAGCCAGTCTTCCGGGCCCACGAGCCCATGCTCCGCCGAGAGGATGAACCAGGGAACACCGGCGCCTTCGGCGTAGGCGCGCATCTTTTGGAAGTAGTCGGAGACGTAAAGGTCTTTCGCCGGCGCACCCCGATCCAGCTTTGTCTTCACGCATCCCACCAACACGACGTCGGGCGTGATCTCTGAACCCTTGCTCACGACCGCCAGCGGCTTCACCGCAGGAGTCGGGTGCGATGTGGTCGTGTCCGTCGAGCCGGCGCCGATCGCGAAGCCCAGGTTGGCCAGCCACCCTCGCGAAGACTGCGACTGGAAGCGCTGGCGGTCCGCGACGCCGGTCGCGAGCGAAATGACCTGCTTCACCGGCCAACGGACTTCGTCGATCTCGACCCAGTACTCGCGGATCGGCTCGGGCGCGTGGTCCGAGATGCGCGACCGAACCACGTCCGCGTCGAGCTCGAACACTTCGCCGTCCAGAGTGAACCTCATGGCTATTGATACCGCGAGTGCTCCGCCATGGAAGCACGTCCTCCGACGCTGGCTACCGATGGTTGCTGTGGGCCACGAGCACGCCCGGCCGCCTGTCGGCTGCGCATAGCGTTCGAGGATGAGACGAAGTCGCGGCTGACGGCCACTACCTCGGCCACCTGACGGCTCTGCAGTGCCGAGAGGCGGTCCGTCGGGCGCCCGGGTGGCTGTTCGGACCACGCGCCCTCATCGCCGCTGCGCAGCGCGACGTCCTCGAGTAGCGGGCTCTCAGTGCTGACCGTCACCGACGAATGCTCGGCGGACCGTGCGAGCCCCACAGACCTTCTTACTTTGCTTGAGATTCTTTGGTTTACTGGGAGTCAAGCGCGCGGACCAACACCAAGAAGCAAGCAGAAGGAGCACCACGGTGCGACGCATCGACATCGACGAGGACGTCTACGCCTGGCTCGAGGCCCGGGTACGAGGCTTCGAAACACCGAACGACGTCCTCCGCCGAGAAGTACTAGGCCTCTCCGCCAACGCAGCAGAACCGACCAAGGGAGCCCCCGGGACGCCGAGAGGAGCGCTCTACCCGCTCATCGAGGCCGGACTCGTGAAGGCTGGCGACAGCCTCAACTGCCACCGGAGCCGACAGGGCATTAACTACCGCGGCACCATCACGCCGGTAGGTTCCATCGAGACCGAGCTCGGGGTCTTCACGAGGCCGTCCCCGGCCCTGAAGGCGTTCGTCGGAAGCGAGATCGACGGCTGGGCAAGCTGGCAGCACGTCGAGTCCGGGAAGCGGCTCCGTGACCTCCGCGCGGAAGCGGGAGGGCAGCCACGCGGCAGTGCATGAGAGACAGCAGCGAGGTGGGCGCGTTCCGCGACCGGACGCTGACCCACACGGCCTACCCGTACGTCTACCTCGACGCCACCTACTGCAAAACGCAGGTGAACCACCGGGGCGTGTCGCAGGCCGTGGTGATCGCGACCGGCGTCACCGCTGACGACGCCGTGAAGTGTTGGGCTTCGACGTCGGCGACTCCGAGGACGGCGCGTTCTGGACCGCGTTCCTGCGTTCGCTGAAAGCCCGCGGCCTGGGTGGGGTGCAGCTGGTCATCTCCGACGCCCACACCGGCTTGAAGGCCGCGATCGGGGCGGTGATGCTCGGCGCCGCCTGGCAGCGCTGCCGGGTCCACGTCATGCGCAATGTCTTGGCCGTGGTGCCGCGCGGCAACACCGAGATGGTCGCCGCCGCGGCGCGGACCGTGTTCGGCCAGCCCGACGCCGAGCACGTCGGTGAGCAGTTCGAGACGATCGCTGCGATGCTCGGGCGCCAGCTGCCGAAGGTCGAGCAGATGATGCGCGACGCCCACGACGACCTGCTCGCCTTCGCCGGCTTCCCCCAGGCCCACTGGCGCAAGATCTGGTCAACCAATCCCCTCGAGAGAGTCAACCGCGAGGTGAAGCGCCGCACCGAGGTCGTCGGCGTGTTCCCCAACCCCGCCGCTCTGCTCCGCCTCGCCGGCGCGGTCCTGGTCGAGATCCACGACGAATGGGCCGTCGCCAGCGAGCGGCGCTACCTCTCCGGAGCCAGCATGAAACTCATCACCGACCCAACCCCACAAGCCCAGGAGGTAGCCGAACCCGCCGCATTGACGGCATGATCAACACCACTGACCTCCACAGCAGGAACTCCACCACTCACCGGGGCGCAATCAGGACCGGCCGGGCTACGGTCCGGCTGCCATAGCCGTAGCCCTCGGGACTGTCCCAGGAAGGGTGTTTCCGGCCTGACGCGCTGACCGTGGGGTCGGCGGGGAAGGTGCCGTGATGACGACACTGGACGCTGTGGCGAAGAAGAAGCCGGAGCCCTCCGCGGAGGAGCTGGCGGCTAAGGAGCTGGTCCGCCTGGCCCGCGAGCAGGGCTTGTCCCTGACCGGTCCGGACGGGCTGCTGAAGCAGTTCACCAAGAGCGTGCTCGAGACGGCGCTGAACGAGGAGATGACCGAGCACCTCGGCCACGAGAAACACCGCGCCCCCGAGGAGCGGGACTCGACGAACATCCGCAACGGGACCCGGCCGAAGACGGTGCTGACCGAGGCGACCGGGCAGGTCCAGATCGACGTCCCGCGCGACCGCGACGGCACCTTTGAGCCGCAGATCGTGAAGAAGCGACAACGTCGGCTGACCGGGGTCGACGAGATCGTGCTGTCGCTGTATGCGAAGGGCCTGACGACCGGAGAGATCAGCGCGCACTTCGCCGAGATCTACGGCGCCTCCGTCTCCAAGGAGACGGTCAGCCGGATCACCGACAAGGTGCTGGAGGAGATGACCGAGTGGGCGAACCGGCCCCTCGACGGCGTCTACGCGGCGATCTTCATCGACGCGATCGTGGTCAAGGTCCGCGACGGCCAGGTCGCGAACCGGCCGATCTACGCCGCGATCGGCGTCTCGTTGGCCGGGGAGAAGGACGTCCTCGGCTTGTGGGCCGGGACCGGCGGGGAGGGTGCGAAGTTTTGGTTCGCCGTGCTGACCGACCTGAAGAACCGTGGCGTGAGCGACACGTTCTTCCTGGTCTGCGACGGGCTGAAGGGCCTGCCGCAGGTCGTCAACGACGTGTGGCCGCAGACCACGACTCAGACGTGCATCATCCACTTGATCCGCAACACGTTCCGCCTCGCCTCACGCCGGCACTGGGACGCGTTGAAGAAGCACGTGAAGCTGATCTACACCGCCCCGAACGAGGCCGCCGCCCGAGCTGCTCTGGACGACGTGGCCGACGTGTGGGGTGCTCGCTACCCGGCGATCGTGCGGTTGTGGGAGAACGCGTGGGCGGAGTTCATCCCGTTCCTGGACTACGACGTTGAGATCCGCACCGTGATCTGCTCGACCAACGCGATCGAGAGCCTGAACGCCCGCTACCGGCGGGCCGTGAAGGCGCGCGGGCACTTCCCGACCGAGCAGGCCGCGATGAAGTGTCTCTACCTGGTCACCCGATCGTTGGACCCGACCGGGAAAGGCCAGGCACGATGGACGATGAGGTGGAAGCCAGCGCTGAACGCGTTCGCGACCACCTTCGCCGACCGCTGGCCGGCAGCAGAAACCTACTGATGAAGACCGCCGGAAACACCCTTCCTGTTACAGACCCTAGCCCTCAAGGGCATCAGCTGATGCACGTCTCCGGGTCGGCAACGGTGCCCAGGCCGCGTGGACCCAGCTGCCGTCGGCGAGCCGCGCGTCGACGCACGGCAGGCGCCGCCAAGACACAACTTGACATATTTCCGCCAGGTACCAAGAGGGCCTAGTCACGCAGCGTTTCGCGCGGGCGGCTGGTGATGCGTGATCTCGAGCGGCTGCTGGTCGACTTGTCGAGGTCCCGAAAGGTCTGTGATCAGCGCGGGAACATGGTTGATGTTGTCGAAGAAAATCGCGAGTTACGCGGCCCAGACGTCGTCTGCTTCGCCTGCCAATCTGGCGGTGAGATGTTCCTCTTCGTGCATCTGGAGCTTGACAGCGGCGCCGTCCGTGAGCGCGTAGGTCCAGGTGAGCCAGACACTTCCACCGCTGTGGAGTGGGAGACCCCCGGGGACAGAGGACGGGTTGATCGGAATCTGGCTTAGGTCGGCTTGGTCGGGCTTCTTGCTGGAGATGAAGATCCGGATCACGCAGTAGGTCCGGAATGAAGGTTCAGGGACCCAGATGATTGTCGAGCGCGTTCGGCTCGGGTCGACCCGCTGAAGGTGATCACCGCTTCAGGGCACCGCCGGCACGGAGATCGTCGGTCCGTGCGTCCAGCCTGGGGCGAACTCGGGTGGCCGCAGGTGGATCTTGAGTCTCCGCGCCTCCGAGTTGATACCGGGCTCGGTCGTCCGCGCAACGTTCCAGGAGCCGCTCTTGTGGTCCCGAGCTGCCGGGCGCCGGCTCTGTGATGGCGCAGACCGGGCTGGGTGACGCGCACGTCAGTAGGGCGTTGTCGGTCTTATTGGGCGCAGTGCTTCCGGCTCTCTACTTCACCGCTTGCTTGTTGTCCTGGAAGACCGACTGGACGACGGCAGCAGCGAGGCCGACGAGCCCTGCGCGGTGGCCCAGTCGGCTCGTGCGGATGATCAGGTCCTGCGTAGCGAGGGGCAGGGACCGAGCGGCGATGCGTTCGCGGATCCCGGCGAGCAGGTCCTCACCGGCGGCGGCGAGCTGACCTCCGATGACGACTTCGGCGGGGTTGAACAAGCTGACGGCCGACGCGAGCCCGATCCCCAGCACGCGACCTGCCTCTCTGACGCGGCGGCGAGCATCGGGGTCGCCGGCCTGCAAGAGGCGGAGGACGTCGCTGACACCGCTCACGTCCAGCCCGTCGCAAGCAAGATCACGGACGATCGCCCAACCTCCGGCGTAGGCCTCGACGCAGCCGGAGTTACCGCACCGGCAGAGAGGCGGCTCACGGTTGGCTACTTCGATGTACGTGTGCCCAAGATCACCAGCCGCACCGTTGGCACCCCTGACGAGGGCACCGTTTGAGACGATTCCGGCGCCGATGCCGGTACCCACCTTGAGGAAAAGGAGGTCCTGGTTGCCCGGGCTGTAGCGGTCGTCCTTACTGCTGCTCCCCTGCTCCCACTCACCCCACGCCATAGCGTCGGCGTCGTTCTCCACCACGATGGGGCAGTTGAAGTGCGGACTGAACCGGCTGGGAACAGCCAGGCCATTCCAGCCGGTCATGATCGGCGGACTGACGACTCGCCCGGTGGGGTGCTCGACCGGACCTGGAAGGTCAACCCCTACGCCCCACACCGGTGTGGGGTCGTCAAGCTGCAGCTGGTGCAGTGCAGTGATGATTCCGCCGAGGACGAGGTCGGGTCCGTCTTCGATACGCAACGCAAGACCCGTACTGCTGAGCACGGTCCCGGCCAGGTCGCACCGGGCCAGGACAGCGCTGGTGGCTCCGACGTCCGCGACGAGGAGGCGACCGCGGGACGAATCGAACTCGAAGTTCACGGCCGGGCGGCCGCGCGGACCGACGGTGACGCCGGAGGGCCTCAGAAGTTGATGTCCCTGGAGCTCGTCAAGCCGCGCGGTGACGGTGTCGCGGGCCCATCCCGTGAGGTCACCGATCTGGGCACGGGTCAACGGCCCTCTGCGACGGACCAGGTAAAGCAGGTGGCGCGCGCCGGGCGTCAGGTCGGGAGCCCGCGCGGAGAAGGTGCGCTCGGGCACATGCAGCACTGTATCCCCTCTATTTTGCCTACTTGACTGCATTACCAACTTGCTTTTAGCCTGCGGCTAGACAGAGTCGGCGAGGCCGTCGGCTCCTGAGTCTTCGAGGAGAGTCCAATGCCGTTCCGTACTCGAAAGCGTCTGGCTGTCGCCGCCCTGAGCGTGCTGGCCACCGTGTCCCTCGCCGCGTGCTCGGGCGCCGGCGGCGGCGGCGCGGGTGGTGGTGCCGGTGGTGGTGGTGCCGGTGGGCAGCACACCATCAACGTCATCATGGTCAACAACCCGCAGATGAAGGACCTGCAGTCCCTGACCGAGAAGAACTTCACGGGTCCCACCGGCATCAAGGTGAACTACACCGTGCTGCCGGAGAACGACGTGCGCAACAAGATCGCGCAGGAGTTCGCAAACCAGTCCGGTCAGTACGACGTGGCAAGCCTGTCGAACTTCGAGGTCCCGATCTACAGCAAGAACGGGTGGCTCGCGCCGTTGGACCAGGTGTCCGGCGACGGCGGATTCGATCAGTCAGACATCATCCCGGCGCTGTCGTCGGCGATGACCGGCACCGATGGCAAGATCTACGGCGAGCCCTTCTACGGCGAGTCCTCCTTCTTGATGTACCGCAAGGACGTCTTCAAGGAGAAGGGCCTGTCGATGCCGGCAAACCCGACCTGGGCTCAGGTCGCGGAGCTTGCCGCCAAGGTCGACGGGGCCGAGCCGAAGATGAAGGGCATCTGCCTGCGCGGTCAGCCGGGTTGGGGCCAGGTCTTCGCGCCGCTGAACACCGTGATCAACACCTTCGGCGGGCAATGGTTCGACATGGGCTGGAAGCCGACCCTGACGTCGCCGGAGTTCACCGCGGCGGTGCAGTTCTACGTCGACCTGCTGCAGAAGCACGGTGAGGTCGGCGCCCCGCAGGCCGGGTTCCTCGAGTGCCTGAACTCCTTCGAGCAGGGCAACACCGCGATGTGGTACGACGCCACCGCCAACGCCCCGCTGGTCGAGGGCAGCGATTCCCCCATCAAGGGCAAGGTCGGCTTCGTCGCGGCCCCTGTGAAGGAGACCAAAGCCTCTGGTTGGCTGTACAGCTGGGCGTGGGGTGTGGAGAAGTCCAGCAAGAACAACGCTGACGCGCAGAAGTTCATCGCCTGGGCCTCCAGCAAGGACTACGAGAACCAGGCTGGCAGTCAGCTCGGCTGGACCCATGTCCCCGCCGGAAAGCGGACCTCGACCTACTCCAACCCGGAGTACACCAAGGTCGCGGCCGACTGGTACAAGCAGGAGCTCGCCGCGCTGCAGTCGGTCGACCCGAAGAACCCGGGCGTCGCACCACGTCCCTACACCGGCGTCCAGTTCGTCGCCATCCCGGAGTTCCCTGACCTGGGCACCAAGGTCTCGCAGCAGGTCAGCGCCGCGATCGCCGGCAAGACCTCGGTTGCTGACGCGCTGGCGGCGAGCCAGAAGCTCGCCGAACCCGTGGGGCAGAAGCAGCGTGGCTGAAGCCGTCTATGCGTCCTACCCCGACCTGGTCGATCAGACCGCCCTGGTCACCGGGGGGGCTCGCGGTCTGGGCCTGGCGATCGCCACCGCGTTCGCCAGGTCCGGCATGAAGGTGGCGCTGACCGACGTCTCAGACCACGTCGGCGGCGTGGCCCAGTCCCTGGCCGAGGGCACGGGTGCGCGCACGGTCGGGCTGGTCGGCGACGTCACCGACGAGGGCTCGGTCTCCGACGTCGTCGCTCAGACCGCCAGCGTCTTGGGCACCCCGACCGTGCTGGTGAATTCCGCCGGGATCGGGCTCGACGCCCCTGGGCTCGAGATGTCCCGGGAGCAGTGGGACCGGGTCATGTCGATCAACGTCACCGGCTCTTTCCTCGTCAGCCAGGCTGTGGCCAAGACGCTGATCGAGGCAGGAGTGGGCGGGTCAATCATCAACCTCGCCTCGATGTCGGCCCGGATCGTCAACATTCCGCAGACGCAGAGCGCGTACAACGCGTCCAAGGCTGCGGTGGAGGCGATGACCCGCTCGCTGGCGATTGAGTGGCTCCCCCACAAGATCAGGGTCAACGCCCTGTCCCCCGGCTACATCTTCACCGACATGACCCGCAACTTCGTCGCCGAGCAGCCCGAGATGGCTCGGTTCTGGCAGAGCCGGATCCCCTTCGGTGAGATGGGCACCCCCGAGGACGTGGCAGGCGTCGCGGCGTTCCTGGCCTCCAACCAAGCTCGTTACATCGTCGGTCAGAGCATCGTCGTCGACGGCGGCTACACCATCGTCTAGAGACTCCGGGCAGGCCGCGCACCTCGGACGGAGCAGCCTGCCCGGCCTCCGATTCTTACCCGATGACAGAGCCCTGTTCGGCCCCACAACTTCTCGGCCTGCAGCAACCACGACTGGCTCTGCAGCACCTCAGCAAGGAGATCTCCGTGACCAACAACGATCACGACGACGCTGTCAGCTCGCCCGGCACCGCCGCCAGCAGCGCCTCGACCACCTTCCCCAACCCTCTTGGTGTGCACGCACTGGTCTGGACCGGCAGCTGCACCTCGGAGGCGGTGCGCGAGGCCGCCCAGCAGACCGCAGCTGCGGGCTTCGACCTGCTGGAGTTCTCACTGCACGACCTCGACGCGTTCGACACCCAGCGAGCCCGCAAAGACCTCGCCGACGCCGGCCTGCAGGTCGTCGGATCACGCGGTCTTGCGCCTGAAGCCGACGTGTCCAGCACCGACCCGGCCGTGGTCGCTCGCGGGGTAGAGCTGCTGCACCGAAGCGTCGACGTGCTCGCCGACATGGGAGGGCACTTCCTCAGCGGTGCGCTGTACTCCGCGTTCGGAAAGTACCCCTCTCCGGTCAGCGCTGCAGGGAGGGCCAACGCGGTCGCCGCCCTAGCCGAGCTCGCCCCGTACGCCGCCGAGCGATCGGTCACCCTGGGGCTGGAGGTGTGCAACCGCTACGAGACCAACGTGGTCAACACCGCTCACGACGCGCTGCGCCTGGCCGACGACATCGGCGCCGACAACGTCGTGATCCACCTCGACAGCTACCACATGAACATCGAGGAAGCCGACTTCGTCACGCCGATCCGTGAAGTTGGCGACCGGCTCGGCTACATGCACATCGGCGAGAACCACCGCGGCTACCTGGGCTCGGGCCACATCGACTTCGGCTCGTTCTTCGACGCCCTCGCCGGCATCGGCTACACCGGACCGCTGACGTTCGAGAGCTTCTCCTCCACCGTCGTGTCCGAGCCCCTGTCGAGCAACCTCGCAATCTGGCGGAACCTGTGGAACGACAGCGTCGACCTCGCCACCAAGGCTCGCCGGTTCATGGCGGACGGTCTCGTGGCCGCAACCAGGTCGTGAAGTTCGAGGAATGATTGACCGCGCCACCCTGCTGCTTGCTGCCGAGGGGGGCAGGGTGGTCCTCGGGGTGGCCGGACCACCAGGGGCAGGGAAGACGACCTTCGCCAGGGCGCTCGTTTCTCGCTCAGCACCCGCCCATGAACGGGGTCCCACCTTGCTGATGTCGAGCTCGACCGGCTGGGCCGTCGGCCCGTAAGGGAGCCCAGGTCACCTTCGACGCCGTCGGCTACGCCACCCTGCTCCGCGGATCCGCCCCGCCGCAGGGCAAGACATCGCTACGCCCCGGCCTTCGACCGCGCCGTGGAGCAGCAGTCGCCGGTGCCATCGCCATCCTGCCCGGGCCGAGCTCGTCGTCACCGGGGGCAACTCCGTGCTGCTCGAGTCCGGTGCGTGGCGCGTCCTACGCCCGCTGCTCGACGAGGTCTGGTGGCTGGAGGCGCCACCGCAGGAGCGCAGCAATCGCCTGGTCCGCCGCAAGCAGTTCGGCAAATCCTACGACGCCGCCGGATCCTGGGTTCGTGACGTCGACGGAGTTACGCCACCGTCGTCATCGCAGTCCGACCCGAGGCCGGCATGATCGTGCCCGGCACCCTCCACGGCATCACGAGTCACCGTCGCAGCAACCCTGATCGAGATTCCTGCCCCTGGGGTACCGGCTTGGTAACTCCAAGGACGGTCGTCACGATCAGAAGCTTTGTTGGAGTCGGTGCATCATCAGATCGGCCACCCGAGCGTCAGACGGGCGTTCACCCTGAGCAGCGTGTCTCGCTCGGCCCGCACCTTGTCGAGCACGTACCAGCGACGGGCTGCTTCGTCGTAGACGCGTCACTCGTGCGGCAGCAGATCATGCTCGGGAGAACACCAAAGGATTCGACACAACACGCTCGTCGTGGCCCCGCTCAGCACGCTCGTTAGCACGCCGTTCGCTGGGATCGCCCTCATAATCCTTCGGTCGTGGGTTCAAGCCCCACTCGCCCCACACATCTTCATCGCACAAGCACTAATGCGGTTCATGATGCTTCTACGCTCACTCAGCACCGTCGGCCACAGGACCTGGTGAGCTCTTCGGCCCTCGCTGCAGGAGGCAGAGGTAGCAGGGGGGCTCGAACAAGGGACTCAGGCTTGCGTCGGACGATGCCCAGTCCCTCGCACCCGAGGTCTGCCTAACCGAGCCGTCGCGAACCCACTGGCAGACGATCGCCTTCTCCGCTCACTGGATGCTGCAGACCCAACCATCCGATGTGCTGGTGGTCAACGATCGAGCAGGCCGCCGCTCCTTGTGGGAGGTTCTTGCGGTACTCAGACGTCGTCCGGATGAAGTACGGCCTGGAGGAATCTCGCAGTTCGCTCCTTCGTGGGCTTGCTGAAGATCTGGGTCGGCGTCCCGGACTCGATGATGTGACCCTGATCCATCACCACCACGCGGTCAGCGACCTTCTCAGCGAACCGCATCTCGTGCGTCACGATGACCATGGTCATGCCGTTGTTCGCCAGCCGGCGCATAACGTTCAGAACTTCGCCGACCAGTTCCGGGTCGAGCGCGGAGGTGGCCTCGTCGAACAACATCGCGCTCGGGCGCATGGCGAGAGCGCGGGCGATGGCGACGCGCTGCTGCTGTCCCCCGGAGAGCTGGTGGGGGTAGTTCAGCGCCTTGTCGCCCAACCCGATCTGACCAAGGAGGTCCATGGCCCGCTGCTCAGCCTCCCGGCGCGAGATCCCCAGAACCGAGCGCGGGGCCCGTGCCACGTTGTCGAGCGCCGTCAGGTGAGGAAAGAGGTTGAAGCGCTGAAAGACCATGCCCAGCTCGCGGCGCGCACGGCGGGCTTCGGCGCCGCTGGGGCGCTGGTGCTTGCCGTCGACGCAGCTCTGCAACCGGTGCCCGTGCACGGTCACCGAACCCTCGTCGATGGTCTCGAGCGCGTTCAACGTCCGGATCAGGGTCGTCTTCCCGGACCCGCTTGGACCGATGATGGCGACGACCTCGCCCTGGTAGACGTCGAGCGAGACGCCGCGCAGCACGTGAACCGAGCCAAAGCTCTTGTGTACCTCGTGGGCCGAGATCATCGGCGCCGGTTGCCCCTCGCCGTGGTGACCGAGCTGCTTCGAAACATCGGGTGTCAAGAGTGCTTCCTTCGGTCCGCGGAGCGCTGCTGCCTTTTGGGTGGTCATGCCGCGACCTTGGCGGCGCTCGGCGCTGGACTGCTAGCCGACGGCCTGG
>Ga0210040_10008273_pt1 | contig 12386 bp, 7 predicted proteins | sample CryGeyCG12114_NA_FD_185462 | JGI IMG/M metagenome (GOLD analysis project Ga0210040, IMG submission 185462) | Groundwater microbial communities from aquifer - Crystal Geyser CG19_WC_8/21/14_NA (SPAdes) (version 2) | ecosystem: Environmental > Aquatic > Deep subsurface > Groundwater | place: USA... | reverse complement strand
TGCCCGAAGGTGAACGCATGGATTTTATTTCGATTGTGACGCCGAACCACATGCATTTCGGCCCGGCCAAAATGGCCTTAGAAAACGGGTTTCATGTGGTATGCGACAAGCCCGTAACCCTGAACCTAGCGGAAGCCAAAGAACTAAAAACCGTAATAGAAAAAACCGGAAAAGTATTTTGCCTTACCCACAATTATACGGGTTACCCGATGGTAAAAGAAGCCCGGGCAATGGTACAAAGTGGTAAGTTAGGCAAAATCCGGAAAGTAATCGTGGAATATCCGCAGGGCTGGCTGGCCCAACTGCAGGAAGCTACCGGCAATAAACAAGCCGAGTGGCGTACCGATCCGGCCCGTTCCGGCGCTGCCGGTTGTCTGGGCGATATTGGTACCCATGCCGAAAATATGGCTGAATATATAACCGGATTAAAAATAACCGAACTTTGCGCCGACCTGACCACTTTTGTAGAAGGACGTCAGTTGGATGATGACGGAAACGTATTGCTGCGGTTCGAAAACGGCGCTAAAGGTGTGTTACACGCCAGCCAAATTTGTAACGGCGAAGAAAATGACTTTAACATCCGCGTATACGGCGAGCTGGGTGGGCTGCAATGGTTCCAGATGGAACCTAATACGCTGTACTACAAAACCAACGAAGAGGGTACCCGCCGCATCCGGACCGGCGTAGGAAATTTATCCGACGTAACCAAAGCCAATACCCGTATTCCGGCGGGCCATCCGGAGGCATTTCTGGAGGCTTTTGCCAATGTTTACCGCAACTTTGCTCTTACTTTAAAAGCCCACCTGGCAGGACAAACACCAGATCCGATTTATACCGATTTCCCGGGCATTGAAGAAGGTATCCGGGGTTTGGCTTTTATCGAAACCTGTATTGCTTCGTCGCAATCCGATCAGAAATGGACGAAGTTTGTGGAATAGTCAATAGCCCACAGTCGATAGTCCACAGTTGGGAGATTATAGACCATTGTAAATAGTTTATAAAATTAGTAATATGAATTTTGCAAAACTTTATAAAGCTCTTTCAGAGGGAGTAGGGGAGGATTGACGAGGAAGTCTTAAAAACATTAAATACATGACTGAGCCTTTAGAGTAATAACTAAAGTTTAATGATGATTAGAAATAAAATATAATATTCACCAAAAATAATTTACCATAAATCCACTATGAAAAAAATTAAAGTAGGTGTAGTAGGTACCGGCTTTATCGGGCCGGCTCATATTGAAGCTTTACGGCGATTGCCCAATGTAGAAGTTGCCGCCTTGTGCGAAGTAACCGAAGAATTGGCAAAAGAAAAGGCTGCAGGCTTAGGAATTGAGCGCTACTATACTTTCGAAGATCTGTTGAAACAGAATGACATTGCCAGCGTTCATATTTGTACCCCTAACTTTTTACATTATTCTCAGTCTAAGGCAGCTTTGCAGGCGGGCAAACACGTAGTTTGCGAAAAGCCACTGGCCAAAAACCTGGAAGAAGCCGAAGAACTGGTGAGTATTGCTTCCCAAACCGGTTTGGTAAATGCGGTACATTTTAACCTGCGCTATTATCCCCTGATCCGCCAAATGAAAACCATGCGGGAAAAAGGAGAGTTAGGCGATATATATTCGTTCATTGGTTCTTACCTGCAAGACTGGTTGTTCTACAATACTGATTATAACTGGCGCCTGGAACCCGATAAATCCGGGGCTTCCCGCGCTATTGCCGATATTGGTTCGCACCTGATGGATGTGCTGGAATATATTACCGGCCTGAAAACTACATCGGTAATGGCTGATTTCAACACCGTGCACAAAACCCGGAAAAAGCCATTAAAGCCTCTGGAAACATATTCGGGAAAAATGCTGCAGCCCGAAGATTACGCCGATGTAGATATTAATACCGAAGACCATGCCAATGTATTGTTGCGTTTTGATAATGGTAACAGCGGCGTAATTACGGTATCGCAGGTATCGGCAGGCCGCAAAAACCAAATGAAACTAGAAATCTCCGGTTCGGAAGCTACTTTTGCCTGGAACTCCGAAGCGCCTAATGAAATGTGGATTGGGAAACGCGATGGCGCCAACCAGGTGTTAATGCGCGATCCGTCGTTGGTGCATCCGGAAGTACGTTCGGTTATTACGTTCCCCGGCGGGCACAACGAAGGTTTTCCGGATACTTCCAAGCAATTGTTTAAAGAAGTATACGCCGCCATCGAAGCTGGTAAACAACCCGAAAACCCTACGTTCCCAACTTTCGCCGATGGTTATCGCGAATTATTAATCTGTGAACGTATCCTGGAATCAAACCAGAAACAAAGTTGGGTGGGCGTTTAGGCTTCGCCTAAACGCAGTCCATAGTTCACTGTCGACAGTCCACAGTTTTTAGATAATTTGCTTAATAGTTTTTAACTTTCTATCTATTTTGAATAGAAGCAGAGCGATTAAGATATTTATTTTTAAAATAAATTTTATACTGTGATCTGTGGTCTATCAACTGTGGACTAAAAACTAACACATGGCTTTCAAATTTGAAGAACTTAAAGTTTGGCAGCGAGCCTTGGAGTTTTCGTATCAGGTTCATCAATTAACGCAAAGTTTTCCGAAAGAGGAGTTATTTATATTAACGAGCCAAATAAAGCGAGCGGCTGATTCTATTGTGTTAAATATTGCTGAAGGGTCAACCGGGCAATCAAATCCGGAGTTTAGCAAATTTCTAAGCTACGCTTTACGTTCAGGAGTAGAAGTAATAGCTTGTTTACACATTACTAAAAGGAGAAATTTACTCCATGATGATCTATTTAAAAGTTTGTATGATGAGCTGGAATCAATCATCAAAATGATTCAGGCGCTTCGGAAAACCTTAAAACGATTGTAAACTAAATTTAAATAAATGTATAACTATGGTCTGTGATTTGTCGACTGCTGATTTCTTTAACTGTGGTCTGTCGACTGTGGACTAAAAAACTAAAACCATGAAAGGACCCGGAATATTTTTAGCTCAGTTTTTGGGCGATCAGGCCCCATTTAATTCTTTTGAAAGTATTTGTAAGTGGGCGGCCGACTTAGGTTACAAAGGTGTACAGATTCCCACCTGGGCTACGTCTATTGTTGATCTGCAGCAATTGGCCGAAAATAAAACCTATGCTGAAGAATTTAAAGGTGTAGCCAATGCGGCGGGCGTGGAAATTACCGAGCTCTCTACGCATTTGCAAGGGCAGTTAGTAGCCGTACACCCGGCTTACGACAGCTTATTCGACGGCTTTGCCCCGGAACAATACCGCAATAACCCCCAGGCCCGCACCGAATGGGCCGTGCAGCAATTAAAATATGCCGCGCAGGCTAGTCAAAATTTAGGTTTAACCGCCAGCGCTACTTTTTCAGGTGCGTTATTGTGGCATACTGTTTATCCGTGGCCGCAGCGCCCGGCCGGTTTAGTAGAAACGGGCTTTAAAGAGTTAGCCAACCGCTGGCTACCTATTTTAAATGCTTACGACGAAGCCGGCGTAGATTTGTGTTACGAAATTCATCCGGGCGAAGACCTGCACGATGGCGTGACTTTTGAACGCTTCCTGGAAGCAACCGGCAATCATAAAAGGGCTAATTTGTTATACGATCCGAGCCATTTTGTGCTTCAGCAACTGGATTATCTACAATATATTGATATTTACCACGACTATATCAAAATGTTCCACGTGAAGGATGCCGAGTTCAATCCTACGGGTAGGTCTGGTATTTACGGCGGCTACCAGGATTGGGTAAACCGTCCCGGCCGTTTCCGGTCTTTAGGCGATGGTCAAGTTGACTTTATGGGCGTATTTAGTAAAATGGCGCAGTATAATTACGATGGCTGGGCGGTACTGGAATGGGAATGTGCTTTAAAGCATCCGGAAGACGGCGCCGCAGAAGGAGCCCCGTTTATCCAGCAGCACATGATCCGGAGAACCGAGCGAGCTTTTGATGATTTCGCGGGTACCGGTTCGGACGAAGCTTACAACCGCAAAGTACTGGGATTAAGCTAAGGGTTATTGCCCCGGTTTTGCCCGGTTCTATATTTAACAAAAGCCTGTCTGGGAAAGACAGGCTTTTTTATGCTTTAGCTTTTTATTTTTTACCGAGTTGTTGTCCCTCCGCTATTAGTTCCCGCCACAATTATTAGTCTTTCGTTACTATATTTAAATATTTATCGCCCAGTACCCAATCATTATGATACATGGGGCTTAAAAGAATATCCTGTTGGGTTACCTGAAGTAATTCTATGCCCTGAATTTGATTTATGTCGGCTAAAAAAAGATTAGTATCGATAAACTTTTTATCGATTGCTACTTTTAAATGCCGTTCAGAGGCAGCTACTTTAAAATAGTCCAGAACTTCTTCCAGTCGTAATAAAGGCGTGGGCGTTTTTAAAGCGGCTATAATTACGCCATTCTTTCCTTTTTTCCCAAAGTGCCCCAGTTGCGTGGAATCGGTATATACTTCCAAAATTTTCAAGTGGTCTTCGGCAAGTATCAAAGAACTATAGTTGGTTTCCAAAGTGCCGATAAAAATTAAAGGCTGGTCTACTTTTATACTAACAGACTCTCTGGACCTTGGTATATCTGACCTACTTCTTACGTTTTGGATACCTGGCAATAACTGCCCAAGAGCATAATAACTAACGAAGAGAAAAAGCGCAAGAAGTAAATTAATCTTTTTCATAATCTCTTCGTCAATGTACTTTTTAATACTGGCTTTCACTTAGTAAATTATTCCTGGCCCTTTATGGTGCCTATTATGGCCCGCTCAATGTGCCTTTTTCCGGTTTATTAAGTACCCGAAAACATATCAATACATTTAACGCCATTTTATAGTAATTAATTATAAATAGGGGTGGGCTATAAAACAAAAAAGCCACTACAATTCTGTTTATTGCAGCGGCTTTTTTGTTCAAGTATAATCGCTAATTAAGTATTATCGGGTACAAAGCTTATCGTTTTGAGCAAAGCCCGGCTGGTGGAGGTGCCTTGCGGACGGATAACGATATAAATGTCCTGGAGCTGATTTCCGGCGGGGCCCGAAAGCGGTATACTGCCGGTGCCACGCTGCCGGTTGCCGGCAAAACTGATGGTACCCTGACCAAGTAAAGTGCCCGACGGTTGACCCGCTCTCACTTCTACCTGATAGTTGCCGCTGCCGTTGCCACTGAAACCAGATAAGTCAATCCGGTTTATACCGGTTAAGTCTAGTTGCTCACCTTTCAACCAGCCCTGTCCGGCCATTACCAGATAGCCGGCCCCGGCTGAGTCTTTCTTCGGCAAGCCGTTTACTTGCATAAAATCACTCACATCCATTATGTTATTTCTTAAATAGACGGCGTTAGAACCAGCAAGAGGGCTAATACCTGTTCCGCCAGCATCGGTGTAAGTAGCCAGTAAACGGAATACGTTGTTTCTTTTTTGCTGCTCGTTAACCGTTGGCGTTATTTTACCAGCGGCTGGCAACGATGCTTTGGTATTTTCGGCACTTGCTAAAGATAAAATAAAAGTAACAATCTGCTTGGCATCGTTTTCAGGCATGGTAAGGTGAGCCGGCATTACATTTTCGCCCCAAACGCCACTGCCTCCTTTTTTAATCTTAGAAATTAAGTATTCGTGCGCCCGGGTATCTTTCTGGTATTTCTTTGCTACATCGGTGTAAGCCGGGCCGATAGATTTTTCGGTGATACTGTGGCAAGCCTTACAATCGGAATTGAGCATGAGGGTTTTACCTAATAAAGCTTCCGAAACTACTTGGTGGCCCATAGAGGCACTCGCCATATCGCTGCCCTGTACGTAATCCGTAGATACGTATAAGTTGTTCATGTCTACTTTAGAGCCTTTGTCGGTTACTTTCACCTGGTAACTAACCGGTTTGTTAGGGAAGTAGAAAGAACGGTTGCCTTGCACGGCTATATCAACTATAGGCTGTTCGTTACCGGCATATACTTCAATGGTGTTGCTGATAGAATTCGCCTTTTTATCGTCCAAGACCTGTACGCTTACTTTATAATCACCGGCTTTGTTGATGGTGTAGTTCAGGCGGGGTTCAGTGGTTTCTTTTCTAACGTCGTTAATGCGCCACACATAAGTTAATTTATCTTTTTCCGGATCGTTTGCTTCTACGCTGGCCGTTAAGTTAAATGGTAAGTTGCCATTAAGTTTGTCTACATTTAAGCCAGCTACTTTGGGTGGGCGGTTACCGGCCAGGTAATCAATGCGGGATAAAGCCGCATCCGGGTTTTTCGCAAACCAACCTTTGCCATATTCCAGTACGTACAAGCGGCCATCCGGTCCTACTTCCATATCAATGGGGGCCGCTAATTTGCCACTTTGCATAAAAGGCTCCATTTTGTCGTACTTGCCTTCAGGTGTTATAGATACAACTTTAATCCAATCCCGAATCCATTCATAAATAAATAATTTGCCGTTGTAGTAATCCGGATAGCGGGTTTCTTTCGGGAACATATCGCTGTAATAAACCGGACCGGATTCGGCGTTACGGCCACCAATACCTACTTCCGGAAACTGCGGCGATTCGGCGTAAGGATACCAGATAAAAGCGGGCTGGGCAGGCGGTAAAGTAGTAAGACCAGTATTATTCCGCGATTCATTCTGGGGCTTAGCCGCATCAAAAGCTTCGCCGCTTTTACCGGTACCGTAATCAAACCGGCGGTAAGCATAATTATCGCCAATAAACAAAGGCCAGCCAAAATTACCGGCTTTTGCTGCCCGGTTTACTTCGTCGTAGCCTCGTGGGCCACGGGTAGTCATGCTGTCTTCCCGTGCATCCGGCCCTACTTCGCCCCAGTATAAAACGCCGCTTTTCTGATCTACGGATATGCGGTAAGGGTTACGATGGCCCATGGTATATATTTCAGGGCGGGTTTTAGCGGTTCCAGGCGCAAATAAATTGCCTTCCGGAATTTCATAGGTACCATCGGGCTTTATTCTGATCCGCAGAATTTTACCACGCAAGTCGTTTGTATTACCGGATGAGCGGCGCACGTCGTACTGCAAATGACCGGGCCGGTCATCTAATGGTGCGTAACCGCCGCTAACATACCGTTGGCCTTTTTCATCAAAAGGAGTGGAGTTATCACCAGTTGATAAAAATAACATGTTGCCGGGACCAAAGGCAATGGAACCACCTGTATGGCAGCAGATTTCGCGTTGTGAATAAAGTTGCAGAATTACTTTTTCTGAACTTTTATCGAAAGTATTGTTTTTAAAAGTAAAGCGCGATAAGCGGTTTACCGATGTGTCGGAAGGGCTGTAATAAACGTAAATATAGTTGTTGTTTTTATAGTCCGGATCGGGAGCTAAACCCAGAATACCTTCTTCAGCGTTTACACCCGGCGTACTGGTTTTAGAATACACATCTAAGGAGCCTACCTGTTTCAGACTTTGGCTGGCTTGGGAGTATAGTAACAGTTCGCCGCGGCGTTGAGCTACCAATATGTCCAAATTAGGCAAAATGGCCATTTCGGTGGGCTCAAAGAAATCACCCATAGCTAAGGTAGTTTTTACAAACCGGTCGTCTTCGGGTACGTTTTGGGTTTTAACTTTGGCATAATCCAAGGTAACATTATTACCAACAGCGTACTGAATGCCGCCTAATACATGCTTTAAAAATTGCGGATCGGCGTAAGATTCGTCGGTATGACCCAGAGCAGTATAAAAAGCTCGGCCACCGTCGTATTCGTGATACCAAACCATCGGGTGATTGTCGCCGTTCTGACCACCTTCGTAGGTTTTTTCATCAATGGTCATGATAACTTTAGCCGCCGGATTTATATTCTTATAAGAATACCACTCATCAAATCTTTTCCATTTTTTAGGTAAGTGTTTGGTAGCGATATGTTTTCGGTCTTTTACCAGTAAGGTAGCATTTTGCTGTTTGGGGTGGCTTAAAAACTGAGCACCTACCAAGCGGCTATACCAGCCCCAATTGTATTCGGTATCGGCTGCCGCGTGAATACCCATAAAGCCACCGCCCGCTTGGATGTAGCGCTCAAAAGCTGCTTCCTGGCGATTGTTTAACACATTGCCGGTAGTGCTTAAAAAAACCACGGCGGCATAGTTTTTCAGATTAGCATCAGTAAAAAAAGTTGAATCCGTGGTAGTGTCGGCTTCCATGCCATTTTCATCAGCCAATTTCATCAAGGCTAAATTCCCTTTGGCAATAGAAGCATGGTGGTAGCCATTGGTTTTACTGAAGATCAGAATTTTAGGCTTGGCTAAAAACTTATTGAAAGCAAATAATGCAAAGATTATTAAAGCACCAATGCTTCCGGAAAATAATTTGTGAGAAGGTTTAATTTTCATTACTCTTTATTTATATCGCACGCTGTTTGTTTGAATTGGATATTTACAAAATTAACTATATAGGGTCAAATTTATTATTAAATTACGCAAGATAAAATAAATTATAAAATTTGATTTATATTTATATCTCCCTAATCTTGCTTATACTTATTTATTTTGATTTATGATTTTTAATTTAACCAGCCGAAGGAGCCTTTTTTACAGGTTAATACCAAACCTGACTTGCTGCTAATTGTTAAAACTGCAATCTTTTACAGTATTTGTTTAAAATATTTTATAATAATTCCGAAATAAATAAATAATTCTCTAAGTTAATAAAATACAAAAAGCTTGTATAAAAATAATTTTAGAAATTATATTTTATTTATTTATTTTTAGATAAAATTGCAAGTGCAAGTAATAATAATACAGATGAATAAAGTAACATTATGGGCATTTATTGCGGTTGCAATTGGTCTGACCTTGAATAATGCTGTTGTTTATGCCGGTAATGGTGAAGCATACCAAGGTAAAGATAATACGCTTACACCCGCAGAAAAAAATGCCGGCTGGACCCTGCTCTTTGATGGTAAAACGATAGATCAGTGGCGCGGGTTTAGAAAAGATAATGTGCCCAATTCCTGGCAAATAGAAGATAATGCGATTACCCTGACCGGCAAAAACGGCGGCGATTTAATTACCAAAAACCAATACGAAAATTATGAACTGATACTGGACTGGAAGATTTCGGAAGGTGGCAATAGTGGTATTATATATAATGTGTCGGAAGATCCGCAGTATGGGGCTACCTATCACACCGGTCCGGAAATGCAGGTGCTGGATAACGAACGCCACCCGGATGCTAAGATGGGCAAAAACGGCAACCGCCAGGCCGGTGCTAATTATGATATGATACCCTTAGCTACTCCGGCGGTGAATCCGGTAGGGCAGTGGAACCGGGTAAGATTAGTGGTAAATAAAGGCAATGTAGAGCACTGGCTAAACGGTAAAAAAGTAGTAGATTACCAATTAGGCAGCCCCGAATGGGAAGCATTGGTAAAGGAAAGCAAATTTGCCGACATGCCGGGTTACGGTCGCATACAAAAAGGTCATATTGCCTTGCAGGACCACGGCGATAAAGTCTGGTTTAAGAATATTAAAATACGTCCGCTTTAATTTTGTATTACTATAAAATCAAGAGCTACTTGAGTCTCTCTTTACTTTACTTCCACTTTTTAAACTTAAAAAATTAAATTTAATGAACGAGAACATTAACAAAAGTGCTCTATTTTTGGGGAGTTGCTTTGCCCTCATTACCACTGGTTTTACCTTTTCTATCAGAGCAGGAATTTTACCTCAATTAGGTGATCAATTTGGTTTGTCTGCCGAACAGTTAGGATTTATTAACTCCATGTGGTTTTTAGGTTTTCCGATTGCTATGGTAATTGGGGGATTGGTTTACCATACGGTGGGTCCTAAAATTATTATGACCGTTGCGTTCTTAGCCCACGTCTTGGGGATTCTACTAACCATCTATGCAGGAGGATACACCGGCTTACTTATTTCTACTCTTTTAATAGGTATTGCTAATGGCTGTACAGAAGCTGCTTGTAACCCTATGATTGCAGATATGTACTCTGGTATTAAACTAAATAAAATGTTAAACCGGTTTCACATGTGGTTTCCGGGGGGGATCCTGATTGGTTCTCTTATCTCCAAATTCATGACCGATTTAGGATTTTCCTGGCAAGCACAGATGTGGGTCATCCTGGTACCAGCCCTTACCTATGCTTTCTTATTTTTCGGGAAAGCTTTCCCAAAACCACAAGTGGAAGGAGCTGCTTCTCTTGGTCAAAACCTAAAGGCGATGATAAGCCCGTTATATTTATTCCTGATCGTATGTATGGCCCTGACTGCTATTACAGAATTTGGCCCTGGTCAGTGGGTAGGAATTATTCTGAGTAGCAGCGGAGCAGACCCAATGTTAATTTTAGCCCTGACCGCCGGGTTAGTGGCTGTAGCAAGGTTTTTTGCTGGTCCGGTTGTGGCAAGACTTGGGCAAACAGGTGTTTTGCTGGGAGGCGCAGTCCTTTCTGCCATTGGCATTTATTTGTTCAGTACCGTAACCGGCTCCACAGCGTATGTGGCAGCTATTATTTTTGCCTTAGGATATGGTTATTTCTGGCCGGTCATGGTGGGGTCGGTAGCCCAGAGAGTTCCTTTGAGCAGCGCTTTGGGTATGTCCATTATTGGGGCAGTAGGCATGTTTTCTTCCTCTATTTTTCAGCCGATTATAGGAAACTGGATTGATAACTCCCGGGCTGCGTATACCGCCCAGGGACTTACCGGGAACGCATTGGAACTAGCTACCGGACAGGAAACCTTAGTAAAAATGTTAGCCTTCCCAGCTATATTAATTGTGCTGTTTATTATTTTATTTTTCTGGCAGAAAAATTCCAAGAAAACGAAGGAGATGGAAATGGCTATGCATTAATAACCTGAAGGCTCAGGCATATCCAGTCCGGAAATTTATGGATTTGCTTTGGATGTGATTATGGCTGGTTAGTATCTAAGCAAACCGGTAAAAAACATCTGTTGCACTTTACAATATTGCAAAATGCCGTCAGTAGTCGCGCTGGTGCTGGTTATTGCCTTCGATTTGGCCAAGTGAGCCACAAATATTGAAACTAGTTTGCTTATTATCTAGCCTGCTGGTTTAAAAATCTTTTATCCACCACAAACAACTAAAAGGCTGCTGATCATTCGGTAGCCTTTTTAATTATTTTTATTTAAATTGAGATGCTGCCACCTGTAGCAGCCTACAAACACTAACTAAATTATAACAACCCACTGCTTGCGGCGGGACTAACTATTTAATTCACCATGAAAAGAAGATCCTGGGTTCTGAGTACATTGGTTTTATCGCTGGTTTTTACTTGTAAAACCCCGGAGCCAATTGCCCAAAATGACACTTCAACCCGAACCGTGGTTGATAAAGATCCGCCTTCCAAGCCTTTATCACCGGAAGAAAGTTTAAAAAAGGTGGCGTTACCCGCTGGTTATCACCTGGAATTGGTAGCTTCCGAGCCTATGGTACAGGAGCCGGTAGCCATCGCCTGGGATGGAAACGGCCGCATGTTTGTAGCCGAGATGAATACCTACATGTTAGATGTTTACGGTACGGATAAATACAAACCAGTTAGTCGCATTAAGTTATTGGAAGATACGAACGGCGACGGTAAAATGGATAAAGTATCGGTATACATCGATAACATGGTATTGCCCCGCATGATCTTACCATTAGACGACCGGTTGATTGTGAATGAAACCAATACCAATCATTTATACAGCTACCGCGATACCGATGGTGACGGCGTAGCCGACGAAAAGATACGGGTATACGAGAATGACTTGGTGGACACCCGCAACCTGGAACATCAGAAAAGCGGTTTAATCTGGAATATCGATAACTATATTTACGTTTCCCGCGATCCTATCCGCTTCCGCTATAAAAATGGCGTAATGGTAGCTGATTCGTTGATCGAAGATCCGGGCGGACAATGGGGAGTGGCAAACGATAATTATGGCCGACTGTATTTCTCAGCCGGTGGTGCCGAAAGGCCGGCAGTTTCCTTCCAGCAAAATCCTGCTTACGGCCGGCTTGATTTTAAAGATCAGTATAACGAGGCTTTCCTGGAAACCTGGCCTATTATAGGTACCCTGGATGCCCAAGGTGGCCGTAAAAGAATGCGGCCCGAAGACAATACGCTGAATCATTTTACTTCCAGCGGCGGACAACTAATTTTTCGCGGTGACCGCTTGCCGGCCGATTTGCAGGGAGATTTCTTTACCCCGGAACCCGTAGGGCGCTTAATACGACGGGCGAAAGTAATAAACCAATCCGGAAAGATTACTTTGCAGAATGCCTACGAACAAAAAGAATTTCTAGCTTCTGCCGATATGAATTTCCGCCCGGTTAATATGGCTACCGGACCGGATGGGTTGATGTATGTGGTTGATATGTACCACGGTATTATTCAGGAAAGCGAATGGACGAAAGAAGGTAGTTATAT
>Ga0210040_10008272_pt1 | contig 12387 bp, 8 predicted proteins | sample CryGeyCG12114_NA_FD_185462 | JGI IMG/M metagenome (GOLD analysis project Ga0210040, IMG submission 185462) | Groundwater microbial communities from aquifer - Crystal Geyser CG19_WC_8/21/14_NA (SPAdes) (version 2) | ecosystem: Environmental > Aquatic > Deep subsurface > Groundwater | place: USA... | reverse complement strand
GGCCGCATTCACAAACTGGCCGAAGTTGCGGGAGTCGGAGTTGCCCACGCGCATGTCGCGGCGGTCGAAGCCGTTTTGGGTTACCAAGGCGTCGTCGCGCTGCTTCAGGGCTACTTTTTGAGCATCGGTGAGGCCCGTGGGGTAGCCACCGCCGCTGGTGCCCAGGTAGATGAGCGGGGCGGTGTCGTCGCCCGAGCGGTTGGTATAGCTGCGATTTTGGAACTGCTGGCTGATGTCGATGTAGCCGTGGCCGTTCAGGCCAATGCCCACGTTGGCATCCACCTGAAACACTTCTCCGTCGCCTTTAATCGTCTGGCCCGCCAGCGCGCTTGCCTGCACGCCGGTGCTATCGTCCTTTAGCTGAATGTTGATAACGCCCGCAATGGCGTCGGAGCCGTACTGGGCCGCGGCGCCGTCGCGCAGCACCTCAATCCGCTTGATACTCATCGTCGGAATGGCGTTCAGGTCGGTGCCCACCGAGCCCCTACCCACCGAGCCGTTGATGTTGACCAGGGCCGAGGTGTGGCGGCGCTTGCCGTTCACCAGCACCAGCACCTGGTCGGGGCCGAGGCCGCGCAGGCTGGCCGGGTCCACGTGGTCGGTACCGTCGGTCACGGTCTGCCGCGCCGACTGGAACGAGGGCGCCACGTAGGTGAGCACCTGCGACACATCGGTTTGGGCGTAGGCCTTGATTTCGCGGGCCGGAATCACGTCAACCGGCGAGGTAGTCAGGATGTTGGAACGGCCCTCCGTGGCCCGCGAGCCGGTCACTACCACTTCGCTGAGGTCAGTGGCGGCGTCCTGGAGCTGCACGTTCACCGTAGTGCGCCCATTCAGCGGAATGGTTTGGGCCGTTTGCCCAATGGCCGACACTACCAGGGTGGCCGAGGTAGGGGCTTCTAATCGGAAGCGGCCGCTGGCATCTGTGGAGGTGCCGTTGGTGGTACCCTGCTGCAACACCGTAACGCCAGGTAGGCCACTGCCCGTGGGCCCGGTTACGCGGCCGGTAATGGGAACGTTCTGGGCCTGCGCAAACAGAGGCAGCAGCCACAGTAAGAGAAGGAAACAGCGTAAAATGTGCTTCATGTAATTGGTAGTAAGGGGTTGTGGGAAGTAAGGAGCTGCCCGGTTTAGAAGCGGCTCCCCAACAAATAATAGAAAACCTACAGTATTCTAATAAAGCAATGTAATCACTAATTATTTCAAAATAATCAGGCCTTATTATAAAATAGTATCAACAAAACAGGTCGATTATTACTTTAATTATAATCGACAACTGACTCTAAAGTTGACACCTCTCTTTCAGTAGCAGCCAAGTCAAGTGGTAAAGAAGTATTTACCATTCGGCTCGGCTGCCGACCTTCCCGATGTTGCTATTTCTGAGCGTTACTCACTTATCGTTTCAATCCTAAAATCTATTGTTCACCCATCCCCTACTCTCCTATCATTGGACCAGACTACGGTTGACATGCTCTTGGGGATCAGCAAAGACACCAGCGAATAGGTAGGGGGTTGGGCAGCGGCCTTAATGGCATACTGCAAGTTAGCCGTGGTCTAGCTGGTTTGGGCAATGATGTCGGGGTTCTGCACTTTAGCGCCGTTTTGGCGCAACAGCTCGGCTAGCTGAACGCTCCAACGAGCAGCAGGCCCTACTCCTTCTCCAATCGTATAGGAGTCGCCGAGCGACAGAAACGCGCCGCCCGCCACAGGAGCAGCCGGCCCGGCCGTTGAGACAACAACGGGATTGGGCTCGGGTTGCTGACCACACGAAACCAGCAGCCAGATCAGTAGGAAACAGAAAAAACGCATGCGAGGAGCCGTGAGATGGCGCCCCTGGGTTGTCGGAGCGCCGCCTTACCTACGCAGGGGCCGCGCCGCCAGATTGCCGCCACCAGTAGCTTACCTGCGGCTCGGTTCCTACTGCTACCCGCTCGCCGGGCCGGGGTAGCAGCAGCGCAACGCCGGCGGCTTCGGCGGCTCGCAGAGCCTCCTCGGCCGGAGCAGTCCAGGCGTGGTAGGCAAGGTTGAAGGTACCCCAGTGCAGCGGCAGCAAGGCTTGGCCCCGCAGCAGCTGGTGCGCCGCCACGGCCACCAGCGGCCCCATGTGGATATCGGCCCAGGTAGGATCGGCGGCCCCGATTTCGAGCATAGTCAGATCAAACGGCCCGTACGCGTCCCCAATCTGCTGGAATGCCTCGGCAAACGGCCCAGAGTCGCCACCGAAGAACACGCGGTGGGTAGGGCCCGCCAGCACCCACGAGGCCCACAGCGTGGCATCCTGATCCAGGCCCAGGCGCCGGCCTGAAAAGTGCCGGGCGGGCGTAGCCGTAAGCGTGAAGTCGGGGGCCAGCGGGGTGCTTTGCCACCAGCCCAGCTCCGTAATCTGCCGGGCGGGCACACCCCAGCGGCGCAGGTGCGCCCCTACCCCCAGCGGGCAGAAGAAAGGCACGCCCGTGGGCGCCAGCGCCCGAATGGCAATCGGGTCTAGGTGGTCGTAGTGGTCGTGGGAGATAATAACAGCATCCAGCGGCGGCACCGCAGTCAGCGGCAACGGATTGGGGAAGAACCGCTTCGGCCCCATAAAATTGACCGGCGAGCTATAGGTGCGCCACACCGGGTCGGTGAGTAGGCGGCGACCATCGACTTCCAGCAGCACCGTAGTGTGGCCCAGCCACGTCGCCCGCAGCGCCTCGGCCGGCACGGGTTGGGCCAGGGCATTCGCATCGGCGTGAAAGGGCGTGAGGGCTGGCTTGGGCACCCGCTGCTCCTTGCCCAACAACCAGTGCCGGACCATCTGCCAGTAGCTCCCTTTGCCCGTCGTCATGGCAGTAGGGACGGGGTTAAAGTAGCGCTTGCCGTTGTAGCGAGGTTGGAGGAACATATAGGTAGAGAGCATAGTATGCTTGCGTTGACGAGCAACGAGTGATTTTACTTCACCTCCAAATAAAAAGCCGCCAGCAGATGCGGCGGCTTTTGTTGGTGCGCAGGAAGAGTTTTCTACAGAGGTCTTTAGGAAACTCCAAGGTTTGCGTGTTGGTAGGCTGCCCTACCCAATGGCCTGCTTCAAGTCCTCGATTAGGTCCTCCGCGTCCTCCACGCCTACGCTCAGGCGGATGAGGGAGTCAGAGAGGCCGCCTTTCTTGCGCTCGGCGGGTGGAATGCTGGCGTGCGTCATGGTAGCGGGATGGCCCGAGAGGCTTTCGACTCCGCCCAGGCTCTCGGCCAGGGTAAACAGCTTGAATTTCTCCAGCACGGCAATGGCATCGGCCTGTTGGTCGCCCTTCAGCACGAAGCTCACCATACCCCCGAAGTCGTTCATTTGCTTGGCAGCCACGGCGTGGTTGGGGTGGTCGGAAAAGCCGGGCCACATTACTTTCTCCACTTTCGGATGGGCCTTGAGATACTCGGCTACGGCGCGGCCGTTTTCGCAGTGGCGCTGCATGCGCAGGTGCAGGGTTTTGAGGCCGCGCAGCACCAGGAAGCAGTCCTGGGGGCCGGGCGTGCCGCCGCAGGAGTTCTGGTAGAACGACAGCCGCTCCAGCAGCTCGTCGCCGTTGAACACCAGGGCGCCCATTACCACGTCGGAGTGGCCGCCCATATACTTGGTGAGGGAATACACCACAATGTCGGCGCCCAGGGCCAGCGGCGTTTGCAGGTAAGGCGTCGAGAACGTATTGTCGACGGCCAGTAAGGCGCCGGCCTCCTTGGCCACGGCCGCGGCGGCGGCAATGTCAATCACGTTCAGCAGCGGGTTGGTAGGCGTTTCCACCCAAATCAGCTTCGTGTGCTCGGTCACGGCTTCGCGCACGGCACTCATATTGTGCATCGGCACAAAACGAAATTTAATGCCCAGCGGCTCATACACCTTCGTGAAAATACGGTAGCTGCCACCGTACAAGTCGTTGGTCGAAATCACCTCGTCGCCGGGCTTTAGCAGGTGCATTACGCAGTCGATGGCGGCCATGCCGGAGGCGAAGGCCAGGCCGTGCTCGCCATTGTCGAGGGCCGCCAGCGCATCTTGCAGCTGGGTGCGGGTAGGGTTGTGGGTGCGCGAATACTCGTAGCCCTTGTTCTGACCGGGCGAGGTTTGCGCATAGGTCGAGGTCTGGTAAATGGGCGTCATAATGGCGCCGGTGGCCGGGTCGGGGTGCACGCCGGCGTGGATGGCTTTGGTTCCGAATTTCATAGGGTAGGGCGTCGGGAAAGTGAAGTGAGGGCGAAAAAACTACGTAGGCAAAAGTACCAAAAGCTTCGTCGTAGCGGAGTTACTATCTTCTTTCAACAAGCAAACCCAGCTTTTTCTTTCTGCCAACCGGATAAAGTAACTATTCGTTTTGCATCTAGTGCCGGGGTCTTCTACCAATCAACACGTAGGTTCTGGACGTTGAATAGGCCCCGGCCACCAAAGGGCGTAGCCTTTCCGGCGCGCTTTACGTTCTAGCATCGGGCCGGCCCCTCTGGCCAGCCCAATTTTTTGCTAGTCATGTTTAAGGAGCTTCTCCAACAAAATTTTTCAGCTTTTTTCTCCATGTTTTTGCTGGTGGTATTACCCATTTTGGGTAGTTCCACCGTCACGTACTTACTCTATGAGCACCAGGACTTGCTGCGCCACCTCTCGGCCGGACAGCTGGTGTTTTACTTTGGGCTGATGGTGCTGGCGCTGGCTTTCTCGCTGGTGCACTCCACGGTGGCGGTGCTGCTCACGGGCTTTTTCCTGGGCTGGGCGGGTCTGCCGGGTACCGTGGTGGCCTACGCACTGGCGGCGTTGCTGGGCTACCAATTAGCCACTTTCCTCGACCAGGGCAAGCTGCTGCACTTCATGCGCAACTTCCCCCGCGCCGACGCCGTGATGCAGGAGCTACGCAGCCAAAGCTGGCAGCTGATCCTACTCACGCGCCTGGCCCCGGTTCTACCCTTCGCCCTCATGACGTTTGTGCTGGCTTTGATGCGCGTGCCCCGTGGCCGCTTCCTTTCGGCCAGCATTGTGGGTATGCTGCCCCGTAGCGTATTCTTTTACTGGATCGGGACCCAGGCCCAGGACGTGCTGGCCCTGGTGCATAACCCCGACACCGGCACGGCGGGTAAGGTGCTGCTGGTAGCCCTACTGGGCATTGCCGGTTTCGGGCTCTACTACGTCTTCAATCAGGCTTTGAAGCGGGCATTGGCCAAAAGTATCGCCGAGGAGCAAAAAAATTAAAACTGACACTCAGTCGATTGTAAAAAAAGTAGCAAGTTTCGACCATAAAAACCGCTTCTTATTTGCGTAGCCCAGAAAAAGACGCCTATCTTTGCATTCCCAATCGGGGCAACAAGGTCACGTAGCTCAACTGGATAGAGCACCTGGCTACGAACCAGGAGGTTTGGGGTTCGACTCCCTACGCGACCACAAAAGGCCCTCAGAGCAATCTGAGGGCCTTTTTGTTTTTGCCATATCGCTCTGTAAATTAAATTAGATTAGGTACGATACCTACTGTCATTTTGCATCAGCGTAGCCGTGCTGCTTCGGAATGATGATCGCAGCCGGCAAGGGCACAGGCTGGGCTGCTGGTTGCTGGGCGCTAGTGGTCAGACTCGCCAAGCCGCACAACCAGCCAGTGCAATACGTTTTTCATCGGAAGGAGGAATTCGTCAGTCAGCGGGTTCGAACTGCTTCCTCTAAGAAACTACCCGCTGCTGCGACAAGCCTCCTGCACTATCCTGTGCAAGCAGCAGCCTTTATCAGCCAACGTCGCTATTTACTCTAGCTACCGGCTACGATTTTAAGGTAGCTGAATGTCTGATTTGCGCTGGCCTGAGTAGAGACCTCGCAGGCTAGCTGAACGCCACCGTCAGAATAGTAGAACCGCCTTGGTCATCATCAGTAACCAAGAGCAACTCGTACTGGCCAGGCGCTTGAACGCTTCGCACGGCCACACCTTCTACTTTGCCTAAGTAGGGCTGGCCGTCTGGCAGCACCAGCTGCGTAAGAGCTATCGGCCGATCGGCGGTCCAGGTTAAATCCAGCATTCCAACAAAGCTGCCGAGCACCTCGCCATCGGCAATGGGGTCCAGCGTATCCTCCACGGAGGCTGTTACCAGAATTTTCTCGGCTACGGCCGCCGCGCCCGAAAACCCAGCAAACCGACCGTTGATGTTGGGCAACGTGAAATAGTGCAGCTGAATGGGCGGCACCTGCGAAGTTCGCTTGCGCAGATAAGCCACGACCTCAGCCAGCGGCAGGCGGAACACAACGCCTTGCGCGCTACCCAGCGTCCGCTGAAATAGCAGAAGCTCGGTAGCCGTGGCGGCGGCGGCTTCCAGGTTGAGTAGGGTTCCCGATGGAAGAAATGGCCGTAGCGCCGCGTAGAGGCCCGACAGCGACAACGGGTATACGGTAGCATTTTCTTCCAGGCCCACCCAGAAGCCTTGCTCGCGCAGGGCCGTGGCCCCGGAGCCGCAGGCCAGCAACGCCGCTTCACCGTTTACCGTCAGCGCGGTGAGGCACTCCAGGTCGGGCTTGCGGCCCTTGGGGATGCGGCCAGTGCTGAAATGCGTGGTTTCGAACAACGTCAGCTGCCGATTGGGCGTGAGCGTGCGGGTATCAAGGTGATAGAGAAATGGCGAATCGTCGCCGATGATGTACACGGTGTTTCCTACTACCTCTATCCCGGAGGCAGACGGTAGGTTGGGCAGCTCGGCCTGTTGTAGAATAGTAGCGGGCATACAGATAAGCAGCTGTTTAGCAGAAAAGAAAACCGTATTTGTTGGCAGGTAGGCCGACCATCAGCCAGATAGCGGGCGCCTACTGGTCAGCTTTCCTGCTGCCAACTCGCGTAGTAGAACTTCAAACCAGAAAGTCACAGAAGGTCACCGGTTTAGGATACGTCTGAAACTCCTCGTTGTCGAAGACGAACCCAAGTTCGCTCCTTTTATCCGGAAAGGCTTCCAAAACGAAGGCGACGACCTCCCTATCGCCTTTGATGGGCAGATCGGCCTTTTGCTGTTCCGACAGCACGTCTACGACCTGCTTATTCTGGATGTGAACTTACCTTACTCCAACGGCTTCGAGCTGTGCAACCTGATTGGGGCCGATAGGGATTCCGGAGCCGCTGTACCGCGGCACCACCGGGCGCGACAAGTCGGGCTACGGTCTGGGCCTACCCATCACCAGCAAGATCGTGCAAGTGCGCGCTGGGCAGCTAACGACTTATTCCGCCGAGGAAGGGGCCCCCACGCGTTGTGATACGACTGCCGGCCACGTAAGGCGAACCGGGTGCCGACCTCAACAATGACCATCGCGCCGACACGCGCGGGGCAGTTCCGCCTACTCCCTGCTTGTCGCGGAACGGACTTTCGCGCTGCTAGTAGTACAATCTCCCTGAGAGACACTTCCTTTTTTCTTTCGAAATCAGCGACACTTTTCTGCGCCTGTCTTCGTTGCAGGCAGCACCAAGCGTTACGCAGCAGGACCACGCCAGCCAAACGTGTTCGGCTGGCGTGGTCCTGCTGCGTAACGCTTTTTTTAGTGCAATTCTCTACCTATTGAGATTGGGAAGCACATTCGCCATACAACTTGGACTCTGCCGCACTACATTTGTTCCCTTCATAAGCAGAAGAGCAGAATGCCGCCTCGGGTTAACGTCTTTTTTTCCGCGGGCGTGCCGCCTCTCCGGCAGCCCTTACTATCGTTTGCTGTGAGCAAAGCGCCCACGGCAGCCTTGGTTACCAATTGGTAACACACGGCACAACTCCAGCGGATTACACCGCCGCGAGTGCACAGATTCCCCTCTATGGCTCTCCCCAAATTTGCGCCCCCGCGCTCCTTCTACGCCGAACTGCGCCGGCGCACAGCCCACCATTTTGAAACCGCGGGCAAGCCGCAAACCGGCAACGGCCAGCTATACATCAAGGCCGCCCTACTGCTGCTGAGCTTGGTGGCGATGTATACGCACCTGGTCTTTTTTACCCCGCCACTTGCCTGGGCCGTGCCAGAGTGCGTGTTGCTGGGGGTTGTTATTGCCTGTATTGGCTTCAACGTCATGCACGACGGGGCCCACGGTAGCTTCAGCCGTCGTCCCTGGCTCAACCGCTTCGCGGCCTTCACCCTCAACGTGATGGGTGGCAGCAGCTATATGTGGGACGCCAAGCACAACCAGGTCCACCACATGTACACCAACATCGACGGGGTAGACGATGACCTCGACATTCAGCCCTGGATGCGGATGACCGCCGAGCAGAAGCGCTACCGCGCCCACCGCTTTCAGCACCTGTATTTCTGGTTGCTGTATTGCATGCTGTACATCTCCTGGATTTTTGTAATGGACTACCAGAAGTATTTCACGCGCAAGATTGGCAGTGTGAAACTGAAAAAGATGGCCTGGGATGATCAGCTCGTTTTTTGGGGCTTCAAAGCGCTGAACCTGTGCCTTTTCATTGCGCTGCCCGTGTATATGGTTGGCTTTGCGGGCTGGCTACTGGGCTTTCTGCTCACTGCCTGCGTCACTGGCTTCGTGCTCAGCATCGTCTTTCAGCTGGCGCACACCGTCGAGCATACGGCTTTCCCCGTGCCTCATGCGCTAACGGGCAAGCTTGAAGACGAGTGGGCCATTCACCAGCTCAAAACCACCGTCAATTTTGCTACGCACAACCGCTTGATCAGCTGGTTGGTAGGGGGGCTCAACTTTCAGGTTGAGCATCATCTTTTCCCCAAGATTTCCCACGTCCATTACCCCATGCTCAGCAAGATTATCAAGCAAACGTGTGAGGAGTTTGGCCTGCCCTACTACGAATACTCCAAGATGCGCTACGCCGTGGCGTCGCACGTTGCCTTCCTGCGGCAGATGGGCCGCGCGTAAGGCAATAGTTGCTCTGCTATTCTTAAGAAAATCCCCTGGCTGCACTGCCAGGGGATTTTTACTTATAAACTAATTTTTAACTACAACCGATGGCACGGGGCAAAGCCCCGCGCCATCGGTATAACAACGGGTGCTTATTTTTCAGCCATTTCCATTTCCAAGCTCGCCATGATAAACGGCCCTACTCCCTTCAGGTCGTTTTGCTTGATGGGCTCGGAAAGGTAATACGCGTAGCTGCCGTCGCGGTAGGGGGTTCCGCCGAGGCCGCCCACGCTTACAGTGCCGTTGAGGGCCAGCGTGCCGTCGGGCTCGTGCTGCACGAACTCGGTCAGCAGTCCCTGGTAGCCTTTTTGGGCCGTTTGCTTATACTTGTTGCCGAGGTAGCCCAGGCGTACGCCTTTGGCCAAGGCGTACACAAACATGCACGAGGCGGAGGCCTCCACGTAGTTGCCGGCGCGGGTGCCCTGGTCGGTCACCTGGAACCACGCGCCGGTTTTGGGGTCCTGGTAGGTGGCCAGTACCGGCGCCAGGCGCTGCAAATACTGGATGAGTTGGGCGCGCTGCGGATGGTTCTTGGGGAAGTAATCGAGCACATCGACCAAGGCCATAGCGTACCAGCCCATGCCGCGGCTCCAGAAGTTCGGCGACTGGCCGGTGGTTTTGTTGGCCCACTGCTGCTCCCGGCTTTCATCGTAGCCGTGGTAGAGTAGGCCGGTGGTGGGGTCCATCATGTACTTCTCGACTAAGGCAAATTGCTTTACCACGTGATCAAACCCTTCGGGCTGCTGGAACAGCTGGCTGTATTCCGCCGAAAACGGCTCGGCCATGTAGAGGCCGTCGAGCCACATTTGCTGGGGGTAGCGTTTCTTATGCCAGTAGCCGCCGTCGGCCGTAGTGGGCTGCTCCTGTAGCTGCTGGTGCAGCAGTAGGGCAGCTTTGCGGTACTTGGCCTGGTTGAGGCCGGGCTGCTGACTGAGCGTGAGTAGGGTGCGGCCGGCGTTGATGTTGTCGAGGTTATAGTCGGCCATTTTGAAGTTCTTAATCGAACCGTCGTCCCCGATGCAGTAGTCCATAATGCGCACCAGGTAGTCAAGATATTTCCGCTCGCCAGTACGCTCCCACACGCGCTCAATGGCCTTTAAGGCCACGCCTTGCTCGTAGCCCCAGCGCGCCACCCGGTTCTGCTCCGGCCCCAACGAGTCCGGATACCAGCCAATAAACGAATCAGCCATCTGACGGGAAAGCGGCGCCACGTCCGTTTTGGCAGTGGTTTGGGTAGGAGCAGTGGCGCAGCTAAGTAGCAGCACAAGCGGTAGGAGTAGGAAGAAGCGCATAGGTGAGATTAAAGCTAAAAACCAGCGTTGTAAATCATCTGTCATCCTGAGCCTGCGAAGGACCTTATCACGCGTGAACTACCTCGCGCAAGATGTTACTATCGGCCGTGACAAGGTCCTTCGCTGCGCTCAGGATGACAGCTAAGACCATGAGCCACAATGTGCCTACCGCATCGTCACCGCCTTCTTCTTCACTCCATTACCCAGCGAAATCTCCTGTTTCGCCTTGGAGCCGTCAGTATGCAGAAGCTTGATGTTCTTGGATTTTTGGGCGCCGGTTACGCGCAGGAGCACGGCGGCGTTGGCGGGGTACTTGATGTTGTCGAGGGTGATGCTTTGGCTGTTGTGCACCTCCATCACGGGGTTCGTATCGGTGGGGAGTAGGGTCACGTTTTGCAGGTGCAGGTTGTCGGCTTCGATGCAGATGAGACCCTGACGGCTTTGCAACACGGCATTTTTGATGCTGATGTCCTGGATGGCCATTTCGGGCAGGCCGCGCACCCACAGAGCCGTTTTGGCGCCCTGGCAGGTCACATTGCTGATCTGAATATGGCGGAATTGCGGCGTGGTTTCGTCCACGGGCTTGGCCTCCGAGGTAGGCCGCTCGGTGGCGCCGGGCGCCTGCGCGGGGTCCTTGATCATGTAGTACATGTCGAACAGAATGGCCTCGTTGAGAATATCCTTCATCACCACGTTATCAATGAAGATATTCTCCACTATGCCGCCCCTACCCCTTGTGGTCTTGAAGCGCAGGCCAATGTCGGTGCCGATGAACGTGCAGTTCTGCACGTACAGGTTGCGCGCCCCGCCCGACATCTCCGAGCCAATCACGAAGCCGCCGTGCGCCCGGTACACCGTGCAGTTGCGAATCAGGAAGTTTTCGGTGGGCACGGCCCGCGCCCTACCCTGCTCGTTACGCCCCGATTTGATGCAGATACCATCGTCGCCGGCGCTGAAGGTGCAGCCTTCCACGAGGCCATTCTGGCAGGATTCGAGGTCCAAGGCATCGGTATTGGGCGTGTAGGGGCCGTTGAGGACCTTCACGTTGCGCACCACCACGTCCTGGCACAGAATGGGGTGCACCGTCCAGGCCGGGGAGTTCTGGAAGGTCACGCCCTCAAACAGCACCCGCCGGCAGTGGTCGAGCACCAGGAAATCGGGCCGCAGGTAGTCTTTGATGTCTGCGAAGTCGCTGATGTTCTGCTTCTCCGGCGTCAGCACGCCGGCTTCTTTCACCGTGGTGCCTTTCAAGGATTGCGCCGATGGATACCACCGGTCCTGCTTCTCGTTCAGCACGCCGCCCGAGGCCACCACCTGCTTCCACTCGCTGTCGGTGGTGCGGGGCTTTTGCACCATTTGCCATGCCTCGCCGGCTCCGTCCAGAATACCGCCGCCGGTAATGGCCACGTTTTCCAGGTCTTTGCCGTAAATCAGCGCCTGATTGCGCACGGCGCTCAAGCCCTCCCAATTGGTTTTGATAAGTTTAAAATCGTTGCGGTCGTTGCTGAACTGGAGTAGGGCGCCGGTGGCCACGTGCAAATTCACGTTGGTGCGCATTTCAAGCGGCCCAGTCAGCCACTGCCCTTGCGGCACCAGCACCACGCCCCCACCCTGCTGGCTGCACGCATCCAGGGCCTGCTGAATGGCGTTGGTGTTCTTGGTCACCCCATCAGCCACGGCCCCAAACTGCATAATGCGCACCGTATCAGCCCGAAACGACGTGAGTTTGACGGGCGGCAAGCTGGCCGGGTTTTGCGCCGCCGCGGAGTAGGCAACGAGGGAGAGTAAGGAAAGGAGGATGGGTTTTAGCATGATGAAGCGAAGTGGTGAATAGAGGTAGGGCTAAGATTAGGGCTAGTTCCCCTCCTTTTTTAAGGAGGGGTGGCCGCAGGCCGGGGTGGTAAAGTCGTTGTTTACTCTGTCATCCTGAGTCTGCGAAGGACCTTATCACCGCAGAATGAGTCGTTGTTACGTCCGTCGCTCTACGGTGATAAGGTCCTTCGCAGACTCAGGATGACAGGCGGATTTTAGCGCTAATTTCTAGCATCGTTCAACCATTTTACCACCCCCTACGCCCTCCTTAAAAAAGGGGGGGGAACTAACTCTAGCCTTAGTTTTAGCTGTAGTCTTACGGCATCTTTTGCAATCCTTCCCACTTCACCTGCCACCCTTTTGGGATGCCGGGGTTCGCTACCGGGCAGCCGTCGTAGCCAGCACAC
>Ga0210040_10008271_pt1 | contig 12389 bp, 9 predicted proteins | sample CryGeyCG12114_NA_FD_185462 | JGI IMG/M metagenome (GOLD analysis project Ga0210040, IMG submission 185462) | Groundwater microbial communities from aquifer - Crystal Geyser CG19_WC_8/21/14_NA (SPAdes) (version 2) | ecosystem: Environmental > Aquatic > Deep subsurface > Groundwater | place: USA... | reverse complement strand
ACTTACCTAAAGTAAAAAGCAGAGCCGTAACAATAGAGCCTACCCACACATCGCGCCAGCGAATTTTAGCATCGGGCAAGAATTTAAATATAGCGGCAAACAAAATAGTAACTACGGCCAGCGAAAAAGTATTATTAAAGAATTGAATAAAGATAATAGCTGTTTCGCCAATTATCCGGGTTAGTATATCGCCTATTTTGGCAATTACCGCGTGCACAATTAACGACACCAGCAATAAAAAACTAATACTTAATATCATAGCAAATGATATTAACCGGTCGGTTAACATCTTTAAATATTCGCGGCGAGGTTTGGGCTTTACACTCCAGATAGCATTCAGGGAACTCTGCATGGAAATAAACATCCCGGTAGCCGTTACTAAAAGCGTAACTACCCCAAATACCGTGGCAAATGTGAGTTCGTTCGATTGGCTTACATTTTCTACCATCTTTTGCACTTCCAGCGCACCGGCATCACCAATTAACCCTCTTATTTCCCGAAAAATCTGGCCGGTTACGGCTTCGCGGCTAAATAAAGAACCAATCGTGCTGATAATAATAATGAGTACGGGCGGCAAAGCAAAAATAGTATAATAGGCCAAGGCAGCACCTTTATCAAAAGCATTATTATCCGAAAACTCCAGCCAGGTTTCGCGCAAAAGGCTCCAGGAGCTTTTTCCTATCTGCGGCAACAACCTGAGAACCGACTTATTTTTATGAGTGTGCATAGATATTATAACGCCATAATATTTAATTGATGATACTGTATCCGGAAAAATTGGTTTGCAGAAACGGTAGTCTGATTTATTTTGCTGCCAACCGATGTTCCTGGTTTAGGCAACGCCGGAACAATATTTTCAAGCAAGACTGGCTAACTGTTAAAATCTGCGCAAATCAGCAATCTATTGCGTACCTTTGCCCCAATTTTTAAAACATGCCTTCGCAAAAGAAGGTTATATCTGAATATGGAAAGAGAAGTAAGAGTTCGATTTGCGCCCAGCCCCACGGGACCTTTACATATTGGCGGCGTCCGTACCGCTTTATACAATTATTTATTTGCCAAAAAGATGAACGGCAAAATGTTGCTGCGCATTGAAGATACCGACCAAAACCGTTTTGTGCCCGGTGCTGAAGAATATATTTTCAAATCGCTGGCCTGGTGCGGCATTCAACTAGACGAAAGTCCGGTGCACGGCGGCCCGCACGCGCCTTACCGCCAATCGGAGCGCAAGCCCATGTACATGGAATACGCCCTGAAACTGGTGCAGGATGGCCATGCCTATTACGCTTTTGATACGGCCGAAGAGTTGGATGCCATGCGGGAGCGCCTCAAAGCGGCTAAAGTAGCCACCCCGCAGTACAACGCCATTACGCGCAATACCATGCGCAACTCCCTTACCCTGCCCGAAGACGAAGTAAAACAACTACTGGAAAATGGTGCCCCCTACGTTATCCGGCTAAAAGTGCCCCGCAAAGAAGAAGTCCGGTTGAAAGACCTTATCCGGGGTTGGGTAGTCGTGCATTCCTCGGCCATCGACGATAAAGTACTCATGAAATCGGACGGTATGCCGACCTACCATTTGGCCAATATTGTAGACGACCACCTGATGGAGATTACCCACGTAATCCGGGGCGAAGAATGGTTGCCTTCGGCGCCGCTGCACGTATTGTTGTACCGCTACCTGGGTTGGGAAGCTACCATGCCGGAATTTGCCCACTTACCTTTACTTTTAAAACCCGACGGCAACGGCAAACTAAGCAAGCGCGACGGCGATAAATTAGGTTTCCCGGTTTTCCCGCTACAATGGGCCGATCCTTTTACCGGCGAAAAATCGAGCGGTTATCGCGAAAGCGGATATTTGCCCGAAGCTTTTGTAAACTTTCTGGCTTTCCTAGGCTGGAACCCCGGTACACAGCAAGAATTATTTACGCTGGATGAACTGGCCGAAGCTTTCTCCATTGAGCGTATTGGCAAATCGGGTACCCGCTTCGATATAAACAAAGCCCGTTGGTTTAACGAACAATACCTGCGCGCCAAACCCGATGCCGAACTGGCCAAATATTTATTGCAAGCCCTGGCCGAACATAATATTTCCTGCTCCGAAGAAAAAGCCGTTAAAATAGCCGGCATTATGAAAGAACGCATTACTTTTCCGCAGGATTTCTGGCGCGAAGCATCTTACTTCTTTGTTGCCCCCGATACTTACGACGAAAAAGTAGCCGCTAAAAAATGGAATGCCAACGCCGTAACCGTTTTCGAAGATTTTAGAAACCAACTTGCTTCTATTCCAGATTTTACCGCCGATAACATAAAAGCCCAATTATTACAAGTTTTGGAGCAACGCAACATGAAAATCGGGCAGGTAATGCAAGCTTTACGCCTGGCGCTTACCGGTCTGGAAGCCGGCCCGGATTTAATGGCCATTATCGAAATCATCGGTCCGGACGAAGCAGCCCAACGCATTAATACGGCAATTGAGAAACTAAGTGCTTACGCTGTTTAATATTGCTGGCACATAGCTTTTATGTTTATTCTGCCTAAATAATCAGCAAAAAATAATTAAATAAAACCTGTTTCATCCGCGAAGCAGGTTTTTTCGTTTTATACTATTTATCTACGGCAGTACTTTATAACCATAACCAAGCTGCCCCGTGCTAACCGAATAAGACTATGGCCAAAAAGAAGAAAACTTCCGAAAAAAAAGCCCGGGTACATAAAGACCTGGAAGGCTTCGAAATAAAAGTAAATCCACTGGGCGAAATCACCTCTAATTACGACATCGACCAGATAAATAAGTTTTTAGATAAAAATGTGTACGATAAAAAACTGGTAAAACAAGACGATGCCGAGGACGATGAATTCCCGGTAGCAGAATCGGAAGCCGAAGAAGAAAATGATGCAGACTTCTTGCCGGGTTCGGATATTGATGAAGATGATTTACCGCCTAAAGCAAGAGGTAAAAAATAAAATATAGTAGTGGTTTTATCTATTTTGTCGCTAAAAGTTTTATACTTGCTTCTTGATATCAGGATTTAAAAATATAAAGAGATGCGTTCACACGAAATAGATTACCGCATTTTTGGCAACGACATTCAGGTACTGGAAGTAGAACTGGACCAGAACGAAACGGTTATTGCCGAAGCGGGCGCCATGGTTTACATGGAAGATGGCATTACTTTCGAAACCAAAATGGGCGATGGCTCCGAGCCGCAACAAGGCTTTATGGGAAAAATTTTCTCGGCCGGATCGCGGTTGCTTACCGGCGAATCTTTATTCATGACCCATTTTACGCACCGGGGTTATAACCGTAAAAGCCGGGTTGCTTTTTCGGCTCCCTACCCCGGCACCATTATGCCTGTAGATTTGAGCCAGATTCCGCAAGGTTTAATTGTGCAGAAAGATGGTTTCTTAGCGGCGGCCCTGGGCACTCAAATTAACATCCATTTTAACCAGCGTTTGGGTGCCGGTTTTTTTGGCGGCGAAGGATTTATTCTGCAACGCTTAACCGGCGACGGACTGGCCTTTGTGCATGCCGGCGGTACCGTAATAGAAAAGCGATTGAATAATGAAACCCTACGGGTGGATACCGGTTGCGTGGTGGCGTTTGAGAGCGGTATTAACTTTGATATTCAGCGGGCCGGTGGTTTAAAATCGATGGTATTTGGCGGCGAAGGCTTATTATTAGCTACTTTAAGTGGCACCGGCCGGGTTTGGCTGCAGTCGATGCCAGTAAAAAAACTGATTGAAGCTTTAATGCCGCACGGCCAGAATGCCAATAAAGAAGGTGGTTTGCTAAGTAGCTTTTTAGAGTAAGTATCAAGCTTCTTGATAAATCAGCTTTCACTCCTGCTTTTTTACGCTTTCCAGATAAAAGTAAAGAGGCCTTTTTTATTATTAGATATTTATAAATAAAAAGGCCTCTAATAAAGTTTAGAACATAAGGGAAACAGCTATACAATCTGTAAAAGCTCTTCTAAGTGTTCACGCGAATTAGATAGCCGCGGTACTTTATGCTGCCCGCCCAGTTTGCCTTTCTGCTGCAGCCACCGGTGAAACGTACCCGCCGGAGCCACCCGGATTAAAGGAGCCTGTAAAGCCAGATCGTTTTGGCGTTTGGCATCATAATCCGAATTAATTTCGCGCAAGGTATTGTCCAGGATAGAAGTAAAGGTTTGGATATCGTTGGGCTGACGGGCAAACTCAATCACCCATTCGTGTCCGCCCCGGTTACGGCCTTCGAAGTAAACCGGCGCCGCGGTAAAGTTAGAAATACTGGCTTCGGTAGCTTGACAAGCCTTTTTTATCGCCTCTTCGGCATTTTCAATAATTACTTCTTCGCCAAAAGCATTGATAAAGTGCTTCGTGCGGCCCGATATCTTAATCCGGTACGGCTCCAGATTGGTAAATTTTACGGTATCACCAATTTTGTAGCGCCACAGACCGGCATTGGTAGATATAACCAGAGCATAATTTTTATTTAGTTCTACTTCGCCCAGGCTAATGGTTTGGGGTTGTTCAGCCTCAAATTCTTCGGCCGGAATAAATTCGTAATACACCCCGTAATCCAGCATGAGCAGCATTTCGTCTTCGGTACCGGCCTGGTCCTGAATGCCGAAAAACCCTTCGGAGGCATTATACACTTCTAAATAATGCATCTGATCAGCAGGAATAATCTCCCTAAACAACTGGCGATACGGTCCAAAAGCAACGGCGCCGTGGGTAAATAACTCCAGGTTAGGCCATACTTCCAGAATATTCTTTTTACCGGTTATATCCAGAATGCGATTCAGCAATACGTAGGTCCAGGTAGGCACACCCGACATACTAGTTACATTCTCTGAGATGGTTGCGGCGGCAATGGCTTCTATTTTTTCTTCCCACTTGTCCATTAAGGCTACTTTTAAAGGTGGGGTACGAGCAAATTCGGCCCAGATGGGTAAGTTGTTCATCAATATCGCCGACACGTCGCCGCACTGCGCATTGGGGTTAAACTCATTTTCGCGCAAACTACCCCCGATGGATAAGGCTTTACCGGAAAACAGCTTGGTATCGGGGTACAGGTTGGCGTAGATAGATAACATATCTTTCCCGCCTTTATAATGGCAGTCTTCCAGCGAATCTTTGGTTACCGGAATAAATTTACTGCGGGCATTGGTAGTACCCGACGATTTGGCAAACCAGGAAACCGCACCGGGCCATAACACATCGGGTTCGCCTTTCATGGCCCGTTCTATTTCGGGGAATAAATCTTCGTAGGCTGAAATTGGAACTTGTTGCCGGAACTGTAAGGGCGAAGCAATATCGGCGTACCCGTGCTTTTTACCCCAACTGGTATTTTTGGCTGTTTGGATGAGGTTGGTAAATAATTCGCCCTGAACGTCGTGCGGATACTTGCGAAAAAGGTCAATTTGGTGAATACGCTTTTTCATGACCCACGTCATGATCGAATTAATTATTTCCATTTAGCTTAATGTGGTGTTTCGTTCTTATTTACTGACCTTACGCAAAGTATAAAAGTTAATTTCTCAATCACTTAGAAGTCCATCTCTGTCATTCAGGAGGAAACCATTTGATTACCTGCTAAATAGTTTCCTCCTGAATGACAGAGATGAATTACTTGAATTTGATAAGAATTCACTTATTAGTAACGTGAGTTACTAATTGATAATACACAAATATTCCTTTCTCGATTTACCGAAAATCAAATAAAGAGTAGCAATCAACAATCAGCAATTAAATTTTGCGTTTCAGCTCGAAATGCTTACCCAGGTAAACCCGGCGCACTTGCTCATCGGCCGCCAGCTCCTCGGCAGTGCCCGCTTTCAGAATTTTACCTTCAAATAACAAGTAAGCCCGATCTACGATAGAAAGCGTTTCGTTTACGTTGTGGTCGGTGATGAGGATACCAATATTTTTGGTTTTGAGTTTAGCCACAATGGTCTGAATTTCTTCTACCGCAATGGGGTCTACGCCGGCAAAAGGTTCATCCAAAAGCACAAACTTCGGATCAACAGATAAAGCCCGGGCAATTTCGGTGCGCCGGCGCTCCCCGCCCGATAGCACCATGCCTTTGTTTTTGCGTACATGGGTCAGTGAAAACTCTTCCAGCAGCGATTCTACAATATCACGCCGCTCCTGCTTAGATTTATCGGTCATTTCCAGCACCGCCATTATATTTTCTTCTACCGACAGGTTGCGGAAAACTGAGGCTTCCTGGGCCAGGTAACCTACTCCTTTTTTCGCGCGCCGGTACATGGGCAAATTGGTAATTTCTTCGTTATCCAGGTAAATGCGACCTTCGTTAGGTTTTACCAAACCCGTAATCATGTAAAAAGAAGTAGTCTTGCCTGCGCCATTAGGTCCTAACAAACCCACGATTTCACCTTGGTTTACTTCTACCGACACGTCGTTTACGACCGTGCGCGATTTATATTTTTTAAACAGATGTTCAGCTCTCAATATCATTGTTTCAAAATTAGGGATTTTTACCGGGATTAAACCATCCCAAGTATTTTAGCCACCTAGATAAATCAGAATTAACCGGCAACTATGTTTCTTCTTAATTTGGATAGCTGCATAGTGTATATCTCCAGTTTATAGATACTTAACTTAGTATTATACTTTATATTATAATAAATCAACCAGTAAAATGTCGGATTTAAAAGCAACGTTGGATAACCGCTATTCTTTTGTAATATTTGCGATCTTTAAATAGAGCAATGTATGAAGAGCTATTTTTATTTATTTTTATTTCTCACGCTTATCATGAGCTGTAACCAAAATCAGAAAACGCATGATGAGGGCAATGCCACACTAAAACTAAGCTCCGTTCTGGACAATTATTACGAAGAACGAATGCCTTTATTTCCCTTAGAAGCCACCGCAGTAGCCGATCACCGGTTCGACGACCAATTACCCAACGATCTTAGCCAGGAACACCGGGCCAAGGTTAAAAACTTATATACCAAATACCTGAACCAACTGGCGGATGTAGATACTGCTGCCCTGAACCACCAGGAAAAACTAAGTTACGCCATTTTTAAACGCGACATGGAAGTGGCTTTAGAGGCCTTTCAGTTCAACGAACATTTAATGCCGGTGCATCAATTCTGGGGCTTACCCATTACCATGGCCCAATTAGGTTCCGGCGCCAGCAACCATCCTTTTAAAACCGTAAAAGACTACGATAATTTCCTGGGCCGCATGGCCGGTTTTCAGGTTTGGACTGATACCGCTATTGCCAATATGCGCCGGGGCATGGCGGCAGGTTATGTATTGCCCAAAGCTTTAACGCAAAAAGTTGTTCCGCAATTTGCGGCTTTGGTGGTAACCGATCCACAGAAAAGTATTTTTTACGACCCCATCCGCAACTTACCCCAGGATATTACGGGCGCCGAAAAAGACCGTTTAACCCAGGCATATAGTCAGGCTATTCAGGAAAAAATAGTATCTTCTTACCGCAAGCTCCACGATTTTATGCAAACCGAATACTTACCTAAATCCCGCACCAGTAGCGGCATTAACGGTATTCCGAACGGCGAAGCGTATTATAAGTACCTGGTTCGCTTCTGGACCACCACCGACAAAACACCCGACGAAATATTCCAAACCGGTCAGCATGAAGTAAAACGAATTCGGGCGGAGATGGAGCGGGTAAAAGAACAGGTTGGTTTTAAAGGCGATTTAAAAGCTTTCTTTAAACACGTACAAACCGATCCGAAGCTCCGGCCATTCAAAACTGACCAGGAGGTTTTAGCCGCTTATCATACCATTGAAACCCGGATGCAACCGCAACTAAAGCAGCTTTTTGGCCGCGTACCCAAATCTAAATTCGAAGTACGCCAAACCGAAGCTTTCCGGGAGGCCTCCGCCAGTGCCGAATACAACCCGCCGGCACCGGATGGTTCGCGGGCCGGCATTTTCTACGTGCCTATTCTGGAGCCAAAAGATTATAACAGCACCGAAATGGAATCTTTATTTTTACACGAAGCCATTCCGGGCCACCATTACCAAATTTCGCTGCAGTACGAAAACGAAGATTTACCTAAATTCCGGCGGTTTGGCTGGTACGGTGCTAATGGCGAAGGCTGGGCTTTGTATACCGAAGGCTTGGGTAAAGAACTGGGGCTCTACACCAACCCGTACCAGTATTTTGGCCGCTTGGGCAACGAAATGCACCGGGCCGTGCGCCTGGTAGTAGATGCCGGTATGCACGCCAAAGGCTGGACCCGCGAACAAGCCATCCAATTTTCGCAGGAAAACGAAGCCGCCGACGAACAAAGCATTGTAGCGGAAATAGAACGGTATATGGCCATTCCGGGACAAGCGCTTTCGTATAAAACCGGCGAATTAAAAATAAGGGAATTGCGTAGCCGCTACGAAAAACAGTTAGGCAATAAATTTAAAATAAGTGATTTCCACGACGAAATATTAAAAGACGGGGTAATGCCGCTGGCCGTGCTGGAAACCAAAATGAACGCCTGGGCCGCTAAACAGAAGTAAATAATATATCTTAAATCTTTTTATTGAAGCCCTGGACGTAAACTTCAGGGCTTTTTATTTCCAGGAACCAAAGCATTTACGGTTTAGAATATATTCCTGCAGCCAGCTGGCATTTTCTTCTAACCGGCAGCAAAAGCTTTTTTACGCAGGTATTTTCACCTTTTCACCAGCAGATGCGTACGCTTGCACATGATTAGTTGGCGGCGATTACGGGTTTTGGCTTTCCTATTGAAAGATGCTTTTAAAGAATTCAGGAGGAATGATCCTTTGCGCTTTGGCTCTTCCACGGCTTTTTTTACCACGTTTGCCTTGCCGCCCATCCTGGTAATTTTAACTAACCTTTTAGGATTTTTGTATAACGCTGATTTTATCAGTTATCAGCTTATTTCTAAGTTACAAGCTATGTTCGGGCAGCGGGGTGCTACCCAGTTGTATTCCGTTTTGCAAAATATCCAGAATATTCCTACGCATTGGAGTTATGGCCTTTTGGGCATGGTATTCCTGACTTTTGTATCCACCACCCTTTTTATTGTAGTGCAAAAGTCCCTGAACGAGCTTTGGAATATCCGACCTAAGAAAGGGAAAAGAATAAAAAACTTATTTAAAAACCGGGCAAAATCGTTAGCAATTATTTTAGCAACAGGTTTCCTATTTTTAATTTCCTTACTCACCGATTCGGCCTTAACCTATATTGGTACCAACCTGAATGAGTTTATGCCTGCTACTACTGCTTTCCTGGTACGAATCGCCAACATTCTGATAGCTTTCTTTTTTGTAACCGCTTGGTTTGCTATTACTTTTAAGTATTTACCGGATGTTCGTATGCATTGGCGGCCCGTCTGGATTGGCGCCAGTGTTACCGGCATCTTGTTTTCTATTGGTAAATTGGTCCTGAATCACATTCTGGTCACCAGCCGGTTAGGACCTATTTACGGTCCTTCCGCCTCTATTTTATTGATCATGCTATTTGTATTTTATTCCTCCATGATCTTGTTCTACGGCGCTTCTTTTACCAAGACCTACGCCAATTATGCCGCATTTAAAATGAAGCCGCAGCCTTATGCCGTTAAATATAAAACGAAGATAAAAGAGAAAGACCAGCGAAAGACCGGAATTAAAACCGACCTGGATAACCAGGTGAAGAGTAGCGATGAAGCAGATAGACTAACTTCATGAATATCGGTTATAATTTGATAAATAACCTTACTCTGCAAAGCGGATATCTTTGATCCGCAGTTGCAGCGATGTAATGCCGCGGTACACGTTTTCTTCGATGCAGTAACACACATCAAACGGAATACCTTTACAAATTCTAGGATAATAATCGGCCATGCCAAAGGCAATGGCATCGATGGGGTGACTATCTTCCTGTTCTAAGCTAAGCTTTAAATGGGTATCCCCCACTACGCGGCACGAACCAGTATCGTATACGCACTCCGACATAAATACCGGCGCCATGTTACCAGGGCCAAACGGCTCCATTTGCTTTAATATCCGGAAGAAATTAGGCGTAATCTGTTTCAGGCGCAACGGCGCATCCAGTTCTATTTGGGGTATGAGTTGCTCTTCTTTTATGGTGCGGCTCACCACGGCCTCAAACTTTTCGCGAAAAGCCGGCACATTCTCTACCGGTAAGGTTAAGCCGGCAGCGTACATGTGTCCGCCAAATTGCTCCAGTAAATCGCTGCACTCCAGAATAGCACTGTGCACATCAAAACCGTGGACGGAACGGGCCGAACCCGAAGCTTTGCCGTTCGATTCGGTTAAGATAATGGTAGGGCGGTAATATTTTTCGATGCAGCGGGAAGCCACAATACCGACCACACCTTTGTGCCACGATTCCTTAAATAAAACGGTAGAGCGCGACGAACGCAAAAAATCGTCCTGCTCGATCATGAGCAAAGCTTCTTTGGTAATGCTGGTATCGTGGCCGCGGCGTTCTTTATTGGTTTGGTCGATTACGCCGGCTTTGGCAATGGCTTCTTCTTTGGTGGCGGCCAGTAACATGTGTACCGAGCGTTTGGCATCGCCCATACGGCCGGCAGCATTGATGCGGGGCGCAAATCCAAACACAATGCTGTTGATGTCCATCTCGTCTTTTAAGGCGGCTAAATCTTTTAAAGCCGCTAAGCCGGGACGTAAAGGAGCTTCGGAGTTTAATAACTTTAAGCCGTGGTAAGCAAATATCCGGTTTTCGCCGGTAATCGGCACAATATCGGCCGCAATACTTACTACTACCAAATCCAGGAGCGCATAAAGCGCTTCATTGTCCAGGTCGTTTTGCAAACAGAAAGCCTGCAATAACTTAAAGCCCACCCCGCAGCCCGAAAGTTCTTTATAAGGATACAGGCAGTCTACCCGCTTTGTATCCAAAACCGCCACGGCATCCGGAATAGTGGTGTCGGGTAAGTGGTGGTCGCAAATAATAAAGTCGATGCCTAAGGTTTTCGCATAGGCTACTTTCTCCATCGATTTTATACCACAATCCAGGCTGATGATGAGGGTAAAACCATGCTCCCGGGCCCAGTCTATGCCCTGCACCGAAATACCGTAGCCTTCCACATCGCGGTTTGGAATGTAAATATCAATTTCTGCAATATGATGACGGAGGAAACTGTAAACCAAAGCAACGGAGGTGGTGCCATCTACGTCGTAATCGCCGTAAATCAAAACTTTTTCGCCTTTATGGATGGCTTCGTTTATACGATTAATAGCTTTATCCATGTCCCGGATCAGGAAAGGATTGTGCAGATCAGCGAGGGAAGGGCGGAAATAATATTTAGCTTCTTCGAAAGTGCAAACGTTGCGCTGGCATAAAACCGTAGCTAAGGTTTCACTGATGAGCAGACTTTGGGCCAAGCTGCTTATCGTTTCCTGATCGGGTGCTGGTTTTATTACCCATCTTTTCTCCATGATGCTACTTCGTTCTTTTGCGGGATTACAAAAGTAACTAATTAAAGAAGATTTTTGCCCTACAAGTTCCGCATAAATCGGATTAACTAGCTAAATAATTCCTAACTTTGACTTAAATTAATAAAGATCAGGGCTTTGAAACGACTACGCGATTTTTATGATAAGTGGAAAGATTATATCCAGACCGATTTGCTGATGTATGTATTCTTTATCGTTTTTATACTTATTCTTTTTATTTTCTTCCGGGATTAAATAGATAAAAATCAGATTTCCGGAAATACAAAAGAGCCTTCACTTATCAGCGAAGGCTCTTTTGCTTTGTTTAACTTATATACTAAGCATTTTCGGTACCGGTTCCGCCTACATGACCATTAAAACCTTCCCCGGTGGGAGCATCTAATTCACCACCCGAATTTTTATCAGTACCCAGCCCGGCAGTACCACCCGCCGCGCCAGCTATAGCGGCCGCATTCATCCTGTCCTGATCTCTGGCTTGCATTTCGGCATTGCCGCCTATTTTCGTTTCGTCCCCGGCATTATCATGGGATTTTACTTCATCCAGCCGCCTTTGCATGGCTTGCATGCTTTCGTCCATTTCTTCTATTTTCTTATCCATAACCGTATGCTACATTAAAAGGTATACTTTACCTGTTTACGGAGCAAAAGCATTTTCGTGACTTAAATACTAAAGATGCTATAGCAATTGTAGTACAAAACGTTGTGGAACAAAAATAATGGCAACAACCTTATTTCAAAGGTTTGAGCTGTTGCTCAGAAGAGAAATTACAAAGGCCGGATTTTAATATTTTTGAACCATACCTTATCACCATGATCTTGCAAAGCAATATAGCCTTTTTTCATACGACCATATTCCGGCATGGAGGAAAATTTACTGCCTTTTACCAATGCCTCCCATTCCGGGCTCCACAGATCATACGTTACTACTTTCTTGCCATTTAGCCATTGCTCTACGT
>Ga0210040_10008270_pt1 | contig 12389 bp, 10 predicted proteins | sample CryGeyCG12114_NA_FD_185462 | JGI IMG/M metagenome (GOLD analysis project Ga0210040, IMG submission 185462) | Groundwater microbial communities from aquifer - Crystal Geyser CG19_WC_8/21/14_NA (SPAdes) (version 2) | ecosystem: Environmental > Aquatic > Deep subsurface > Groundwater | place: USA... | reverse complement strand
AGTTCTGCCGGTTGAGGTAGGCGAGGTTCGCCTGCGCGAGCCTGGTCACGCCCTCGTCCCCGGACACCGCCATCAGCACCCCGGTCCGTTCCCGGTAGATGCCGAAGTTCTTGGAGCAGGACGCCGCGATCAGGCACTCGCCCGAGGCCGCGAGCGCCCGCGTGGCCGCCGCGTCGGCCTCCAGCCCGTCCCCGAAGCCCTGATAGGCGAGGTCGATGAAGGGCAGCGCCCCCTTCTCGCGCAGGAGTTCCGCGACCTGCGCCCAGGTCCGCGCCTCCGGGTCGGCGCCGGAGGGGTTGTGGCAGCAGCCGTGCAGCAGCACCGCGTCCCCGGCCCGGACCCCCGCGAGGTCCGCAAGCATTCCGTCCGCATCGACGCCCAGCGTCTCTGCGTCGAAGTAGCGGTAGGGCTTCGTCGCCATCCCGAGGTGCTTCAGGATTGACAGGTGGTTGGGCCAGGTGGGCTCGGGCACCCAGACGGTGGCGCCGGGGTTCATCATCCGGATCAGCTCGAAGCCCTGCCGCACCGCGCCGGTCCCGCCGGGCGTGGCCACCGCCGCGACCCGCGCGCGGGGGACCGCGTCGCCCAGCACCAGCGCGACCATGGCGTCCGAGAAGGCGGGGTCCCCGGCCAGCGCCGTGTAGGTCTTGGTGGTCTCTCCTTCCCAGATGCGCCGTTCCGCCTCGCGCACCGCGCGCATGACGGGCGTGCGCCCCTCCGGGTCCTTGTAGACGCCGACCCCCAGGTCGATCTTCCCCTCGCGCGGGTCGGCCTTGAAGGCGGCCATGAGGGACAGGATCTTGTCGGCGGGCTGGTCCTTGAGCTGGTCGAGCATGGAGGGTCCTTACGAGGTTTCGACGGGCCGCCCGCCCGCGCCCCACTCGGCCCAGGAGCCATCATAGAGAGCGTGCGGCCGCCCCAGCCGTTCGAGGGCGAGCGACAGGATCGCAGCGGTGACGCCCGATCCGCAGGTGGTGACGACGGGCCGCTCCGGGTCCACCCCGGCGGCCTCCAGGGCCTCGGACAGCCCCGCTTCGTCCTTGAAGGTCCCGTTCGGGTTCAGGAGATCGCGGAACGGCAGGTTCCGCGCCCCCGGCATGTGCCCGCTCGCGAGACCCGGGCGGGGCTCGGGCGCCTCGCCCCGGAACCGCGCCTCGGGCCGGGCGTCGAGCACCGTGGCCGAGCCGTCGCGCAGGACCTCTGCCACCTCCTCCGCCGAGCGGACCCAGGAGGGATCGGGCACGACGGCGGGCTCCGCGGGGCTTGCGGCCTTGGCAGTCCCCGCCTCGACCGGCCCCTTCTCGGCCAGCCACTTGGGCAGGCCCCCGTCCAGCACCGCGATCTTCTCATGGCCCATCCGCCGGAAGGTCCACCAGGCGCGCGGGGCCGAGAAGATGCCGAGGCTGTCGTAGACCACGACCTGCGTTCCCGCGCCGATCCCCTCGCGCGCCATCCAGGCCGCGAAGTCGCTGACCGGGGGCGCCATGTGGGGCAGGGGGCTTCCGTGGTCGGAGAGCGCGTCGATGTCGAACCGCCGCGCGCCGGGGATGTGCAGCCCCAGGAATTCGGCCTCCGGGTCCCGGTCAGACCCCGGCAGGTGCCAGGAGGCGTCGAGGACGACGAGGTCGGGCTCGCCCAGCCTCTGGGCCAGCCACTCCGTCGAGACGAGGGTCCGGGGATCGTCAGGCATGGCGCGCTCCGTAAGGGCAGGGAGGTCCGGGCGCAAGCCGGGCCGTGGTCGCGCCCCGCATGGGACGCCATGAGGCGCCGGTTCTCGCCTGCGCAGGGACATAACCTGGCTTGCGCCTTCGTCGCAGCAATGATGGCGGTCCGGCTTTCTTGGTCCGAAGGGAGGCAACGCCGGGTGATCGTGGTCGCACCCCCGTCCGTGCGCCGATCCTGCCGTTCCCGCCTAGCATGTCGAAAGCCCTTCTCCCCTCATGGATCGGTCGCGCATGATCTGCGACGCCGCCGCTCCGATCCGGATCCTTCTGCACGCGGCCTGCACGACTCCTGGCCGGATCCTCCGCATCGTCCGCCCTTTCCTGCCGGACGGATCAATCAGGGAAGGAGCCTGGGATGCAGGTGGACGACCTCGGGGCGATGCCTGGACGGGAGCCGATGGCGAGGCTCCGGGGCCTCTGGAGGGCCAGAGGCCCGGATGAAGCAGGCGAAGGAAGGGAGCGGCCGGGCCTTTGGGTCCTCGCGGGCTTCGCGCTGCTCGTCGGTCTGTCGGATGTCCTGTTCCTCGACCATCCGCTGGGCTTGTCCCTGGGTGCCTTCGCGGTAGCCCTCGTGACCGTCGTGAGGATGGCCTGTGGGCCGGGACGCCTGGTCCCGGGCGACGCCGGCAGCCTGGGTCTCCTTGCCCTGGCGATCCTGCCGGTCGCGGAACTGGTCCAAGGCATCTCGCTGGCCTGTCTGGTGGTGGGGATGATCGCCGTGGCGGTCCGCATCGCGCTGAATGGTGCCGCATCGGTCGGGGCCGTGTCGCGCGGAATGGCGCGGTTCCTGGGCCGCTTCCCCGGCGTGGCGGCGCGGGGCGCACGGGACGGGATCCGTGCCGTGGCGCAACCCGGGGGCCGGACCGTTCCGCTGGGCTCGCTCGCCCGCGCCTGGCTCCTGCCCGGGGCCGCGGGCCTGGTCCTGATCGGACTGCTCCTGGCGGCGAACCCCGTCCTGGAACTCTGGGCCGAGCAGCTGGGCCGGGTGCCGTTCCATCCGCAGGCCGCGATCCGCCATGTCGTCTTCTGTGCCGTCGCGGGCCTGCTGATCTGGCCCTTCGTGGCGCTGGGCCGGGATCGCGGCCGGCTTCGCGGGGGAGTCGAGGGGGCCGACCGCTCGATGCTGTTCCCGTCGCGCCCGGCCTGGGTCAACGAGGTCTCGATCCGCAACTCGCTCGTGCTCTTCAACCTGCTCCTCGGGGTGCAGACCCTGCTCGACCTCGGCTACCTTTGGGGCGGGATGGAGCTGCCGGACGGCGTGACCGCGGCCCAGTACGCTCATCGCGGTGCTTATCCGCTGGTGGCGACGGCTCTCCTCGCCGGGGGGTTCACGCTCGTCTCCCGCCCCTTCGCCGCGACACGGCCCGGGCTGCGGGCGCTGCTGGGTCTCTGGATCGTGCAGAACCTGCTCCTGGTGGTCTCGTCCCTGCTGCGGCTGGACCTCTACGTCGAGGCCTTCGGCCTGACGCATCTGCGGCTCGCGGCGGCCGTCTGGATGGGGCTGGTGGCCGGCGGCTTGGCCCTGACCGCTTGGCAGGTCGGGCGTGGGCGCGATAACGCTTGGCTGCTTGGGCGGGTCGTCCTCATGGCGGGGGTCGTCCTCTATCTCTGCTGCTTCGTGAACGCCGCCGCCCTGATCGCGCGGGTGAACCTCGCGCGCTACGACAGCATGGGCGCGTTGGACCAGCCCTACCTTTGCAGTTTGGGCGAGGGCGCGGGGCCCGCCATCCGGGCCTACCAGGGGCGGACGGGCATTGTCCTCTGCGAGGGCCGGGCGCGGGTCGGCCTCTACGTCGCGCCGCCGGAGGACTGGCGGGACTGGGGGTTCCGCAACTGGCGCCTGCGCCGCTATGCTGAGACGGTCGCGGAGACGGGGGAAGGCGCGTGAGGATCCTGATCGCGGACGACGACCCGCAGATCCGGGAGGTTCTGTCCATCGCCGTCGAGAGGGCGGGCTTCCTCCCCCTGACGGTCGCGGATGGGCCCGCCGCGCTGCGCGAGGCGCTGCGGTCGGACGCTGCCCTCCTGGTGCTCGACATCGGCCTGCCGCACATGGACGGGCTGGAGGTCTGCCGGAGGCTCCGGGCCACCTCGACGCTGCCCATCCTGTTCCTGACGGCGCAGGGCGAGGAGGTGGACCGCATCGTGGGGCTGGAGCTCGGGGCGGACGACTACGTCGCCAAGCCTTTCAGCCCGCGCGAGCTCGTGGCCCGGATCAAGGCCATCCTGAAGCGTAGCGGCGCCATGGGGGCGGAGCGGGGCGCGCGGCGGCGCGGGTCGCTCGCGCTCGATCCCGAGGCGCGGCTCTGCACCTTCGACGGGCGCCCCGTCGCCCTTACCGCGACCGAGATGGCCCTCCTGGGGCGCCTCCTGGCCCGCCCCGACCACGTCACGAGCCGGGCGCAGCTCTTCGAGGCGGTCTATGGCGGCAACGCCGAAGCGTCGGACCGCACCGTGGACAGCCACCTGCGCAACCTCCGCCGCAAGCTCGCGGAGGCCGGCTGCGCCGAGGCGCTCGAGACCGTCCACGGCATCGGGGTAAGGATGGGCCCGTGCCGGGTGGCGTGATCCGCAAGTGGCGACCGTCGCTTGGCCTGGTCCTCGGCGGGGCGCTGGCCTTCACGCTGGCCGCGCCGCCGGCCGGGGTCCTCGTGACCTACTGGCTGAGCCCGGGCCTGGGCTTCCGCAATGCCGCCCTGCTCGTGACAGCCGCCGTGGTCCTGGGAACGGCGGTGCTCGGCATCCTCCTGTGGCGCCTGATCCTGGGCCCGGTCACCGCCCTGACCGAGCGGGCCGAGGCCCTGGGCCGGGGCGAGCGCCGGGCGTTCCTCGAGCCGCTCCGCCATTACGGCACCCGCGAGATGGGGGAACTCGGCAGCCGCGTGCTCGACATGGCGGGGCAGCTCCAGGGCCGCGAGGCCACCGTGCGCTCCTTCACCGACCATGTGACGCACGAGCTCAAGACCCCCATCGCCGCCATCCGGGGCGCGGCCGAGATGCTGGAGGAGGCGGAGGGCCTGGGCGACCAGGATCGCCGGCTCGTCGCGACCGTCGTGGCCTCGGCCGGACGCATGGACCGGCTGCTCACGGAGTTGCGGCGGGTCGCGGTCCTGCGCGAGGCGGACTTCCGGGGCGTCACGCGGCTCGCCGAAGAAGCGGAGGCGCTGCGGCCCGACCTCGCGGGCCTGTCGCTGGAGGTCGAGGGGGGCACGGTCCCCTTGCCGCTGTCGCGCGAGGGGCTGCGGATCGTCCTGGGCCAGCTCATCGGCAACGCCGCCGGGGTCGGCGCGACCCGCGTCCGGCTGCGGGCCAGGGCCGGCGACCCTGGAACGGTGCTCACGGTCGAGGACGACGGGCCGGGCATCGCGCCGGGCGACCGGACGCGCATCTTCGATCCCTTCTTCACGACGCGGCGCGAGGCAGGCGGGACCGGCATGGGCCTCCACATCGTGCGCACGCTGCTGGACGCCCATGGCGCGAGCATCGAGATCGACGAGGCCGGGGACGGGGCAGCCTTTCGTCTGATCTTTCCGAGGACGGCCGGAGATCCGGCCGCCTAGGCACGTCGACGGCTGCGCCCCTGGGCGCCCGGGTCCCGGGCCGGCCTCGGCCTGTTCCGGCTGATCGATCGGGGCCTTGTCGGCGGGCTACAGGGCTCCCCAGTCGCGGACCAGGTCGCTGCGCGACAGGGGCAGGCGCGGCAGCGGCAGCGGCAGCGGCAGGCCAAGGACATTCCCCCGGCTGAACGGGTAGATCAGGCCAACCCCTTCGACACTCAGCGCGACTTCGAAGCGAAAGGCACCGAAGCTCTCCTGGACGAGGCCAGACCCCGGAGGCCCCCTCGAGGTTCAGGACCGAGCGGAAGGTGTGTCCGGCAGGGGGTCGCTCCCAGACCTTCCGCTCGCCGTGGCGGCGCATGTGGACCGAGAGCCGAACTCTGCAGCTCGCAACGATCCGGCGGAATTCCCTCAAACGTCGCATGGTCCGACCGGATGCCGGATGGCGATCCTCAATACCCCTGCTTCAGAAGCCGCCCCTTCTGGCGGTTCCAGTCGCGTTCGGCCTCGGTCGCCCGCTTGTCGTGGAGCTTCTTGCCCTTGGCGATGCCGATCTTCAGCTTCACCCGCCCCTTGTCGTCGAAGTACATCGACAGCGGCACGATGGTCATCCCCTCGCGCGCCGTCGCGGACCAGAGCCGCGCGAGTTCCTTCTTCTTGACCAGGAGCTTGCGGCGGCGCCGCTCCTCGTGGCCCCAGGTCTTGGCGGGGTCGTAGGGGGCGATGTAGGCGTTGGTGAGCCACAACTCCCCGCCCTCGACGCTGGCGTAGCTTTCGGCGATGTTCGACTGCCCCGTCCGCAGCGACTTCACCTCCGAGCCCATCAGGATGATCCCCGCCTCGAGGTCGTCCTCGATGGCGAAGTCGTACCGCGCGCGGCGATTCTCGGCGATGAGCTTGCGGTTTGGGTTTTTCTCTTGGGCCATGATCCGCCCGAGATAGGTTCTCGTGACCGCCCTGTCCATGAGGAGAGCCGATGGCGCCGCCGATCCTGCCCAATGCCGCCTCCCGCAAGCTGTTCCTGGCGCGCCATGCCCTTCTCTCCGCGCCGGGCGGAACGCTGCCGGACCTCCTGGACCGGCTGGGCTTCGTGCAGGTCGATTCGGTCCTGACCCTGGCCCGCGCCCACGACATGATCCTCTGGTCGCGCCGGCCTTCCTACCGGCCCGCCGATCTCCAGTCCCTCGTTCGGGGCCGCGGCGCCTTCGAGCACTGGACCCACGACGCCGCGGTGCTGCCCATCGCCGTTTGGCCCCACTGGCGCCATCGCTTCGCCCGCGACCGTGCGCGGCTCGACCGACGGTGGGAGGGCTGGCATGGCCCGGATTTCCGCGAGCACCTCGACCGGACCCTGCGCCACATCGGCGACAACGGAGGTACCCTCAGCGGCGACCTCGCCGAGGGGCCGAGGGGCGATCCCGGCTGGTGGAACTGGCACCCCGGCAAGGTTGCGCTCGAATACCTCTGGCGGGTGGGCGAGCTGTCGGTGAGCCACCGCCAGGGCTTCCAGAAGGTCTACGACCTGACCGAGCGCGTGATCCCCGATCCCGTCCGGGCCCGGGCACCCGACCTGGACGAGACCGTGGGCTGGGCCGCGAACGCCGCCCTCGACCGTCTGGGCTTCGCTACGCCCGGGGAGCTTGCCGCCTTCTGGGACTTCCTCACGCCTGCCGAGGCGCAGGTCTGGGCCAAGGCCGCCCTCGCGTCGGGCGCGGTGGAGGAGATCCAGGTCGAAGGCGCCGACGGGCGGCTCCGCCGCAGCCTCGCCCGACCGGGCACCCCGGAGGAGGCCGCCGCGATACCGGAGCCCGGCGACCGGCTGCGGCTCCTGTCGCCCTTCGACCCTGCCCTCCGCGACCGCGCCCGGGCGGAGCGCCTTTGGGGCTTCCGCTACCGCATCGAGATCTTCGTCCCGGCGCCCAAGCGGACCTACGGCTACTACGTATTCCCTGTCCTCGAAGGCACCCGGATCGTCGCCCGCACGGACGTGGCGATGCGGGATGGCACCCTCGCCCTCCGCGCGCTCTGGCCCGAGGCCGGGGTCCGCTGGGGCAAGGGCCGGACGCAGCGGCTCGTGTCCGAACTGGAACGGGTCGCGAAGCTGGCCGGCGCGACCCGCGTCGACCTTGGACCGGACTGGCTCCGTCAGCCGGCCTCCTGATACCAGGCTCGGATGGCCGCGCGCTCCTCCTCGGTCACCTCCGAGAGGTTCCCCGGCGGCATGGCGTGGCTCACCCCGGCCTGGAGGTAGACGTCCCGCGCGTGGCTGGCGATCTGCGCCTCCGTCTCGAACATCACGCCCTTGGGCGGCCAGTAGAGGCCCGGCCAGACAGGCTCGGCCGCGTGGCACATGGAGCAGCGTCCCTGCACGATGCGGTGGACCTCCTCGAAGCCCGCCGCCTGCACGTAGCGCTCCGCCCCCGGGGCGAGGAGGTTGGCCTCGGCCTCCTGCTCCTCCGAGTAGCCGAAGGCCCGGGGCGAGGCGAGCCATACGATCAGGAGGAAGATCACGGCGGTCGCGAACCAGGTCCAGTGCGGGTTCCCCTTGCGCGCATGGTGGGTGTTGAACCAGTGCCGGATCGTGACCCCCATCAGGAACACGAGGCTGGCGATGGCCCAGGTGTTCTGCCCGGCGAAGGCCAGGGGGTAATGGTTCGACAACATCAGGAAGATGACCGGCAGGGTCAGGTAGTTGTTGTGGGTGCTGCGCTGCTTGGCGATCTTGCCGTACTTCGCGTCGGGCTTGCGGCCGGCGATCAGGTCGGCGACCACGATCCGCTGGTTGGGCATGATCGTGAAGAACACGTTCCCGGCCATGATCGTCGCGGTGAAGGCGCCCAGGTGCAGCAGCGCGGCCCGCCCCGAGAAGACGTTCGTGTAGAACAGGCTCATTCCTACGATGATCGCGAAGAGCGCGAGCATGAGCCGCACCGGCTCGTCCCCGAAGCGGCTGCGGCAGAGCTGGTCGTAAAGGACCCAGCCCAGCGCCAGCGAGGCCGCCGAGATCACCGCCCCCTGCCAGACCGGGATGTCGAGCACGCGCGGATCGATCAGGTAGAGCTCGCCCCCGAGCCAGTAGACCAGCACGAGGAGCGTGAAGCCCGAGAGCCAGGTCGAGTAGGCCTCCCACTTGAACCAGACGAGGTCGCCGGGCATCCGCTCCGGCGCCACGAGGTACTTCTGGATGTGGTAGAAGCCGCCGCCGTGGACCTGCCACTCCTCTCCGTCGGCGCCGGACGCGAGGTTGCGGTCGCGGTGCAGCCCGAGGTCCAGCGCAATGAAGTAGAAGCTCGACCCGATCCAGGCGACCGCGGTGATGACATGGAGCCAGCGGACCGCGAACTCGGCCCAATGCTCCAGGACGGCGGCGTCGTACATCGAAGCTCCCCTTGCAACCCCGTGACCTTAGCGGACCGCGCAGGCGACCGGAAGGCAGGCTCACTCGACCGGGAGCGGCACCCCATTCATCGTCACCGCCCGGCCCGCTATGTCGATGCGGCTGGTGATGACGTCCTCGCCCTCGCCTGCGTCGAAGTAGGACGCAAGCCCGAAGCGAAGCGGCACGAGGTCCCGAGGCGTGGCGAGCCCCAGCGTCACCGCCGCGTCGAGCAGCCGGTCGATGCCGGTCAGCGTCAGCACCCCCGACCCGGTCGGGAGCATCGACGCATTGAAGGTGACGGCTCCGGACCCGCTGGCCAGCGCCCCCAGCGCCGAGAGCTCAAGCTCCCGCAGCTCTAGGCTTTCGACCTGGGGCGGTGGAACCGGCCGGCCCGTCGCCTGCGCCTCCATGAGGCCGTCGAGATTCAGCGCCATCCGCCCGCCCAGGTCGTAGACGAAGCGCATGGGCTCGCGCGGCAGCACGCGACCGGGATCGAGCGCGTCCCAGGCAGCGTCGCCGACCGTCACGTCCTCCAGGGCGGCGCGGAGGCGGAACGGCTCCGGCGCTGCGGCGAAGAGCGGTAACCTGAACTCGAGCTCCATCGGCCCGAAACGGACCTCGAGCGGGTCGAATGGCAGATCGGCGGCGCTCGCCGTGACCGACATGCCCTCGCCCGAGCCCGACAGCAGAAGCCCCGCCCGGTCGACGGCATAGGTCGTCCGGCCCGGTCCGCCAGACAGTTCGAGGCTGTAGGACAGCACGCCCCCCTCGGCCGAACTGGCGCTCGTGCTCCCGCCGGACGCAAGGTCGAAGCGCATTTCCATCCCGTCGGCGAAGGCGGCGCCGAGGACCTGCCCGAGCTCGGCCGGGTTCGGCTCCCGGCCGCTCAGTCCCCCGAAGAATGCCATCGCCGAAGCCGGCACAGTGGCCGACACCCCGAGCGTCGGGCTCTCCACGCGCGCCCAGCCGCCCGTCCGGCCCATTACCGGATCGCTGCTGCTCATCACATACGCCAGCCCGGCCGCCGACACCTCCAGATCGAAGGCCATGTTCCCCTCGGGTGCGGCGCGCGCCGGAACCTGTGCCGCGACGTCGCTCAGCTCCAGCGCAAACTCCGTCTCCGACGCCTCATGGGCTCTGTCCGGCGGGGGCAGCAGCACGATCCTAACGACGTCAGCGCTGTAGGCGTAGTCGATCCCCGGCTCGTCCGCGCCGTCGCGCGCCAGCATCCGCGCGTTCGTCTGCTCGATCCGCAGCGCCAGTCCCGCCGGATCGAGCGGCAGGTCGAAGCGCTCGCCCATCCCACCCCTGATCTCCACCGTCCCATCTGCCATCGGCACCAGCACGGCCTCGCGCAGGGGGCTTCCGACGGCCATGAAGTCCGCCGCATCCGGTGGCGGCGGCGCCACGTTCCGCACAAGCAGCGAGCCGTCCTCCTGCTCCTCCACTTCCACCTCGAAGGGCGTACCCCACTCGGCCGCCTGCGTCCGCCAGGTCGCCACCAGAGCCTCGGGCGTGAGAGCGAGCGCCGGCCCGGCCGGGATCAGGGCGGGCAAGACGAGGAGCAGGGCGGGTCGCATAGAGTCGTCTCCAAGGACAAGGGGCTCGCCCGAAGACTGCACCCCCACCCCACGCCCGTCCAGCCGCCCCCGCCGCTCAGCTCCCCCGGTAGGTCGAATATCCAAAGGGCGACAGCAGCAGCGGCACATGGTAGTGTCCCGCCTCCATGCCGAAGCGGATCGGCACCTCGTCCAGGAACGCGGGATCGGTGAGCAGGGCCCCGCTCCCCCGCAGGTAGTCGCCCGCATGGAACGTCAGCTCGTAGAGCCCCGGCGCGAAACCCTCGCGCGGCAGGATCGGCCCGTCCGTCCGTCCGTCCGCGTTGGTCACGACCTCCGCGAGCCTTTCGCGCCGGTCTCCGTCGAGCCGATCCAGCGTGATCCGCAGCCCTTCCGCCGGGACTCCCCGGGCGGTATCCAGCACATGCGTCGTCAGGAATCCTTCGGCCATCGCGTCCTCCGTTCATTGCCTGTCAGCCGGGGCGCACCCCGCTTGCAACCCCGCCCGGCCCCGGCCTACTCATCGGGGAACAGGAGTCCAAGATGCCCGACCGCTATCCCCGCAACATGCGCGGCCACGGGGAAACGCCGCCCGACGCCCAGTGGCCCGGCGGCGCCCGCGTGGCCGTCTCCCTGGTCCTCAACTACGAGGAGGGGGGCGAGAACTCGATCCTTCACGGCGACGCCGCCTCCGAGGCCTTCCTGAGCGACATCGCCGGGGCCGCGATGTGGCCGGGGATGCGCCACTGGAACATGGAGTCGATCTACGAGTACGGCGCCCGCGCCGGGTTCTGGCGGCTCCACCGGATGCTGAAGGACCTGCCGCTGACGATCTACGGCGTGGCCACCGCGCTTGCCCGATCTCCCGAGCAGGTCGCCGCCATGAAGCGGGCGGGCTGGGAGATCGCCTCCCACGGTCTCAAGTGGGTCGAGCACAAGGACATGCTGGAGGAGGAGGAGCGTGCCCAGATCGCCGAGGCGATCCGGCTCCATGCGGAGGTCGTGGGCGAGCCCCCGCGCGGCTGGTACACCGGGCGCTGCTCGGCCAACACCGTGCGCCTCACGGCGGCGACCGGGCAGTTCGACTGGATCTCCGACACCTACGACGACGACCTTCCCTACTGGATCGAGGCGGGCTCCCGCTCCCAGCTCGTGATTCCCTACACACTCGAAGCCAACGACATGCGGTTTGCCGTGTCGCCGGGCTGGGTGACGGGCCGGGACTTCGGGGACTACCTCTGCGACACCTTCGACGAGTTGCACGCAGAGGGGGGCCGGATGTTCTCCGTGGGCCTGCACTGCCGTCTTGTCGGGCGGCCCGGCAAGACGGCGGGGCTGCGGCAGTTCCTCCGCCACGCCGAGCAGAAAGGCGGCGCCTGGTTCGCCACGAGGGGGGAGATCGCCGCCCACTGGGCCGCGCACAATCCGCCCGACCCCCGCGAGCGTCCCTCCGAGATGCACCGCAAGGCCTTCGTCGCCCGCTTCGGCGGCATCGTGGAGCACTCCCCCTGGGTCGCCGACCGCGCCTGGGCCCTGGAGCTCGGCCCCGCCCACGACTCGGCCACCGGCCTCGCCAACGCGCTGGCCCGCGTGCTGCGCACCGCCTCCCCGGAGGAGCAGCTCGGCGTGCTGCGCGCCCATCCCGACCTCGCGGGCAAGCTCGCGAGCGCCCAGCGCCTCACCGCCGAGTCGACCGCCGAGCAGGCCAGCGCCGGGCTCGACGCGCTGACGGACGAGGAGCGCGAAAGGTTCACCGCCCTGAACGCCACCTATATGGAGCGCCACGGCTTTCCGTTCATCATCGCGGTTCGGGACAACACCAAGGCCGGTATCCTGAGCGCCTTCGAGCGCCGCATCGCCCAGGATTCGGCCACCGAGTTCGCCGAGGCGCTCGCGCAGGTGGAGCGCATCGCCGAGCTGCGGCTGAAGGCGATCCTGCCATGACCTACGCCTTCCCGCCCGGCGGCCTTCCCGACCAGTCGGAGGACGCGGCCCGGAACCGCGCTGTCTTCACCACGGCCTACGCCTTCATTCCGGCCGCCGTGCAGCGCGACATCGTCACCAGCTTCTTCCCCGGCTGGCGGGAGACCCGCGCCTGGATCCTCGCCCGCCCGCTCTCGGGCTTTGCCGAGACCTTCGCGCAGTATGCGCTGGAGGTGCAGCCCGGCGG
>Ga0210040_10008269_pt1 | contig 12390 bp, 4 predicted proteins | sample CryGeyCG12114_NA_FD_185462 | JGI IMG/M metagenome (GOLD analysis project Ga0210040, IMG submission 185462) | Groundwater microbial communities from aquifer - Crystal Geyser CG19_WC_8/21/14_NA (SPAdes) (version 2) | ecosystem: Environmental > Aquatic > Deep subsurface > Groundwater | place: USA... | reverse complement strand
ACGAATCGTGGGGGGACGCTGAAAAGACTTTTGCTTCACACAACCCCTCGTTTGAAGGAACCTGGGAAGGCCCGCCGGAAATCGCCTTCGGCGATTACCGAACCCAAGGCCTTCCCAGCTCCCTTCTGCACTCCGGCCTGTGCTCGAAAAGCCTTCCCCACTCCCCCCACACCCCCCTCGGCCAGATTAGAAATATTCCTCCAGCATGGGCGGAGCTCCTACATATCGGGCGAAGCCTTGTCGCGTCGTAGTTTTCGATTAGAAGGAAATAGATCATGCATTATTTGAATAGACCTTTTTATTAAGTAGAATTTTCCCAGTTAGAACGAAGTTTCGATATTATTTCCTTTCGCTGTTTTTCGTTGTCGAGGTGATTGTTTCGCTGTTTTTTGTTTCGCTGTTTTTACTTTCGAGGTATACGGGTGGAACGAATTATTTGAACTACTGTTATACAGTCAATAAAATGAGTGTTAAGAAGCAATGTTATCGAAAACTACGACTACAGTATAAAGCTAGCAAAAGGAAAGCATATCTTAAACTTTCATAACAACCTAAATTGTAAACATTGACTACTCAAATTTATTAGCAATTATTCTTGCTTATACTGTTTCTTCACGAGTGCAACAACTATAAACAGCCAAGTGTGGCATGTTTTGTTTGCATTGTCTGCTAACCTTGTATATATATATGCATGACGCTGGTCATTGTATTTTATTACATTATCAAACAACTCGCCCATCTTTGTTTATACTCAAGATTTACGTGAAGACGGGAATCATCAAAGGTTCGTTTGTTTTGTAAACTATCATTTCATACTTGATGGGAGAGAAACCGAATCCGTTTTTATGCATTATTGAAATGGATGGGTATACACAAGGTATTTTACACTTAAGGTAGGTGTGTTTACCTTCGTGTGTGTTAAGACCATTTTGCATTTTAGTGGGCCCCGAAATTCCCTAACTTGGACTTATTCATGATTACTCTGTATGGTCATGTAGTTAAAGCCGATACTATTAGTTTTTGCAATTTTCAGTTCGTATAATTGCTAGCTATAAATTAGCTGAGACGATTGGTATCGGTGGTCTAAAATTCATTTGGATACTAGTGCCAAAGGCATATTTATTTCCCAGTGTCTCAAATGTGTTATGGTTGGTCGTTAGTATTTGAGGTGACTTAAATTTTTTCTTAAATATTGAAATAAATTAATCCACCGGAGTGGTTTTATCTACACATCATAAAAATAAATATTTATTCACCTGTATAGTAGTTGGGGCGACTTGAAAAAAATCAGAAAGCTCAATAACTTTGCTTCTCTTGTCCTCCTATATGTATGAAAACTTCAAGTTTTGCAATAACCCATGGTTTAAAATCTAACTTGACCGGAATGTTGGTCTCATTTACACGCACCATTTACAAGGCGACATATAAGCTCATGTATTGGTAAAATATTTGTGTCTGGTTGATTTAAAGGCTGCGACATAATTACGTGTATTCATCAGATGAATCTTAATGTTTTTCTTATTCATGTTTGCTTTTTTGGTCCTGATTCGCAATAAATCAGTCACTAGAAGCAGTCATCCAATGTGCTCAGAATGTGTTTCAAGTGGGTGAACCTTTGTTATGTGCTCCACAACATCGTTACCCAAAGTGACTTAATTTACTCTCAAGTAGGAAGAATTATACTTGTACCTTGGTTACTCAGGGATGATAATTCCATGTAAGGGGATTATATTGTGCGTAGCCCAAAAAACATCCTCATTGTGTCTTCTTTTTTTCATGCAGAGGGATTGCTTGCTTGCTTGCTATGAATCCATTATCGCATTTTAGTCTTCAGTCTACTCAATGCTTTATGTGTACATATGCAGATTAGCATGAATATGGATCCTAAGTAAGTGTATTACAAGCCTCATCTTGTGCACCCATCCTTAATGTATCTCCTAAAGACATTATATTTCACCTTTCTTTACTTTACACTTTGTCATCAAATTATCTTCATCCATCTATCCGAATAGCTAAATCAACGGAGACAGGTTAACACAACATTCAACAGCTCTGACGGAACACCCTCTCCTTGTGCTGAACTAGGACTGGAATTGGTTAGTTAACTATAGTTAGTTAGTTAGCTGAGTTTGATTATAATTCACCTGTGGATCTCTCTGTATAATGTTCAATCCAAGAGAGGATTTTCCATTTTATCAAAAAAACAAATCAAATAAACAAATGGTAACCATTATGATATGATAGAACAAAGGTTTCCACCTTGTATGCATGGATAAATAAGTATTAAAAGGTGCTCTATCCCCGTATGATTTGCATACATGAATAAATTAAGTGAAGATAGAGATATGTGATACGGGCTGGACGGACAGTCAAAAAAGAAGAGTACGGGGATGGGGAGTTGTGTTTTAAGGTTGGGTTTACCACATGTAATGATTGTGTGTTGTGTGTTTTCTATTGATGCCATCTTCATTCCATGATTACATTCATTTTGAAACTTTTGGGCCAAATAAAAACCATTTTAGAGTTCGTATTCTTGCCTGTAGTGATTGCCCGTAAGGCTCTACGCTCTACAAATCAACATTCGACTATTTCGACTGAATGACTGTGTGAGTAGAGATTTGAAATGGTAGGAATTGGGGGGAGACTTGGAATAATTTTTTCTGTATGAGTTAATTTCTAGAACAGGTTGCAAAGCTCAAAATCATTAACACAGTTTATTTACACAGTTATGTTTTGTTTGCCTGAAAGTAACAAAGCGAGTAAAAAATATAATTAGTATTGCTTCAAAAGACCCATTGTCAGTATCAGTATCTATCTTATGTAGGATTTTATGTAATTTTGTCTTGGGCCCTGTTTTGAAAGCTGTAATTTTTTATGCTGAAAAGTACAGATACCCAACAGTTGAATGAATAAGTGAACATTATTGTACTGATAATTTGTCCAAAAATGCTTGCAATCTTGCAAAATTAAGGTTTTCGGCAACGTGTTCATATTCTTGCTGCAATTTTGCATGAGTCTAAGGAGTTAAATTTGAGACAGATTGAGTGACAACGTAATTTTTCTGACCATTCCTTTTGAAGAAATTTATATGACATCTCGTAAACAATTAGTTTCCAAAAGAAACACCCATTTCGTTTCTTGCATGTATGGATCGTATTCATCACATATTCAACTCAGAATGCAGAAAATTGTAGACAAAAAAGTATCAATTAGTTTGAATGCAACAAAGAATTTTTTCAGGATTATTAATGTCAATTCAGTATGCAATTACTATATTACTCCTTATTTCATTGTATTCACTTTTTCAAATGTTACAAAATGAATAAATGCCACTTTTAGTTAAACGAGTCACATTCATTTCAGTAGACTTTCAGCTTTTTTCATGTTTATCATATTTGCCTTAGCTTTTATTTACCATTCGATTCAGAATCAGCGCTAAAGATTGAAAAAATGTGGGGAATGACAAGGACCCTGTATTAAAAGATACTTTGTTGGAAGTTTCCACGAGCAAGTGTCATATCATATGAATACTATTGAGATGACATAGTACGAGTTAGATGAAATCGAGAAACAGTTTGAATGACTAGTGAAAGAAAGAAGTGATAAGATATGATGAAAAGAGATGATAAATCTGTAAATTAAAGTTGACTACAGAGTCGTACACATTAGCCGAATGTGGTGTCTTGGATCTGTTGCATGCAATGCACTAGATTTGCTGTGTGTACGAGAGCAATATTGGTAAGATTGTGAGTGCGAGAGCAGTGTGTTTGGCTTGCTGATGGTTATCTGCTGAGAAGGTGAATGCAAATAAAAGTCCAAATGCAAAGGGAGTCTCATTATAATGGATCAGGTTGAGTTAGGGTGGTGTTGGTGGTGATTTGATGTTCAGTGAGGACATTCATTCACAAAAAGAGAGATAAGTCAAGATTTTTGTCCTTTGAAGGCAACATGTTCTCTCGACCAAGATTGGTAAAAAGTGACTCCACCCTGGGTGAAACCAAAACCAGCCGTCAACACAAAAGAAAATTGGAATTTCTACTCCACCTTTAAACATTTCTCAATATATCCCTTAAATAGTCACCCCACTTGGATTTATCTCAATTGGAATTCATGCCTTATCCTCACTCAACTCATCCTTTTCATGTTCTCCAACTGCTCCAACATGTTACAGCCCAGGCTCTCCCTCATTTATGTGAGCAACAAACACAAATAATAATAATAATCATCATCATCATCGTCGTCGTCGTCGTCGTCCTCATCATAACAACAATAATAATGATAATACTAAATACTTGCTTGTACACTTCAAATTATGCATGTATAGTATGCTTCGAGCTCCCACCATAACTAAATAACTAACTGACTGACTAAAACTGACTGCAATGTGTGGCTACAGATGAGCACCTCATCTTTACTTCTCTCGTTCGTTTATGCATGATATACAATATTCTCCTCAATTCTCCTTCACAGAAGTCGTATGTGAAACTTTGCCTTTTTTCCCTACCCAACCGCTTCTGCTTATAAGGCATCTTTCACAAATATCCCACATATTTTCTATCTTTTATTGTACCAACGGCAATAAAGTTATTTGCGTTTGATGGAAATTCTCCTTGTATTTGTTTTTTATGTGTGCATACAACTTGTGTAGACAAAAGTTGTCCTTCCTCGTGCACAATTTCAACTAATTTTTGCACCGCGTCATACATTGGTGCCAGTTAGTTAACAATTTTTGCTTCGTACAATAAATATTATTACAGCAATGCATTAATTAATAGAGCGAACATTGATTTCAATTTACACATCTTGTACACTAATCAGTGCTGATTGGAGTAAAAAATCATTCTACATTAGATGAGTGGGATGCATGTTACAACAATAAATTGCTCCCAGTAACAGTGTTGTCAGTTTTGAATTATTTTGCATTGCATTGGGGTATATTCTCAGAGAAACTCTGTTAATTATGCATTGTAAAAGAGTAAGCTGAAAAGGCAATGGACATTTGTTGACTGACTGAATTGGTATGCATAACACTTGAGCTCCTTGCTGTGCCATAGCACCTATTTTGCACCATGTTTTGAACTTGCTCATCATAAGACCCAAAAAGTGCTGGGAAAAAACGTTACCATAAATCTAAGAAAAAAGGTAGTAAAAGATTTACTGCTTGCAGTCGTTTGTAGTTACATTACGTGAACTGTGAACCTATACACAGATATCTGTATGCATGCAGTGAGCATCCATTGGCTGCCAATGGTATCACTTCTTTGAGTGGATTGTGTAACAGAATCCCATACAGTGACTGCATAAATTAGCAAAACCTTTATGTCCATTGTACAAAACGTGTGGCTGTTTTCAATGCACTGCTTGAATGCATTATGATTATGATGATTCTAATGTTACATAGGTTTTATATTATGATTTGTCAGACTTAAAGGCGATCTTCCTTCATGCCATCATCAACTCACCATCTGAATAACCACACCTCACCTAAATACGTAGAGGCCTCGTATAACATGGCAACTGCTGGATTTGACCATACTTAGCTATCGATTCGTATTGCACTTCACTTCTATATAAGTAAAAAAATGTGGATGAGCATGGGATTTGTTTTTGTGTCCTTGTCTGTTCAACTAAATAGCAGGCATATATAAAAAAGGTAACTAATTGCTCCCATTAGTTGGTTACATGAGACAAGGAAAGTGACTTTTTCACCTTTTTACACACTATGCACACATAGTGCTGACTTGCTGACCAAGGTAAAAGACTATGTGTTTGCTATACCATTTAAGTTAGTTAGTTGGCAAGTTTGTTAAATAGTTGCGTGCAACTAATTCCCTATGCACCCAACCCACCTTGAATGATCCACTATTTGAAAAGACAACTAAAGTAGCTCCTCCAAATTGTAATTAATGATGTTCCTATATAGAAATTATTAATTTATTTGGTGTCGTTTAGGAAAATATGGACATCACGTATTACAGAGCCCCTATCATTATTACAGTGTGTTTTGTGGATGTAATGCATAAATGCTTCCCTTTAAATAGTTGCAAGATTTTTAAAAATCAGTATGACTGTCACACTATGTACTTGCACTATACCTACCAACCACGCACCTTACATGTGCAGTTAGTTAGCTTATAGTTCATTTTCATATGAGCTCATCTTTTTTTGTATTCAAGTTATACGGCCACTTTTTCTCTTTTTTTGCTTATACATATTACATACATGCAGACTCCTCTATACTTTATCTACATGGGCAATTTTTTTTACACAGAGCAAATCTAGCCTTACACCGTTTGTTTTCATTATGTCATGCTTTTAATGTGGTTAACTTGAAAATAATTAGATGCATGAGTTGGATTGAAATTGAGCAAGCTCTCCTCCTATTAGGAAAGTCGTATTTTTCATCCACCCTATGGGATCCAATTACTATGCAAAAGCCACTACCACTATCACCACCAACAACTCCTTCACGAAAAATAATGATAATGATGATGATATGATAATAATGGTAGTAGTAGCGGAGCGGCACATCACCAATGTCTTCTCGCAGGTATGCACCTAGCTAACAAACTAACTAAATGCCTTCCTTATAGTATGGGCTACTCGAGACTTCCCTTCATCATGATAATTTAATTTTCGTACGCAACTAACCAACCAAGTATCATGCAAGAATTAATACGATTTGAGATCTTAGTAATGAAATGATTAATTGTGCTGAATGGGAGTACATCTCACATTTACTCGCTCAGCTCACTGCTCATAGTGCCCACTACCTTTTTCCGTTTTTTAGTCAATATGCGATTATTTACTTATACAAGCATTTATTTACATTCCTTTTAAAAATTGAATGAACCAACTGATCAAGTCAGATATGGAATGTTTGATTTCCTCTCAGCCAGTGAGCCAGTCTGTCAGGTCCTTATTACATTTGGTCTTTTGAACTGATAAGATTCTTGTCCATAATCCAATAATTGCAATGTGGCTAACTAACTAACTCCTAAAATTTGAATCTCTCCTATTCCCAATTTAACCTAAGCGGTTGAAACATGACAGGGTTTGAAATCAACATGAATTGAGAACTAAGGAATAGGTTTTCTCATGATTTACTCTCTGTGTTTGGGTGTACATTTTTTTGTGCCACCACAACCCATATCGGATTGAAAGTAGTCTATTGAATAACGTAATTCTTTTAGTAATATTCAGGAGCAGTTGGTTAGTTAGTCTTATAGATTGTATTCCTCGTCCTTAGTGCTCCTCCTGCTGTTCAGTCCATCCGTCATTCACGTTAATATGAATGCTCCATAAGGTTTTCCCAGGACTCTGTCGAGTACATTATTTCTTGAGGCGCAGCACATTTAGGTGACCCAGCCCTGTGTAGCTATGCATGTGTAGATTATGTGTATGGCTATGTGTACGAACGAAGGAATGGATCAATTTAAAAAGTTATTCTTATTTGCCTGCCCTTATTAAGCGATTTTGATTATTAAAACACTAACTTCTTGGCGGTGGTGGTCATCACATCTCCTTGTATTCAAATCTTTGTCTTTTCTTTACCCTAAATATGTTATTAAGTATTATACGTGTACTTTACTTGGGAATTCAGCAATCATGCACGTCCCTTAATCTGTATGCATACGCATGTATGAACATGCAAACGTTTAGTTAGCTAAACATGTTCTACTAGAATCGGCAATTATTCTGAAAGACCATGTTTAATGATCCTGAGGATAAGGCGTAGTATTATGTTGTAAGATATGTATTCGCTCTCATAATCCAGTCAGCAAGTCAGAAGTTAGTTATCTAACTTAGTTACTAACTTATCAGAAGTTAGTTAGCTGTTATTATTGTTATTGCGATTTCATACACTTTAGCTATTATTGCTTTACTCATTATATTGTTCCTGCAGCTACAAAAGAGATAATGACTTTTTTAGCCACACAATAGGTCCATATACCATGTACTATGCATGTGTATGGCTTCAAACATAAGGATTTTCCCTTTTTGTCCACCTTGTATTATATACTGTCAATTGAGTTTTGTCCTGTCTGATGACCATCAAACATGAGATTCATCATCATTTTATTACGTCGTTAGCATAACAGTTTGTTAGTTCCTGAATAGGGCGAACTTTTTTTAATCCAAATCAGTTCAGAGATAATGGATTTAGTCCATATGCTGGTAATAGCGTAGACAAGTTTTCAAAACTCATACATCTTGTTGTTCTGTGTATGCGAGCAGAATAAGTAAGTAAATATGGAGGCAAAGGAGGGATGGGAGAAACGATAAAGAAAATGAAGGAAAAGAGACAATCTGACATGGAGATCTACTTGTTTTTTCTCGACATTTACTTTGCATGCGTCTATAGTGATCGAGTGGAGCAAGAGAACCAAGAAAAACGACTCGAAGATGCCCATCAATAGCTTTTCTTTTTCCCTTCCCACACACACACACTCAATGTGAATGAATTCACTTTCAAATCAATTTGGACGTCAAGCTTTGGCTTAACTGATTGCATTTAAAGTAGCTGTTTGGTGGGATGCTGGTTTACAAACTACAAGTTTAAGAAAAAACTGTATTATGTTTGTGCATTTGTGCCACCAAAACCAAATAAACCAAATGCTAATCCAATATCCAATGGCCGTCTTCCTCTTTCCTCGTCACAGTAAATGGAGCCAAGAAAACGTTCTGTTGTGATCTTGTAGTGCTGAGGCTGCTAACTAACGATAAGCCAACGACCATTATCAATTGATAAAGTACACTTTTTCAAAATTCTGGTTAGCTAGTGCTGTTTCTTTACTGATTTATTTTAATAGCTCTATAGATAAATAAAATTTAGAAGGTCTATTGTCAAGAGCAATATAATTTTGCATACTAAATATTGTAACATGTCTATTGTAATTTTCATTCTCATCTAATGTTATTATAATGAGTATAAGCCAATGTGCGTCCTAAACGCTACTGATCCTCTTCCTTTTTTATGTCTTTGTCTAGCTTTTGTCGAGTCTAGAGCCTTCTGTGCTTACTGCTAAATAAGCCATAGTTTTCTGAGTTTACACTAGATTAGCCGATAATAGCTTACCCATCCAAATTTATATTTTTCTTTGCCGTTTAAATTATTCTTTCACACTTTAATAAATCTTATTGTTTTGTTTGAATCCATAATCGTGGTTGCCGGCCATTCATTTCTGCTTCCGCTGCTGACCACGCTACAACATTTGTTGTCCTCTCATTCATTCAGTTTGACTAGTTAGTTAGCTAGCCAATATCTTTAATCAACTAACCATGCATCGGGGTCAATCACTCAATGAACCAGTTGTCAGCCCATTTGATAGTTCTCCGTTATGCTGATAATACGAGTGCTCGCTAATGAGAGGGTCATCCATACGATCCATCCTGGGTTTCACATAGCCCCGACCAGAAGGAATTTTCAATAACTGGTTGCTTTTGAGTTGACTCTAGTTACAGTGAGCATAGAAACTAATTTTACTCACACTACTTGACCAAACTCAATTTGGCACCAAAAAATATGGCAAAAATGTAATGATGAAAAACAAAATTTCTCATGACTATTTATTCATGTCGTTTTAGCCTGCGAGTATTCTTCATTTCACAATAAACTTTCCACATGAACAATAAACTTGCCTATGCAGATATAAATAAAGATAACACGAGTTAGCACCATAAGTAATAGTATCTCACATTATTATGCCTAATACAACTAAAAAAATTCCATTCGCATGCAGATTATTCCCAGTTTAAAATTATTTATTATTAGTTATTGAATGGAAACCTGAAAAAGCTCAATTTCTTCACAATCTTTCTTTCTAGCTGCTAAAACATGATCCTAGTAGTATTGTCCCTTCCATGCATGCATGTAGGTTCATTTAGTGTGAGTTGTGTTATGCTAGTAAAGCCGATTGTAACCTAACTCCTGCTTCCTCAATAACACTCTATTTAAACTTTAGAAAGTCAAACAGATTCTTATTAACTTATGCGACACCTACGGATAAGAATCAATTTTAAAACATTAAACAGAGGAAAACAAATGCTAACAAGTTATAGATTTCAAGTCTATAGCAGTGAAGTTCAGTAGAGGTTGCATTAGCAGCGCTTTTGAGCATCGATTAATCAACTTGTTTGCGTCTACAACACCATTCATTAGCTCTGTACAACCAGCACACCTGATGACTGATGATAACAATAATGGACATTATCTGCAAATTCTATCATGAATTAATCTAGCCTATCCTAAAAGATACGCATGTTAAGGTACGGGTGATCGTGGGTAACCAGCATTAATCAGATCAGTTTATATATGCTCCTTCAAGTTCTATGGTTATACAATGTAGTATTTGGTTATCATTATCAGAGGAGTACGTAAGGCAAGTAGCTACTAACTAACTAATTATACGACGACCTTATGCGCGATGCGATGAATAATATGCCCCCGAGCCAGCATTTAACAGCAAGGGAACAAAAGAAAAGTCCATTGTTCATCCGTTTTACATCTGATTAACGCGTGTATGTAAAATTCTGGACAGTGTAACTTGAAAACCGGTACCTTTGGTTGTTAGCTATTGTTAATGAGCAGCCGAAAAGCCTTGCAATATCACTCAATTCAGTTGAAAAACTGCTACGAGACCTAACTACTCACTTAAGGCATTCATTAAATGTGATTTTTCAGAAGTTAATCAGTTAGTTTGTAAATTTACTAAATGTAGATAGTATAGTAGTGCCAGCCTACAAATGAAGATTAAGAGTCACTACAATTTCTGCTATGGTTATCAAAAACATCTCAAGTTATTGTATGCTCATGCTCATAAAGTTAAGCAATATATTTATCTTTTCTTGGTTTCAGGAGGTGTAAATAACTATAACTAGCTAACTATGAACTAAAACAATCGTAAGTTAATAGTGTGTGCTACATCTAACATGGCAGACAAAAGCCAACATTGGTGGACACATCCGTATACTGGAGTGGATCATACGTATATTATGATAAATGTATTTAAGTACGTTAACATGACGTGATCAGGTAACTCGTGCAACGAAAATTAACAAGATCATAATTATCATGGTTGATTAGTTAGGATTGACTTATTCTTTAAGCATGCATAACATAGTTATAGCATGCATGCTATAACTAACAATATAATAATTTGTCCCTGAGAGCACTGGAGATAAGCTGTCATTTCTCATCGGCTCCCATTGTGTCAGTTTCATGCTCTTTGTCACAACAACTACTCACTTGGTCAACGTCGCTGTCCATTAATTCTGACGAGTCGCCATCAGGCCCTGAGTCTTCTCCCTCTGAATCATCTTCAGCGTGCTGGAGATCAACATACTCGATGCTGGGGAATTTTCCTTGGTCAAAAGGACCGTTTGCTGAAGATCTTGAAGATTTGGCTTTGTCGTCATTACCCATTTCAGTATCAGAAAGCTCGTCATCTCCGGACGGATCGTCTACTACGTTGATCTCGTCAGGGTCTCCTTCTGCAATTATTTATAGTCCGAGTTAAGAAGAGCCAAAGTTATGAGATGTCAACTTTAGGTTGTGAAAATGAAAGTAGCCCAGCTTATTAAATTTGTTCACTGTAGCATACCAACTATAATATTTGGAGCTTATGATCGGCATTGATAGCAGTAAAATCATCCTGTCTCAATCATTTGCAGTAATTAAGGGATTGCATCTACTTGTAGGTATTCAAGATGCAATTGAAAACTATAGTAACTAATATGGGAGAAACGTCATTCCCTTAATTTATAAAACCATAGGAGTAAATTGTTAACATTAAATGTTTGCTTAGTTTTTGCATGTAAGCACGCATGGACTGCATAGTGAACTGAAGCAAGTGAAAGGGAAGGATACCTAATGAGGCATGTATGAAGGTTTCTTCCAATAGGGCCACGCTTCAGTGCTTTCTACTTCCTACATACTTCCACTCAAAGTTCCACACTATCAGTTCTATTCATGACACGATTTCTGGAAATTACAAATTGTATTGCCTGCTGAAGTGGAAATTTTTCAAAACAAGAGTACTTCGATTTGAGACAAAAATACAAACTGTTGGTCTGTTCACAACACTTAATATTTAGAAAGTAAGATAAATGGCGATTGCGATTGACAACAAACGAGCTTCGTTTCGTTTCTTATGCAATTCAAAAAGAATCTAAATAACGTACCAACTCTACTTTATTGTCATAATGTGAAGAAATAAGAATAGAATAATTAGTACAAGCATTGCATTTCGTATAGTTTTCTATATTATACTTACTATGCAACTCTTTGAAGTATGTAATATGGGCCTAAAATTTAGTAGAAACGTGATCCTAGTATAGTTTTGGCATTATTAGCTGCCATGCGATAACATGGGAAAGTTGTATGCATTT
>Ga0210040_10008268_pt1 | contig 12390 bp, 5 predicted proteins | sample CryGeyCG12114_NA_FD_185462 | JGI IMG/M metagenome (GOLD analysis project Ga0210040, IMG submission 185462) | Groundwater microbial communities from aquifer - Crystal Geyser CG19_WC_8/21/14_NA (SPAdes) (version 2) | ecosystem: Environmental > Aquatic > Deep subsurface > Groundwater | place: USA... | reverse complement strand
CGTCATTGGAACACCTGTAAAAACAGCAGTGCGTTCTCAACCGTTGCAATAATAGTCCATTACTTACTTCAACAATATCATTATTCAAACACCGAACCAGGCAAATAAACCCACTCGCCATATCATTAACAAAATACTGCGCATCTTGTTTACTTACTGAATAGGATCCATAGCGAAAACTCCATGTATAGAAGTTGGAGAAAAAAAGAATACGAGTTATTGTCCTTTCATTTTCAAGGTGCCCGAAGCACCACAAGAGCTCTCCAGGTGCGAATATAAAGTGCATAGCAACAAACTACAACTATAGTAAGTAGGCAATATTTTATGCTACAATCGAACCTCCTCATGTAGTATGAAATGCACCTCATGTGTACCACTGTGCATATTCCATCACCTCCATACTATGTACATTTCAACTTTTTGCGATAACATGAAACTCTAACTCAAAGTCATTTCATTTGACAATCGCTAATGCTCATAAAAACGAGTTTCTACACACAGTCATAAAAAATGCATGTATTGCAAACAGTAAGATCAACAGCGGCTGGAAATTTTTTGCACTGCAACAGAGCAGACAAAGCTTGTAAACAAATATGTATGGTATCCCTGTCACTACAATAAGAGTGCAAAAGCTACTAACACATTAATAATAAATGGAAAATTTTATCTGTACAGTTCTAAGCAAATACAACATGAAAACATCCATCAAGAACAGACTCTTGGATAAAAAAAAATTTCGAGCCATCTGCTTGCATAAAGTAGTGTGTTGGCAAATATTTAGTGAGCAAAAACTTCAAGCATCTTCTCCATTATGCCATGAACGAATCTTTTGCAAACTCCAATCCAACGCAACCAGATAAGAAGACTCCCTATTGTGTGACTTATTTTTTTGCCAACTCATAATGTATATAGCCTGCAGCTTTTAATAATACATTATTGAGTCGTGTTTGTTAACTCAAAACTAGATTCAACCAGTTCTCCTATAATAGTTTGTTCCCCATAAATACAATTTTATTCGCTAATTTAACTCAACTCACTAACTTTTGACATTCAACTGACTGCTAAAAGTAAAACTTACTTGCACAACATTATATACACAATGGATGAAATAAATGAATGAGTAAATACTGCAGAAGAGTGCCAATATAAAACCCATTACTAACTCCATGGCTTTGTTATCATCGGCAATATTTACTCAAATTACCATGCATCACCAGAATTACAATATTTTTTCCACCGAACAAAGCTAACAGCTTTTAAGTCAGTCAGTAAGTAAGTTAGTAGCAAAATGAAAAAAATCATTATCATATCACAAATGTAAATTAACATACAGGACATTGCAATGAACAGTGCAAATTATGTAAATACAGAACAAAACAACCTTTCGTCACTCTTAAAAAAAACTCGCGTTACTCACTCAATCATCAGTATTATCTTTATGTGTAGCCATATGTAGAGCTTACCTCCCAGTAGCGATACAATTAACTAACTAACTATCTCTGACTGAACCATATTACAATATAAACGAGTTTGATGCATAAAATGGATACTTTGGGGGAAATCATTCCTGATTCCAGATGGCTCAGTGACTGATAAAAAGTACATGACCCAATAAATGAGAGGCAACACGTGGGTTCAAATCAGAAAGGAATAATTTTGCCCACTAGTAACCTTACAAATGAAGTCAAATCAGTGTGTTGCATCTAATTTCGTCCCAATATTCAACAAAGCCTGGAAACATGCCCATACTAAACTAACCATACGCCAATACAACATCCACACCACATGTCTGAAAAACCAACCCGTTTATTATTATTCAACTGACCCTGGCACACACCGAAAATCTAGTGAATGCGGTTAATTTTACATACACTCATATAAATATTTTATCCCCCGGGAATCTGCTTCTGTATTCACCGAATTCATGATCAAAGTCCAAACAAACACAGATAATTCACCCAGTGAATACAGACAAAGACACTAGTATTCACTTTTACAATCGCCGGTAGTAAAAAACTATTGATGAAATTAATATAATTTTTCCCTGTTTACCTCATTTTACATGTCTACCCAAAGCCAGGCGACCTTTCATGTAACCTCTGGTTCTGGTTGCTGATGCTGACAGCTAAACGATTTGGCATTGCCAAACAAAATGAACGACCTTATTGCCCTTTTTCTGAGTGCATACCAACTTTTCTTATTGATAATAACGCTTACTAACTAAAAGAATATCCCATATCGATAGAATGTATACAATGTATAACATAGTATTCCAATAACCAATAGCCCAACAAAGATTCAATTCACAAGATCAATTAGTTCACCAAGACAAAACGGAAGCCACAAATTAGTCATAATCATCCTACCAGTTAGCTAACCCTATGTCTGAATCGCAATGCAATGAATGTGGAAGTCAAGCCAAACTGCGGAAACAATCCACCATAACAAACCAATGATAGTTCATTTGTCGTAATTAAATTACAAGAAACTTCCTTCCGATAACTTCAACAGTCGTACGTACATGTGCATAATTTCGCAATAACTCAACAGAAAAGTGAGATCATCATCTTTACAGCAATGAATACAAAAAGTAGAAAAATTTACTCTCCTGATACAAGGATAAAGTTCACTTTTCAGATCCAATAGCATCACAAATTGTTATCTAAATAACATATAACAAAATTGTGGCTTGGCTTGGCCAAACACTACCGAGAAAAATTTAGAGAAATTCAATCCCTTGCATTCCACAGAAACATTCCATTCCCAAGAAGATAACAATACCCTATCAATCACAAATAAGCATTGTAATATGATGAATCTAATATGTAACTTGAAGCCCACTAATCTCATGTTTGCAATTCCTATGAACTATTAAACTTGAACGCTGTAACTAATTCACGGAAAGGTAAATAAACATGGAGTTTAGCATGGGAAACATAACTTTGAAAAGTTTCCATCAAAATCTTTCCTTCATCCTTCAAGTTCCCATAGCCAAATCCAAACCGCCTCCAATTTTATTATCTAAACAAAGCACTCTCTCTTATTACAACAATCCTCCACCTAATACAAGAAATTACTTGAACAAAAATATACAATATTGATCTCTCCAATTCACAGCACAAGCCAACCCAAAATCATTCTTGGTTAGGGTAGGGCAAACAAAATACATTATGCACATAACATACGTCATATAATAATTGCTTTACATGATTGCACAAAATACGATACACATCGAAATATACAACACAATATTTTATTCCCTGAGCACCTCAAATGCATCAACATACAGGCAATTTCTCGACCAAAAATGAGGTCATCATGCGAAGCCTATCATTATTAATTTGCGGCCATTTTGACAACACTGACTTGTGGTTACATGCACTACCACTAGCTACTACATTTTTCTATATTCCTATACGTAATCTTTTTTGCATGTTCAGAACACCCAAATAATTATAACATGCGACCAATTTTCATATACTATATCCAAAAACCTGTTCCGTTACACTTTTCAAAACTAATGTGCTTCAAGCAGCCATACCTGACCCAACCACCTATACATTAACATGGCAGTATCAAATGCATTTATTTTGTTAGTTTCTGCGAACCGACACCACCAATCTCCCTCACCTACCATAATCTTTATTCTTAATCAATAGTTAGTAAGCAATAATACAATAGTTCAGACTGTTACGAAAAAGTATACAAAGTAAAAAAATACATACACTATACACTTTATGAATATCATTCAGAGTCACCTGACTTTTTTTTACTTAAAGGGGTATCGACCTCGCCATTAAAACTTACAACAGTCACTCATCATACAGTAAATCGACTGGCACAACTCACTAACTATATATTTCTACTCTGTACACAAAATACTAACCAACAGACTACAATGCCTAGCATTACATGTGTGACTGACACACTGTGACGTCAATGACCACAAAAACTCCGAAAACACTATTGACTCTGAAAACAAATTAGTCTCATTCCATACGAAAAGAGCCTCCGTCCAGACAAACCTGCAGGTGCGAATAGTCGAATAGTAACTAACTAACTAACTAAATACTACCTATGAGCAGCTAAGAAGTTGCTTTAGCCAAGTTTTTACCTAAAAGGTTTTTTTCATGACTCTACCTAACTACGCCGCACAGTTTTTTCGTATGGAATCAAACTCAATTATACTAACTAATTACAATCAATGAAAGTAACTAACTATCTGACTCACATACAAACGCAATATGATTGGCAAAATTTAGTTCGCCAATTCGCCAAGATGGTCTGATCATGTCTACACAACCAATAAGCATTTGGAGGAGCTATAAGACAGTACTAGGTAACTAACTGAAGAAAAAATAGTTGAAAAAATCAACCATCGTCCCAATTTACTCGAACATGATTTCCAACATTCCATCTCTCAGTAGTGCTATCAACCTAACAACGTATAACATAGATAACGCATAAGCTAAACGCATGTAGTTTACATACTTACATGCGACATGCACTATGAGATATTATTTCCTTCTAACAAATGAACAGACAACAGACAAGCTATGAAAGGTACAACAATGTTTACAACACAGTGTTCTATCGATCTGAATTTGCCAGACTGCTTGGCGCCTTCAAATGCAACCATATGGGCTGCATTCGTCCACTATAGGATGATACATGCACGCAGACATAATCAACAACAAGTCGGAACGAATACTTTTCTACGCAGTAAAGTTCCTTAGCTACATTTACCACTTAAATTTACTACAGTTGTCTCGTTTTTATTTAACGAGAATCACGACTAAACTACCTACAACGCACTTATATACATAGTTTAGCAAGCCTAAGATTTGGAGGTAGACAGCCTGGCTCCTATTGTAATCCCAGACCAAATGCTAGACTTATTCCAAAGTTTAATTTAATACGACTGATTAGTGAGATGACTTCTAAGAATTCTTTCACTAAACCACTAACTAAAGAAATCCAAATCAATAGGTACGAATTGTAGTGTATTCAGCTTATTGGCTCGTAATTTTAATTCAATGTCTAACCTCAATGAAAGAAGTCTATGTTATAGGAATCTAAGTTCCATTTCATTAGAAAAATCTAGAGCATCCCTTATTTCATTTGGCAGGGTCTTAAAGAAAGTTAAAAAAAGGATGCCAAAATGCCAATACTTGAGGAAGTCACTACTGAACCTTTATCCTATTTACCATCGTAAATAGTCTGCGACACATATTCATTTCTTGGACAACCTTTAGTCCAAAAATATTGGAATCATTAAAACAAACCAAATTTCTTTCTTTGTCAATCTGTAACGAACTAACTGCGCACAAAGGCACAACCCAAGTCCAAAGTACAGCCCGTAAAGCTACTTCATATATTCATATTGCTACAATTGTGTACACAAAGCCATTGTTAGTTGAACTGCTCCCGATACAAATCCAGAAAACAAATAAACACTTCAAATACTATATTTTTTTCTGTAAACGGGTGGCCCAGAATTCTTACTACTATCCATGCATATTTATTTTTACTCAACATACTAACTAACTAAAGGTAACACAAATACCACAGTTCAAAAAAAGAAAACCTGTCATGTACACATAGCCATCAACCAATTTCACAGTGCTCAAATAAGAGAGACTAAAAAACTAACCAATCCCTTTCTTTTTTGTTGTTACTTTCGTTTAACCAAACATTAGTGGAGTACACCGTTACAGTTACAACATACCAACAAGATCGTAAAGTTAAAAATACCAATGACTCATAAAACACAAAAGCATGTTTAGCAAGTTCTTCCATCATTATCATATACTCATCACTCATTCGTTGTGCCAGAAGCCACAAAGTCTACCATTTCGCGTACTCAATTGAAACACATGAGCATTCTCAGTGTATTTGACTGCTCAACAGACAGCATATCACATAAGATAGATTATATATTTCTTGCCAATGCTTACTTACGAAGCGACTAGTCAAAAAAATTCGAGTTGTGTGCAACAAACAACCATCATAACCAACTCAATAACTATACATGAGAGGGAAAACTTTTGATGCATGTCAAAAACTTATAATTAAATGCAAAATAATAGAACATGTGCACTTGGGTTGTTTTTTACTACACAGCAGCTGGGATGGATCAATGATTAATGATCCATACAATTTTACCATTCGTATGCAATATCCCTAACCAATCCTTACTAGCGAAATATTAACCCCTAGTTAGATAGCAGTCACCAGTGTTGCGTATTCCATTTTAGCATACTATACTAACTGAGGAGGAGGATTGCCTTCCCTTGCACAAAAATTATTCGCAGCTGCAGCACTGAAAAAACTTGTTCATCTTTCCAACTCGGCATGATTGACAACCCTTAAATGGTAACAATAAATTTCAATGGAAAACTTCATTAATAGACAACATCTCACAGTCTTCCCACCCAAAGGGAATCTTTCTAACAAGTATAGTTTAGGTCAAAGTTTAAGAAAAACAATGATGACGACATAGCCGAGCAAAAACAAGAATTTCCATGTCAATCACTTGAGAAGAAAATCAAAAGCACAGCAACCAATCAGATGAGCGCAAAATGATGCAAATTTTCTCCTCTTATTATTAGACTGCAAGTATCAATTTACATCGCAAAAACCAGTGAAATATTCTACTCACAATCAGCAGAGAAAAACAAAACTATTTGGTGCTCCCACATTCCAAGTTCAATGCACATTCATTATTCATACACAAAAAAGTTTTTCCAAAACTGAAATAGAGGAAAGAATTAATTTCCCCCATTATCTCCTAATGGACAATAACAAAAAATTAGAGCAATGACGCAAACAAGCTAAAACTTAAAATTCATAAATTCATATGGATTAAGTTCATCATCAATCCATTCAATCATAATTTGAAGGAAAACAGGAAGGATGTAAGTTATGTAGTATCATGCACGATTTTTTTTATTGACCAGCCTGACCAACTAACAGCAAAACATTCTCAAATATCCTTCAAAACAATCCCTACAATTTTAATTCCTCCTAATGATTTATATCCCCATTGTTAACCAACCTATCTATCTACCGACTCAATTCACAAAACTGCATTTACTGCATAGCAATGCCACATATGAAACAGCTACTGAAATACAACATGGCTAAAAAAAAAAACATAATTGCCTGGGTCAATAAGTTAACCACTCTATCTAGAACTTTTACCCTCTGATTGCTACCAAACATTCACAGCGTGCAAAAACTTCACTATCGCTTCAAGTCACATTCCCAATGCGTGCTCACAGAATCTACAGCCAACAAGTGACATCAAAATATCGTTGCTTGTACTGTAAACTTTGTTAGTCTAAAATCATTCCGTACATTAGCCATTTACTTCCCTCCGACTGCTGCTACTAAACAACAAAATAAGTGAAAAATCCAAACTAACAACTAAAATAAATTCTAAATCCCACGTATTTCTTAGATTGGCAAAGATCATGATTCTTACTATAACCCAATCTATATTTATCCTGAAACTAAATTCTTCATTCAGAACAATAATTGCACGCAGTCTGTTGCCAGGCACATAGTCCCCGCGTCCCCAAAACAGGTTTTAACGATCCAATAGAATGAATAACTTATTTGCATCCCAAGCCTAACACGGAAAATCTAAATCACATGCTTAAATTGGAGTCATGCAGTCTACTCCTGATACAAGTGCACAGTGAGTGCATTTTTTATCCCAAAAGCAATTACAATTTAATCTAACTGTACTGTGCCACAGGAGTCGTTAATTTGTACTACTCATCATATAATTATACTAACTAACTATTAAATAATATGGTTCAGTTGAGACTAAATTCTCCAGAGGAAACCAAAACCATAAAAATTAATTCAGCCATTTAAGAAACCTTTTTATCTCATGTAAGGAACACTTATACCATCATACCGTAAACAAGTCACAAACAACATTATTTAGCCAGACATTTAATGATAACTATAGAATTCACCAGCATTCAAACTGCTACTGTATAATAAGCCCAAGATTGCCTCTGTAATTAAATGAGAGCAATTTTTCTAATCTCAAACAGCCTGCCACTTTAGCAAGTTAGGCACATACTAGATTCAACCGGTTTTTAGGTTGAGAAAGCATATGAAGTATACATGATCTTTTTGCGTCACGATTTCAGTTTTATCAAGCTTAAACATTCCAGCTTTTTCTACAGTATCAAGAGGAAAAGCTAATGAAATTCGACAACTTTTTTTTCAAACTTTAAGTAACTAAAACGAACCATGTCTAGCTGTACACAGCTTTGAGAGCCAAATTTTTTCCATCTATATGAGATCCTGAATTGACGAAAGACGAAATTGGATGGAATTAATTGAAGACCCAATAAATAAACTAGAAAATCACGTACGTCCTCTTTCATCCAATATTAGTCTATTTGCCCTGCAATAAGACTGTTTTTTTTTGCATAAAAAATCCAAGATTAAAGGAATCAAGAGTGCGTTATACAAGAAACAATCTCTTGACGACAATCCAACTTATCTTCAAGACATGCTCCAGTCAAAATAATTAAATGGGTGACAAAATTTTCCGCTCTGCAATAAACTTTCATGAGCCAATAAAATTACCATCCCAATGTTCTATAGAGAATCCTTTCATGTGACAATTCTCTAACCTCAGCTTTCACTTCATAATACTCACTCACCAACAAAGCCTATATACCCGAAACCTTGAGCAAGGTCAAAATGGAGATGAACTCTAGCTGCAAAAAAAAACATCCAGTTGTCATTCCCAACAGTTCCCACATAAACTAATAAAAAGTTCTAAACTCAAAGTTATTTACATTTTATTCATACCTAACCTAACACTGAACTCTTTCAGTTTTTTTCTCTCTTACTCCTACATTATTCCTAATTTTAGTACTTTTTCTAAATATTTCACGTTCTTCGCACTCTTTTTTGCGCATCCAATATCCATAAAAAAACGTTCTAACCGTCATAAATCAAACAACATCCTTTCAAAAATTTCAAACAGAACAGGCAAAGTGCGAAACTTATCATAAAGGAAAAACAAAGCAGCGGCCGCTGAAAGTCCACAGTTTACATAAGACTCCCAGCACAGCATGTTATATAAATCGATCCATGCATTTGCCATTGCCTTTACACACAGCTTCCAGCAGTCAAATGGGATGACTTCATCCTAGCTGCTAAAGGAGTCACCTTGAAACTCTACTAGATGATCTTCACAAGCAAACGCTTCGCGAATTCCAAACTAACACAATGTTACAGCACAGTTCTCACAGGAACTAAGTACGCTCCACACGTAGCAACAAGCAAGCAACAATGTCTCCTATGTATTTTACATACATAACCCTTCTAAAATCTAACATTAAAACTGCAACACCATACAAAATAGCCAACCGTAATTAGTTTGACTTGAACAAGTTTTTTCACATTATATTTAAAACAATTAGATTGTACATGAAAATAACAAAAAATATGGGAATTTCCATGGCATGTAGTTTCTAAAGTATTTAACTACTACGACATGAAAAAATTATGCATATTAAGTTGGCTGATGGGACAAAGAGAAAATATTTCCTTTCCATTCCCTCATATTACTCAGGGTGTGAGCATTTCGTACTCGTCGTCAACATACCAATCACAATCTACCAATGCTGCCCTCTGCAGTACAAATAGCCAGTGAGTGAAAACTTTTTATTCAATACTGTGATATGACACGTCCATAGTCCCTGAATATGAGTTGAGACAAACAAACCAGATAAAACTATGACGAAAAGCGAATTAATAATGATGAGGATGTTTCAATTGCTTCAAAACTTTCGCATGATAAGGATGACATCATATTTTAGACAAGTAATACAGACAAACAATCTCTCATTTAAACAACGCAAAAGAGCCCCGAGAACATAAAAACAAATTTTCCACCAAAGCAAACTAATATCAACACATATCCATCAAACCAAGACCTAAGGTAAACATTATTTCCTCAAAAACATTTTACGCAGTTCGCCTCAATTAGTTTTAAATGGAGCATATGCAAAGCAGCACTACTGAACTTAAAGTAGGATAAAAGATGAAAGACCGAATGCCAAGGAAAAAAACAACATGGCATTTCATGGAACTGGAACGAGCCGAAAAAAAACCAGCCAACTAACTAACTAAACTACCCACATTTCATATCGCATGATGAGTATTACTGAGGCCGTCTGTTGTCCTAACCAAAACTAAACTAACTTACTCTCATTACTCACCGACCTCAACAAGACTGGGCAACCCTCCACTCCTTCCGTAAGGTAAGTGACATTTTAAAACTTCTATTGAAATCAGGACATTCTTCTGTACTCAACCCATTTACTTGATTGAAAAAAACCTTATACTACTCATCCCTATTCATCATTTATTTTGGCAACCCATCCAGTATAACAACTTAATCCGAAGCCCATCATTATTTCAAAGAGACTAGGACATGGAATTGTCAACTCACTCAAAAAGTGACAAACAACCATTTCATAAAACTATTTAGTTCATCCGTGTACCACGCAAGAAATAACATGCATAATATCAGCTGAATGACCACAAAAAAAAACACGACAGTACCATGAGCTACAAACTAACTAACAGCCTAAATCATTTTCCTATCAAATACATTTTATGGGTTTGGGTACACAACTTCCAGTCACACCACGACTATTGCAGAGCAAGCCGCCCTAATTCTGTCACTGTAGATAGAAACCCAAGGAGAAAACAAGATCCTATATGCTTCAACACCATCATTTGAGTTAGAAACGTTCCCTATGGCAAGAGGACGAGCCGGCAACCTGGAATTGAAACCTTAGAAAAGCAGTAGCTCAAAAACCTAAGCAGTCCCTCCCTATCCATGGAAAGTAAGTCGAGTCCAAACCGAGTTCATTGGCCGCACAGCCGAATTGTTGCAACCAACCTGACATGACATGATCATGGGCTTGAGTGAATGCGCTATTCGCTCATCTGCCCAACTCCTTTTCTGTTGTGCCAGTGCCAGTGAAAACAATTTTAGTAGGTGAGGGATGGGAGCACAACTGAACTAGGAACTCCACGCAATTTCATCAAACCCATTAAAATCGCAAGCTCTCGCATGTGCCGAATGAAATATACAACTTACTTATTATTAATACACTACTACTCTACCTATGCCTTAGCTGTAACTTAATCATCACAATTCGCTAGTCTAGCTATTAACTTAATATGAGAGTAAATAGGGAACGAATTAATAATTACACAGTCTCATATACATTAAAATAGGTCGTTGAACACGCCTCTGATTGTGAGCCAAAATGCCATTTTAGATTCCTATCAGTCCTAACATTTCCAGTGAATTCATTGTATTTCACTACCTACACACTTTTAGGTATTGTGGGAACTCCGTATGTTCCTAGAAAATGGAGTGACACAATTTTTTTCCCATGGACTTGTCAAGGCATCATCCAATTTAGAATGTAAGTGGAACACCAAGTCTGCCCAGACTGCTTGGCGACATTTTGAGCCAGATTGCAGAATAGAAAACGCGTCCAACAAAAACTATAGCATTACATCAACCCGTTGAAAAGCGAGTTGAAAGACAAACATACTCAATAATTTAAGTGTAGCGCAATGCTTCCATTGCGTGCAAAAACCGTAGTCCTTGTTCCATTTGTTTCCACAAAACTCACAAGGGTTCATTGTACAAAAAGACATGGAAAATTTCCGCTATCAAAAGCAATAGCAATCAACTAAGGATATTCTACATCACATACAGCTAGAATCATGAATACAAAGCAAAGTACGCTGCAATTTGCAATCTAGTACTTTCTCTCATATATAGAAGCCAGGAGTACATAGTAAATACAATCTCAATCTAAATCTGACGAAAGAATTTTTTGTTTTTAGACACACAAGTTGGCAGCAGGTGAATGAATTTAATTTTAGACACTACGTCTTTAATTCCACATAAATATTCTTGCAATCTTAAAAGATGAGCAACCATTCTCGGAAGACTCACACACTACGCATAAATGTGGTGTACCCATGTGTAAAGTTAATTGGGACTAACCACATAGCTAACTAACTGACATAATAATCATACTCCGTCGGGACTTCAATGAGCCCCAGTTCAATCATTATTAGCCACGTCAAACAAACAAAACACGTACATGTATTTTCATTGATTACCTTCTTAATTTAGGGATAATTTACATCTGAATACATGAGCAATGCACGTAGGCCCAAACAGGTACAGGCGTACCACATCAAAACGTCGAAAATAAAAAGGTCGAAAATGAAAAATGTCGAAAAAAATAATGCCGAAACAAATATGGTCGAAACGAAAAATGTCGAAAATAAAAATGACGAAACTGAAAAAGGTCG
>Ga0210040_10008267_pt1 | contig 12392 bp, 12 predicted proteins | sample CryGeyCG12114_NA_FD_185462 | JGI IMG/M metagenome (GOLD analysis project Ga0210040, IMG submission 185462) | Groundwater microbial communities from aquifer - Crystal Geyser CG19_WC_8/21/14_NA (SPAdes) (version 2) | ecosystem: Environmental > Aquatic > Deep subsurface > Groundwater | place: USA... | reverse complement strand
CACGCGCTGGAGCGGGAGCTGCGTCGGCATGGGGCGCTCGCGAGCATGGGCAGCGTCGCGGATTGCTTCGACAACGCGCTGGCCGAGAGCGTGTTCGCCACCCTCGAGTGCGAGCTGTTCGACCAGCAGCCGCACGGCCGGTTCGCGACCCGCCGCCAGGCCAAGCTCGCGGTCTTCGACTACCTCGAGACGTTCTACAACCCGCGGCGCCGGCACTCCGCCCTCGGCCAGGTCTCACCGGCCGCCTTCGAAGCCGCGCACACTGTCAGCACTGCAGCCTGACCCTCAGGCCGCAGCAACCAGGTGTCCACGCAAGCGGGTCAACTCCAGGGGGTCCAGTTCTCCCGCGCTATTGCATCACGCGCCTTCGGCCCAGTGGAAGCCATCCACGAGCCCTTAGGGATCTACGGTGCCGAACAAGATCTACGCGGGTCGCCGGCAGGGGGAACCACCTAACCGGCGCGCGGTGTCGCAGCAGCCGTGTCCGCCCTCCGTCTGGTCAGCCGCCCGGCCGCGATCAATGCTCGTGCTGCGTCTGACCTGCTAGGAACTGAGACCTCCTCTCCTAGCCCGTCGGCAGTCAGCGCCGGACGCGGTGTCGCGCACGCCGGTCCGCACAGGTGCCGGGCCTGGGCGGCTTCGCTCAGCGGACGCTGCCGGTAGTTGTGCAAGACGACCGCTGCGCCGTACGGGACGAGCGGGACAAGGAGCATCACGGCGAAGCGCGCACAAGTTCCAGTCCCGGGAGTCCCGAGCAGCGGCGGTACCCAGCAACCCTGCAGCCACCGCCAGCACTATGGCGGCGCGCGCCACCCACGGCACAGGCGTGCCGCTGCCGAACCAGCGCGCACGCTCATGAACAGTGGCTCTCGTTTGCGCGACACTCGCGGTCACCGACAGTGTCGTAGCGAGCCCGAGCAGCAGGAGGGCCAGAAGCACCCACAGATCGTCCCAGGCGTCGGCATCTTGTGCATGGCCTTCTCCAATCGCGATCTGAGCCGGCACCAAGGTGTCGCACTACCTTGGAACTGAGACACGCAGCACAAGCACTGGCAGCGCCCCGCACAGGGCGCTGAGCGTCCAGACGAGGCCACCGGTTCCGCTACGGGCGCCGCACGCGTGACACAGAAGAAGGCCGACCTCCGGCGTCACCGGATGCGGGAACGGGCGAGCCCCTCAGACTGCTCTTTGCCCTTTCTTCCTGACCCCGAGGAACTATGAACGTCGAGCCCTTGCCCCAAAACTTCCTCGTGCCCCCGCTCGATTCGATCGGCGTGCGCACCTGCGCTCGGCCCAGCAGCGGTGGACTGCGCTTGCCAGCACGCCCGCGCCAGCGGCTACCGCCCGGGCTGCTCGGAGATGGCAGCGTTGGTCCAGGCGGAGGCGCTCTACCAACAGGCCAAGGTCGGCAGACCCGCGACGGCGCTCGCCTTCGCAAGCAGCTGTTGACCCACGAGCCGCCTCCAGGGCTGCTGGTCGACGCTGCTCGAAGCTGGATCGGCGGGCTGCCCGCAGCAGTATCGTCGACGACGTCGCGTAAGGGTCGTTGTGGAGGCCCTCAGGCGGCGCCGCGGACCGGACCTTCAACGGGTCTTGCAGCGGCAAGTGGCACGGCCAGCGGCCGAGGGCGCATTAGGGATCATGTTCGAAGGCCAGCAAGGATGGTCTTGGCAGCCGCGGCTGGGTCTGACCTTCCGTAGCTTGACGCGATCTCGTTGTCTTCCGCTCGATTCGTTGGTCGGCTTCGCTGCCACTGCACGCGAGCGGCCGTGCGGGTGTGACCTCATAGGAGCCTGTGCAAGAGGCGGCCCATCGCTGGCCTGTCCGTCCACCCGGCCGCCGGGTGCCGACCTTTCCGGTGCAAGCGGAGGACGGCGATGACCACAATGACGACGACGCCAGGTGTCACCGGCGGCGTCGAGACCACGGCCAGACCCATCATGCGGCTGTGCTTGACGACCTCGGTCGCCAGCTCGGGACAGCGGGTTCCCCACGACCCCCAGCGGCTATCGCTCACCTGCGGGGCTGGTGGCCAGTCACGGCCGGCTCGAGCGCGTCGGCGTCGAGGGGACCGGAACGTACGGCGCCGCCCTGGCCCGGCAGTTGCGGGCTGCCGCTCTTTAGGTCGTGGAGGTCGACCGGCCCCATCGCGCAAGGCCCGGCGGGTGCAGGGCCAGTCCGACTCGTTGGACGCTGACTCCGCTGCCCGCTCAGCGCTGGCCGGCAGGGCTACCGGCACGCCCAAGGCCAGGGACTGTCGCGTCGAGGCGATCCGCGCGTTCAGCTGGGGCGGGCCTCCTCACCGCTGGGGGCGGTGCCCTCGGTGTCGATGCGCTCCTCCTGGAGCGTCTCGGTGACCTGCTGGTCCTCCGTCACGACGTCCGTCCCGAGCCTCACGCGCTCGACCGGAACGGTCTCCTTGCTCACGACCGGCTGCTCGGCGTGCAGCACCACATCGTGCTCCTGCTCCGACAAGTCCGGGCCCGGCAGGGCGTCGTCGAGGTTCGCGTCCGTGATGGGCTCGCGCTCCAGGACTGGCACCTCGTGGGTGACCGGCACGGTCTCGGTGACTTGCTCGGAGACGACGTGCTTGCGCAGCGTCGCCCGGCCGGACTCCACCGGCTCCGTGCCGACGCGGAGCTGTTCACGGGACCGGGTCACGCCGTCGTCGGACGCGGACCTTGCCGGCCCGTTGTCCGCCGTCTGCCCGAGGTCAGCCGCACTCGCCGTGCCGTCCACGGCCCGGATCGGTCCGGCCGACGTTGGGGGCTGCGGGGTCGGCGCGGCGGTGGTGGACGGCCGGCCGACCCCGGCCAGCTCCGGCTGCCGACTGCTCTGCGCACCGAGCCGGCGGCGGGCCAGCAAGCCTAGTCCCGCGATGGCGGCTACTCCGCCGGCCGCCGGGGCCCACGTCGGCCCGGCCCGGAGCAGCCGGCGCACGGTGCCCTCGGCCACCTGGGCTGTCCGCTGCTGCTGGCTCTGCCAGTCGCTCAGCGCAATCAGGCCCAGCGCGACGGCCGGGTTCAGCCACTGCACCAGCTTCAGCTGCCAAAGGGTGCCGGCGGCGTGCTGGGAGCCGCCTCGGTCGCTCCGCGGACCGGCACCGCACCGGCCGCGACCATCTTCCGGTTCAAAGCCGCGCTCCAGGCCGCCAGGCCCAGCCCGACCCCGGTCGTCGCGGCCTTGATCGCGCTGCTCCTGGCCACACCCTGCTGCGAGCGCACCCGCGGCCAGTCGGTGACCAGCAGACCCACCGCCCCCACCAGGTGTCCCCCGATCGCCACGGTGTTGACCGGCGCCCAACGGGCCCAACCGGCCGTCGCGGCCCGGGACCGCTGCGCAGCGTCGGGCAACCGCGACGCGGCGGCGTTAAGGCCGACCGCCCCCATCAGCGAGCCTCCGGTCCAGGCAGCCAGACCAGCGTCGTGCAGCAGTCGGAGAACGGGGTGAGTTGTCACGAGGACCTCCTGGGCGCCGAGTGGGTTCAGGCAGAACACCTGTCGGGGCAGGACGTCCCCGTCGCGCGTGCAGCTGAACCTGTGCCGACGACGACCGCGGGCGGCTTGCCCTGCAGCCACGCCAGCAGCGACCAGCCCGCGACCGGTTGTTGCGTCGGCTGCTTCCCTGTCCGCTTCCCCCAAGGGATACAGCCTCGCCGCTGTCCGATCACCCCCGCCGCAAGTCGACGCATGCTGCTCGTCTCCGCCCAGGACGACCTGCCGTACGCAGCCCACGCCCTGCTCGGCCTGACCCAGCAGCGGCACTCCGCTGCCGAGCACCCGGGGGCAACTAGCCCAAGCACTGCGTGGCACTTGTGGCGCGCCGTTGAGCCGCGCGACGCCGGCCCCCAGGACCGAGACGTTGCACCGCGCTTTCTGGCCTCGCGAGCACAGCATCGAGGCCGCGCCGACGAAGGACTTGCTGGTTGAGGGCTTTGTCGGTGCTGCAGGCGGTCGGGGTGTAACAGATCCGGGGTATGGGTCAGGTGGTGTTTTTGTCCTTGGGCTCAGCGCGCGGTTCAAGCTGGATCTCTTTGGCCGCGCCGGCGACGCCCTCCTGCAACTCCAGGGTGCGCTCCCGCTCGGAGGTGAGCTCGGCGCCGAGCAGCAGCGCGATGTTGGTGATCCACAGCCAGACCAGGAAGCCCACGACGCCGCCGAGCGTCCCGTAGGTCTTGTTGTACGAGCCGAAGTTCGCGACGTAGAACGCGAAGGCGACCGACGTCAGCAGCCAGATGCCGATGGCCAGCAGCGCCCCGGGCAGCACGAAGCGCAGCCCCCGCAGGCGCACGTTCGGGGTCGCGTAGTACAGGACCGAGACCATGCACAGCACAAGGACTGCCATGACCGGCCACTTCGCGATGTTCCACAGCGTGACGGCGGTGCCGCCGACGCCCAGCGGACCGGCCACCTTGCTGACGATCGGACCGGTGAGGACCAACGACAGGGCCAGCACCGCGGTGAGCAGCACCACGATGAGTGTGACGAGGATCTGCAGCGGGCGCAGCTTCCAGAACGGCCGGCCCTCGGGCGTCTCATAGATCACGTTGGACGCCCGCGTGAACGCCCCGACGTAGCCCGAAGCGGACCACAGAGCCCCACCGAGCCCGACGGCGAGGGCGATGCCGGCACCCGACCGGTTCGCCGTCAGCTGCTGGATCGGCCCGGCGAGCGTCTCGCGCGCGGAGGGCGCGATCGAGCCGACGATCTCGGTGAGCTTCTGCGTCGTCGTCACCGGATCGGCCACCAGCCCCACCAGGGAGATCAACGCCGCCAGGGCCGGGAACAGCGCCAACACCGCGTAGTAGGTCAGCGACGAGGCCCAGTCGGTCCCGCCGTCCTCGGAAAACTCCTTGAACGTGCGCTTGAGCGTGGTGAACCGCGAGGTGCCCGGATCGGTGCCGATGGGCGCGTAGTCCGCGCGCCGACGCGCGTCGCCCCTCCCGCCGATGCCCGCGCGGCGCTGCCCGTCCGACACCGGCTGCCCGCCGCTGTCCGAGGTGCTCGTCCTGGCCATGCTGGCTCCTAACGTCGGCGGTGTCCGGTCGGCAGCGTGGCACGCGCCAGTGCGGGACGCCCGACCACCACCGGCCCGGCGGCCCTGGCGTCGCGGCTGCGACAGAGCTGAGTCCCCACGACGTTCCGCCGCACGGGCAGAGCGCTGCAGCAGAGCGGGTTAAGGGGCGCTTCGTGTGGGCTCGTTGGTGAGCCACTCGACCAGGACGGTCGTGGCGTCGTCCTGCAGGGCGCCCGCCTGGTGTGCCAGGACGGCGTGGTCGAGCCGGCGCAGGGTCTCCGCGACCGGCCGGCCGTCAGCGGCCTGCCGGGCGGTGAACTCCACGAGCCGGTCGGTCCCGAAGAACTCCCCGCCGGCGTCCCGCGCCTCGATGACCCCGTCGGTGTAGAGCAGCAGCCGGTCGCCCGGCTCGAGGCGCTCCGAGGCGATCTGCGGGTGCTCGGCCAGCAGCCCGAGCCCGAGCGGCACCCCGATCACGGAGTCCAGGGCCTTCACGACCCGGCCGTCCCGCACCAGCAGCGCCGGAGGGTGCCCGCAGGTCGTCCACCGCCACCAGCCGGTCGTGACGTCGAGCTCGCCGACGATGCCGGTGACGAACCTGTCCGGGCCGAACTGCTCGGCGACGGCGCTGTCCATCGCCCGCACCGTGCCGGCCAGACCCGACCCGTTGCGGCGGGCGTTGCGCAGCGCCCCGAGGGCGACGGCGGACAGCAGCGCCGCTTCCAGGCCGTGACCCATCGCGTCCACGATCGCGACGTGCAGCGTGTCGCCGTACAGGGCGTAGTCGAAGGAGTCCCCCGCGACCTCGTGGGCCGGGGGCGGGGGCCAGCACCGCGGCGACCGCGACCCGCGGCGAGACCAACGTCAACGGCGGCAGCTGGGTCCACTGCAACTCCGCCGGCAACGTCATCGCCTGCTCGCGCCGCGACGGGTCCACCGCGACGCCGACCAGGACGTCGGTCCGTGAGCGGTCCGATGACGGGGCCGTTCCACATCAGAACAGTCCCTGCCTGGCGACGTACAGCTCGGTGCCCCCCTGGTGCTGCACGCGCCACCGGCGCCGGTCCTTGCCGTGCCCGTCCTTTTCGTTCACGAAGATGCCGTCGTCGCACACCAGGCCCTGGCCCTGGATCGTCTGCTCGTGATGAACGGCCGATCCGCTCGGGCTGTACACCAGCGACAGGGACACCTGGCCGTCGAAGTCCCCGTCCCCTTGAGGTGGATGACCGTTAACGGCGCGCACGGCGTAGTCGACACCGGAGATGATGCTTTCGGGGGGCACCGAGGTCATCCGACTCTCCCATTCGGGGTGGGGCTCTGATCTAACCTTGACCGGGCAGCGCACGGGAGCCCGACCGGATGAATCTTGGGAACCCCGGTCACCTGGGCGGAACGGCTGCACGACCGACCGGCCCGTCTCGGCGTCCCACGCCGGCAGGGAACCGACCTGGCCCGCCCTGACGGCGCGGGCGCGATAGATCTGAGTTCCCACGACGTCCCTTGAGCAGCGTCCGCGTGGGCTCCTCGGTGAGCCACTCGATCAGGACGGTGGTGGCGTCGTCCTGCAGGGCGCCCGCCTGGTGTGCCAGGACAAGGTGGCTGAGCCGGCGCAGGGTCTCCGCGACCGGCCGGCCGTCAGCGGCCTGCCGGGCGGTAAACTCCACGAGCCGTTCGGCGGCGAAGAACTCCCCGCCGGTGTCCCGCGCCTCGATGACCCCGTCGGTGTAGAGCAGCAGCCGGTCGCCCGGCTCGAGGCGCTCGGAGGCGATCTGCGGGTGCTCGGCCAGCAGCCCGAGCCCGAGCGGCGCCCCGACCACCGAGTCCAGGGCCTTCACGACCCGGCCGTCCCGCGCCAGCAGCGCCGGCGGGTGCCCGCAGGTCGTCCACCGCGACCAGCCGGTCGTGCTCGCCCAGCAACTGCCGGCCCGGCGCGCAGCATCGAGCAGCTGCTGGTCGCGCGTCGCCCACCTAGAGCTGCCGGGCAACACCCAGCACCGGCAGCCGTCCCGCACGTGTCGCTGCTCTAGACAGGTCGCTCAATACTTCGTGGTGGCTGCGGCGCCGTCTATGAGCAGCACCCGGTCGGCACCGGTGACGGCAAGCAGCAGCCGCACTGCGCGCCCGGGGCTGGCGAGGATCAGCAGGCCGCGGTCGGCGGTGACGGCGCACTGGTGACGCAGCAGGACCTGCAACCCACTGACGTCCATGAAGCTGAGCGAGGACAGATCCAGACGCAGGTACCGGTAGCCGTTGCCGACCAGCGCGCCGAGCGCATCGTCCAACTGCCCGGCGGTGGCGATGTCGAGCTCTCCGCTGACCCGGAGCCCGGCGCGCGGGTGCGCCCGCTCCACCTGGATGCGGAACGGCGCGGCGCACTCCATCCCACACGGCTCCGCGCCGCCCCCACGCAAGGTCACCTGGTCGGCTTCTCGGTCAGGCGGCGATGCCCGTCGCGACCCGCACCCGCGGGATCAGCAGCGGCCAAACCAGCAGGACAAGCCTGCAGCGCCACGACCGGGGGCGTCATCATCGGCACGACCGAGCCTTCCTTTAGCCTTCAGGTCCGGCTCTGCATCGGCCTACCAGGCGTAGCGGCTTGAGCGCGAGGCCCCGGGTGTCCGGGCGCTTCCCCGGTCGCTGCTGCCCCCCACGCTGGTGCGCGAGCGAGCCAGCTCGGGTCAACCCGCCGCGCGCCGATCACGACGTGCGGCGCGAGCTGCGGCCCGGGTGCACCTGTCGGCCTGGTGGTCGCCTTCGACCGGTCGGACGCGAGCCCGAAGGCCTCGTCGACGCCGACCGGGTGCCCGCGCCACGCCCAGGTGCGCGACGCGCGCCTCCAACAGGACTCACGGTAAGGACTGCCCCGCCGGCAGAGTCATCATCAACCTCGCCCTCCCCCGCCACAGCTGGAGCACATCGCCTCGATCACCGCGCCCTCCACGCCGCTTGCTCCGACTGCCCAGCAGGTTGCTGACCCTCACCCATCCGGCCCTTGATGATCCAGCAGGTCCATCACATCCTAACTATCCGTCACAGCACGTCACCAGTAGTAGTGGGGGATTACCAATGCTGACTCTGCTGGCAGGGATCGCCGGAGTGACCTGCCTGCTGGTCGGGGCGCTGACACTGGCCAGCCTGCTGATCCTGGGCGTATGGGTCCTTCTCGTGGAGCGAGCTGGGCGGCGACCGGCGGCGGACTCGACCACCGGCCCGCCCCCAGGCCAGGCGCCCACCGGCGCGGCAGGAGCCGTCGACGTGGACGGCGGGGGCCTGGCCGAAGGCCGGGTCGGGGCGGAGCGCCGGGCGCGTTCCTGGTCCGACGTGCCCGGCTGGGTCTCGCGGGACCGGGAGTGGGCGGTCGCAGTGGTGCTGCTGGGCGCGCCTGAGGTGGCAGAGCGCACCCATGTGCACGTCGACTTCGGCCGGCGAGCCATCAACTGGCCCGGGCTGCTGCTCGCCGCCGCCGAATGGCCCGCCCAGGACCGGCTGCTCGTCCACACCGCCTACGACCTGGCCCTCCCCAGCCGTCAGGGGCAGCGCGACTACCTCGCCGACGACCACGTGACCCTGCAGCAGATGCTCGACCTCGACGATCAGGCCGGCGAGCGAATCCAGGCCGCCCTCGACGTCCGCCGCGGCCGCTGCGACTACAACACCGCCCTCAGCAGGGCCGGCGGCCTCGGCTGACACACCCCTGCCGATGCCCGCTGCTGCGGCAGCTGCCGTACAGGTAGGTGTCGGGGCCATGGCGGCGACAACACCAGCCAGGACGGGCTTCAACCTGGCCCTGACCCACACCACCGTGCAGCCGCCCATCGCGCTGGCCGCGCAACGTCTGCGGCGTCGCCGCCAACGTCCTCGCCCGCCAGCCACCTGCGACCGGCCGGGTGGACGGCGACGCCACCAGCGCCAGCCGGGACAGCGGCGGCAAGAACACCCGGCAGAGCGCGGTCGGTCAACGTGGCGATGACTAACACACGGTGCAGGCGCCGATCGGCATCGCGGCGAACGTCTGCAGCGTGCCGTCACGTCCTGGCCAACGCCACGTCGACCTCGCGGGTCGACTGCACGGCCGCCGGCGTCGCGGTGGCCGACGCCTAGCCACAGCCCCGCCGTCCTGTGCCCCGGGTGCTGCCTCTCCTCAGGCGGCACCCGGGCTGCACCTGGCATCCTTGGTGCCCCGCAGGCAGAGCTGACGCGCCGCCGGCTGCCCGCAGTTGTGCCGGTCCGAACCGGACTCACCCCTCCCGGTCGCACCCACACCGAACGCGCTGGTCACAGCGAGCGCAGCGATGTCGCGGTGGCGTGGTGCGCCGCAGGTCCTGTGAAGAACCAGGTAGGGGAGGGCTGCTGCGCTCGCACCGGCGCGCAGGCCGCACGCCGGGCCCGTCGGCGTGCCCGGCGACGGCTACTGCGCGGGCCGTCGCCGAACGCGATTGTGTCGCGCTTCGCGACGCGAGCCCGAGCAGGCCTCACCGCCCCTCGTGGTGAGGCGGGCAGTGGGCACGCTGATAGTGGTCCTCAGCTGCCGCAAGTTCCCGCATCTCGCGACTACCCGGCTGGTAGTCAGCAGCTCGGGCCGCCTCGTAGGCGTCAGACAGCCGGCGGTCGGCGGCCGTCAACTCTGTCAGCGGGTCCGTCCCGCCTTGCTCCGCCTTCTGGTCCATCACGCCACCCCCCTCCCACCCCATGCATACTCCCAACGCGCCACATGGTCGAGGCTGTTCTCGCCAGGGGAGAGCCGGGTGGTGGCGCACGGCTCCACTGGCTGCCGCGCATGGGGTTCTCCTTGCTGGTCGGGTCGCCTGCGGCGACGTGGGGTCGATGGGCCGGGCTGCTAGCTCCACTGGCTGCCGCGCATGGGGTTCTCCTTGCTGGTCGGGTCGCCTGCGGCGACGTGGGGTCGATGGGCCGGGCTGCTAGCTCCACTGGCTGCCGCGCATGGGGTTCTCCTTGCTGGTCGGTCGCCTGCGGCGACGTGGGGTCGTGTTGTCACTCGGTCGCTAGTCCCGCCTTGCTCCCCCGAGTGCTGCATGGACATCGGCAGTTTCCCGTGGTTCTGTGCTGCCTATCACTGAGTGTGAGTCATCTAGTGCTCAGCGTTAGGAGAGCGGGTGCGGCAGGCCGCGCATGTGGCGAGGAACCTGCGGTCCTTAGTAGGCGGCTGTCCGGTGTGGGGGCTGCCCGTACCCGTCCGCGCGTACGTGCTCGGGCTGCCTGTCCTGGCGTCGGTCGTGGCCGTGCTCCTGGTCAGAGCTGCCTCGCTGCAGGGCCACGACGTCCTCGTGGCGCTGCCGCTGCTGGGCGCGGGAGCCTTATCGGTGGAGGCAACCCGCCGGGTTGGCAGGCCGTCCGGCACCCTGGTCAAGGACCTGCTGTCGGCGTGGTGGCTGCCCATGGCGGTTCTGCTGCCGCCTGAGTACGTGCTGCTGGCACCCGCGCCGGTGTTGGCGCTGGCGCAGTGGCGGGTGCACACGACCCTGCTGCACCGCCGGGTGTTCTCAGCCGCCAGCATCGGCTTGGCCTACGCCACTGTGTCGGTGGCCTTTCACGCTTCTTTCGCGCTCTCCGATAGCCGACCGACTGGTAGTGGCCTGCTCTGGTGGGCGCTGGCGGTGGCGACGGCGGGTGTCTCGGCAGCAGCACTGAACGCGGTGCTGATCGCCATCGCTGTCAAGGCCACCGACCCGGAGTCCCGGTGGCGCGACCTGCTGGGCGAGGCGGAGCGGCTGCGCCTGGAAGCCGCGGAGACGTGCCTGGGCGTGACCGTCGCGTTGCTGATGGGCCTGAACCCAGTGCTGGTGGTCTTCATGCTGCCGCCGGTGCTGCTGCTGCAACGTGGTCTGCTGCACGCGCAACTGCGCGCCGTGGCGATGCTGGACGTCAAGACCGGCCTGCTGAACGCCGGAGCGTGGGAGCGGGAGGCACAGGCGAAGCTGCTCGCGCTGCGCGGGCGCGGCCAGAGAGCAGCGGTGCTGCTCATCGACCTGGACTACTTCAAGCGCGTCAACGACAGGCACGGACATCTCGTCGGAGACCAGGTGCTGCGGGCCGTTGCCGCCGCCCTGACCGACGGGGTGCGCGACGGCGATCTGCTCGGTCGCTTCGGCGGGGAGGAGTTCGTCGCGCTGCTCCCTGCGGCATCCGCACAGGAGGCAGACGCCATCGCCGAGCGGCTGCGCAGCCACGTCGCCGGCCTCGTCGTCGTCCTCGACAACGGGCACGCGGTCGGCGTCACCGCCTCGATCGGGGTGGCCGTCAGCCACAGCAGCGCTCTGGACCTGCTGGACCTGCTGGCCGCGGCCGACCACTGCATGTACCAGGCCAAGGCCGCGGGCAGGAACTGCGTCCAACACACGTCAGACGTCGCTCGCCAGCCGTGACACCTACGTGGCCCGGCGCCCGGTGCCCAGCAGCCCAGGACGCACCGGCCCGGGGTGCAGGCCAGAAGGACTGGGCTGCGGCGGCCGGGTGGGCTGCACGGAGGCAGACTGCGCTCCGCGTTAGACGTGGGCTGCCGTCACGACCCACCAGCCAGTCAGGCTGGGCCGCATGAGTGTCGATCCCAAGACCGGCCGGAACATCCGGCACCGCGGCGACCCCGCCACCAGGATCCTTGAGCAGACGGTCGGGGTCGGCCGGTACCTCACGCTGTTGGAGCGCCTGCAGATCGCCGACCTGCTCGGGCACGGCCTGAGCCTGCGCGCTATCGCCGAGCAGCTCGGCCGGGCGCCCTCCACCATGAGCCGCGAGCTGGGCAAGCACACCGATGAGACCGGCCGCTACCAGCCTCATCAGGCGCAGGAGGCTGCGGAGCAGCAACGCCAGCGCCCCCGGGAGCCCAAGCTGCTCGCCGACGCCCGGCTGCGCCAGCTGGTGCAGCGCAAGCTCAACCGGTACTGGTCACCCGAGTAGCTGGCCATCTCGGTGGCCGGGGTGATCTGGCGGTGCTGGGCCAGCTCGGTGCCTTGGTCCCTCGTCAAGCCCTTGCGCAGGTGCTCGGGCAGCATCTGGATGGTGTCCAGCAGGCCGTCGCGGACTGCGATGGCGCCGTGCCCGTCGGGCAGGTGGACCAGCATCGTGAACCGAGTCTGACGCTCGACAGGGTGGCGATGGCGGAGCGGCAGTTCGACCCCAGGATCAGGTCGCCCTCCCAGTGCCCGGGAACAGCCCGGTCGGCGACCTCGGCGGGCCGCTCGCTGATCGAGATCAGGTCCGGGATCTTCCCCGAGCCGCCGTTGTTCTTGGGTCGTCTGGGCCGTCGGACGGCCCGCCCGGTGCGCAGGTGCTGGTGCTGGTGCGCGCGCAGGTGCCCGCGGCCCTGGACGTAGAGCGCCTGGGAGATCGTCTCCGGCTCACCCGCATCTCCTGCCGGT
>Ga0210040_10008266_pt1 | contig 12392 bp, 7 predicted proteins | sample CryGeyCG12114_NA_FD_185462 | JGI IMG/M metagenome (GOLD analysis project Ga0210040, IMG submission 185462) | Groundwater microbial communities from aquifer - Crystal Geyser CG19_WC_8/21/14_NA (SPAdes) (version 2) | ecosystem: Environmental > Aquatic > Deep subsurface > Groundwater | place: USA... | reverse complement strand
ACAGTGAAGCAACCTATAGGGATTTTACATGGGATTTTGACAGTGAAGTAACCTATAGAGTTTTCGCATGGGATTTTCACAATGAAGTAACCCATAGGGTTTTCACATGGGTGTTTGACAGTAAAGCAACCCATAGGGATTTGTCATGGGATTTTAACAGGGAAGCAACTCATAAGGATTTCACATGAGATTTTGACAGGAAAGCAACCTATAGCGATTTCACATGAAATCCAGACAGGGAAGCAACCTATACGGATTTCACATGGGATTTTGACACGGAAGAAACATACAGAGATTTCACATGGAATTTTGACAGTGAAGCAACCTATAGGGATTTTACATGGGATTTTGACAGTGAAGCAACCCAAAGTTTTCAAATGGGATTTTAACAGGGAAGAAACCCATAGAGTTTTCACATGGGATTTTAACAGGGAAGAAACCCATAGGGATTTTACATGGGATTTCAACAGGGAAGAAACCTATAAGGATTTCATATGAGATTTTGACGAGGAAGCTACCCATATGGATTTAACATGAAATCCAGACAGGGAAGAAACCTATAGAGATTTCACATGATATCCATACAGGAAAGCAAATTATAAAGATTTCACATGGGATTTTCACAGTGAAGTAACCCATAGTTTTCAAATGGGATTTTAACAGGGAAGAAACCCATAGAGTTTTCAAATGGGATTTTAGCAGGGAAGCAACCTTTAGGAATTTCACATGGGATTTTGACAGTGAAACAGCCCAAAGAGTTTTTACATGGGATTTTGACAGGGAATTTCAAACTTCTTTGAAAAGAGAAGGAGGCATGAAGGAAGACTATTAAAATGCCGTGGTAGCTATGAACCAAAGAAAAAACTGGCTACGGCTTCCCACTTTTATGCCTGAATGTTAAATATTTTAACACAAATTACTTATTCTGATTTCCCTTTAAACAATAATTGTTAAGCTGGTGGGAAAAGTATATGATATAGATGCTTTCAACAGTTTTAAAACATTTTTCCACATCTAAATTTTTGTGTGGTCTACTGTCTGTACTTCATGAAGGTTTTTCCGTCTATTTCTGCAAAGTTTTGCTCAGCAAAGTTAATACGATCTTGCGTGCATCGTTTCCTTGCAAAAGCTTTATTTAACGTATCATTTTTTCTCAAAATGTAATAAAAATCCTGATTTTTCATGTAATTTGTGAAGACAAAAAAAATAGTGAGACTATTTTGTAGTAGTATTTTGAAATTTTTTCACGGACGTAACTCAAACCTGCGTGCACCGTACGTTAGCAAATTGCCGGGCGGAGCCTGGTATATTTGCTAGTTTTAAATTATATGACTGTTCAGGAAGCTGTACATGATTTCATAATGGTAACTTTCAAACAAGGGGTTGTGCGATCCAAAAGCCTCTTCAGCGTCCCCCCCCCCCGATTCCGTTTTACTGACTGCTAAGGAAATAATTGCTCACCATATTTACTATAACTACCAGTAATTATAATGGTTTTCACTATATTCCACAATATTGTCAACTTCAGTCGTTAATTGCTAGTCAAATATGAGGTTGCACCTAATAAACATAAGTTTTTTGGACTCAGCTCGTCGAACCCTTTCATTTGATGTGTTTATTGTCGAATTGGGCTGCGTGCCGCTATAACCAATTAGTTCCGACAAATTCGCAAATGCCCATCAAATTTTCAATGTAGTGCCATATTCCTTATGACTTTTCTCTAAACCTTCTTATCATTCTAATAGTCGCTATATAATAGAAATCTTTCACATGTCGAAATTATTTTCTCCAATTCCTTCTGTTGGCAAAAATTATATTTTCAATCATGGACAATATGGAGAATGTGTACTGGAGCCATTTATTTAGCCCAGAATAGACAGACCATAGGGCTGTAGATCCTGTGTTACTGAATTGGATCGACTGGAAGGGCTAAAAATCTTCTTTTTCAAATCCTCAATAACTCCAATATCTGTGGCACACTACACGGATGAATGCAGTTTCCTCCGACCATCTAAGCATATGAACAGATTCTGTAACTGACTAACTATGCATGATGACTTATCACACGTCATCAATTTATTCTCAAGCTCTATATTCGATAATGTCAGTTAGAATCACTCTAAAAGTGCAAATGCGTAATTTTATCTTTTGAATACATGGGAATAAAAAAAGAAAGGTGTTCAGCTCTTCCAGACCGTATGCTATGCATGTATTGTTTACCTTGGGTGCATTCAAAGATTTATTGGATTCTAATGGATCAGACAATGAGTTGATGATAAAAATTTAGTATACTTTTATGTTTATGTTTTAGAATAAAGTTTAACACTTTCTCTTTTCCCAGTCACAATTGTTGCTGGAAAACTTCTATACACTGAAAACATGTAATCCCAGCGTATAATTTAGCCTATCTTTTACACTACGACTACACACACAAGTGAATTGATCATTGCTTGTGCGCTATGAAAGATATTGGATGACTTTTGTAACTAACTATAAGGTATAAGTATAAGTAACACACGTAATCTCCTAGTTCCTGCTGTGCCCAAGACTAGCCAATTTGGCTCTGATACAATTTAATATTTTGGAATCTTCGTTTTTCTTGAAGTCGTCCCAGAATAGGCAGGTTCGGAACGTACCGAACACTTATGTAAACATCACAGGGTACTGAGCTTGAAACTAAAATATGGAAAAAATACATACCAATCAGTAAGTTTCACAGTATACTTAACTTGTAGCCCTACTATTCTTTTCTTACATTTTTTAAAACATCGGATTTCTCCAATGCCGTCATCTTTGGATCAACAGTTATTTCCTGTAGTAGTCTCAGCAATATAGTTTTGCTCTCTTTCTTCTGGGATTCATACTCCTGACAACTTACTTTGAAGCGGTATTGCTGGAATTCAGGCGTGGGCACTACACTCTTGCTTAGACAGCGCCGCCGCAGTTTTTGCTGTTTATTGATTCGCGCGGCCACTTTAGGGGGCAATGTTTCCCCAATAAATCGAGAACTGAAATTTTCTTCTTAGGCTAATCTTCTTTTTCGACTCCTCAGATTTGTCTTTCATTTCCTCGTGATAACTGTCCATATCAAAACCATAGCTTTGACCTTCTCGTCCAGAGTCTTTTTCAATCAACCTGTTGAGCTCTTCAGTTGAAGAGTAGTACTCAGCCTGTTTCAGTTGACCAGGAACGGAGTTACTGGAATGGTGCTAAAACATAGGGGCAAAATTATCAGCATTATAGTTAAAGTTAATTTTAATAGTAACTAAAGCATTGCATACATACAATGGATGGAGAAGTGAATGAGATGAAGCATGGCCGTTTGCCATAACTATAGACCCGTCTTGTTTGCTTTGCTTGCATTACTAATTGCTAACTAATAATCCTTCTTTAGTTTCATTGTTAAAGTTTTCTATTCTTACTGTCAAGCAAGGAATGCCCAAGTCATTACATGATTTGTGTCCAATTTCTTCGGTAATTATAGTAAGAATTAGGGCTTTGGTGGCGTATTTTCCAAGCGACGTCAGACAAGCATAGTTTTTCGCTTTCTGTAATAACATCCAGGACAGAATTGTAAAGCAAGTCACTTTCAAGTGTATGCACTGTACAGGCTCTCACAATTCGACCAGTGGGGTTTTTTAGTTCAATTTTGACTTGCCATTTGTCATCTTTTTCAAGATCAACCTTCTCTTCTTTGTAATAGGATGATTCATCAATACGTTTAAGTGACCATTCAATTATTCTGTTTTCTTGTTTATCATCAATAGCTTTAAAAGAGGAATATGTAGGTTTGTAGTACGATGTCATTTTGAATCAATGTAGGGAAATATGTGTTGGACTGGCAAAAAAGCAAAAATGTTGCTACGGTTAAATAGAAAAAGTGGTGAGTTGACCACAGAGACAAAAGTTGGAATGATAAGTTTGTAGAGAAAGCAGACTGTTTTACACAACATTTACACAGTTACCATGTATGCTCTCTGTGTTTCTCGCATATTATCTAGATTTGCTCGATTTAATGTAGATATTCTAGAGAACATTTGTTGACGACTGAGCTGGTTGATAAAATTCCAATTGCCTTTTGTGATAGGCAATATAATTATCAGAATACAAAAAATTAAAAGCATTGGTCAGGGAATAGGAATAAAATATTGATTCATAAAAGTATTATCTTTTGTACACAGAGCTTTAGTTTACTTGCAGATGAGTACATAGCTACATTGGCTAGTAAACACTGTAATGCATCGCATGCTCTGTACAATCGTGTTGTGCCAAAGTTCACTTCACTCGAGTTGTCAACACAATAATATTCTTCCACTGAATGTGGGGACAAGTTTTGATAAAAGGTTTTATTTTCATCCACACAATGGAAGCATTTCAGGAACAGGCGCGTTTCCTATGGAATTTTTGCATTTGTTTAAAAAAAACCAGCCACACCCTGTGTCTGTGTATTTCACCCTGTGCTCCAAAAAAAACCTTCAAACTGGGCTTTTTTGTGCTAAAGTTGGGGAAGCCTATGTTAGGCCAATTTGATTCCCTATTTCCCATTTGGCATAACAAGCGACAGTATTTCCTGCTGTTCCGGAATTTGATAAAAAACAGTGGAGAATAACATTGTTCATGAAAAACAATAATACACTCTAATTATATAGTTGAATACCTTCCCATTGTTTGAATACCCGTACAAACAAATTGACCAACCCAGCGGCTCGCTCCCTTCGAAAAATATAGTAGACATGAATAGAACTAAAAAAAGTGTAAAATCCACACAGGCAAGTCACTCTTAGCCTCGCCAACTCATCAATCTTTTCACTTCGCGTAGAAATTGTTCGAAAAATCACAAAAACTGTAAAACATAATTCATATATCGCAGCGATACTCCACCGAAACACATCTCTGCGATCTAACGGTAGTGAAATTTTGTTTTTTTCCTATCCCAATGGAATGGAAGACCACCAAAAAAACAGCTCTGATTTATCGCTTTTTCAAAAAATTCAACATTGAAGGACTGAGCATTGTGGAAAAAGGAGAACCGTAAATTTCCCGAGACAAGACAAATCTTTTCCGCTATTCATATACTCACGTCTAAAATTGCTATGAAATCACAATAAGTAGATACATACTGATAGAATCTATGTAAACATAGGGTTCCAAAAAAGAAAAATTATCACATCAAATCATATTTCAAACTGGTAGTTAATTGATTTTATGGGTGGTCATACAAAGTTTGAAAGCATACATACATAATACACAAATAAATAAATAATGTAGGTAATAGTATAAACGGTAGCCCATATTACAATAATTGTAGCATAGTCGAAAGACGAGGTTCCTGGATCGAACAAAACTCAAAATTGATCGAAATTTTCACAAATGAATAGTTTTAGATATCAGATCATGCCTTTTTATTCCATCAGTGTGAAAATTATTCGGAATGATCGAAATGTTTCATAAAATTTATTTTACAAGTCTTGCAGAAGCACATGGTATTTTGCAAATAAAGGTAAATTAATCATCCGTTAGTTCAGTTTTTCGGATTTGAGATCATGAGATTCACGAGCACGGGACAAACACATTATCACAGCAACGTTTGCGGCCAATTTGTTTGCATTAACAAATGAGTTAAAAAACTAAAATCCGGAGTACATTGTTTCCAATGTGGCCAACAAGAATTTTTTCCGCTTTTCTCACCGGTTACCGCTTACCTTCCGCCAGCAATTAATCCCAAATAGCTTGAGACTCTAATTTTTGAATTTGAGTACGCAGCTGAATGATGATCGCAACTTGGCCTGCCTACAATTGAGTTCCTAAGATAACGAAGTGCTCATTCCATTCAAAAGTTAAGGTACAGCTATATGATGTATTTCAATTTGAGAACTAAGATGCAAAAAGGCTTCACCTGATGTTCAAAAGCTCCGAAAAAAAGGGAAATCTGACAGATTTTTCCGAATCTATCTACCTTTAGCCGAATATTTATTTTATTTCGTTGGTTTAAGGATGATAGCAAGTCATAATAACTACTTTTGTTATTCACTTTGTATCTAACACTAAAAAGGCATTTCGTTACCGATATACGGATTACAAACAAATGTTTTGTGTCTTTGATCGACTGCTGCTCATATTAAAATGAGAGCTTTTTATTTTGTGAAAAAACGAAAATGTAGAAATGGAAATAGCATTATACAATACATTAAACTACTCATAAGTATGAACCAAAATTATATATTCATATACAAAGATCTTTAAATCCTTTAACAAGTAGCGTTGATGTCCATTTTTTGTGGAATATAAAAAATTGAATAAGATAAGCACAGCTTATACATGCCACTCAGTACAGGTTTCCTCCAATAAATAATTTTATATGCATATTATATATGTATATTATATAGAAGTTAATTATTACATTGCAGAACAGCTTCAGGGAGATTAACCTTAACTTATTTACCTCTCTTGTTGTTAATGGGCTATTTGACTTGTAAGATGGTATATTTTCCGTATATGTGCCAGTTGGGTTGCAACTTTTAAGCTCTGATTTAAAGTCATTTTAAGTATAGAAGTGAAGTGTTCTACTTTGTTTATTTTTTTCGAATTCTTCCCTCGTTATTCAAGTTCAACTCCGGAAAAATTTGCAAGTTACATTTCAATGTTCCGATCTATTTAACTCGTTGAAGTATGCTAGAATTAGGTCTGGGTTTGATCCGTTCCGTATCCGTGTTTACAACGGTCGATTGTCATGTCAAGTTCGTTGCTGACGTATTTAGCCATAAAACGGCTTCTTATTTGGATTTTGACAAAAAAGCAAGGGCCGAATAACTGATTCCAGCAATGATCAGCATGCCGGATCTTCATAATAGCTATACACCAGATTTGTGGATGCATAGTAGTTGGGTAGAATTTTTTCATATTTATAGTTGCGAAAAAGAAATTAGTACAGTTACATTAGCATGCTGTATATTTTTTATTAGGTTTAATAATCTTTACGATCCATAAAGCCATATAACTATCAGTTTAAGATCTAATCATCCGATAATATTCATTCTTACAAGCCCCACGTTTCCATACTATCATTTAGGATTGGGAAATAGTTTTATATTTAATTTAGACGTCAGTAGACCCTGGGTAGTGATTGAAAGTTCTATTTTACTGTTCAGAAAAAGTAAAGTTCCCAATTTTATTATTAAAAAATGCTGAGTCCTACGATGTTGAGGTATCTTGAAAAAGTGACAAACGATAGCAGTTTCTTTGGCGGTCTTCCGTTCCATTGGGATGGGAAAAGTAACCGAATTTTGCTACCCTTAAATCACAAAGATGTACTGCGGTGGAGCATTGCTGCCATATATGAATTGTGTTTCACTGTTTTTGTTCTTTTCCGAGTAATTTCTACGCGAAGTAAAGATATGGATTCTTTTGCTCGGCTCAGGGTCGTATGCGAAAGTGGATTTTTTGTTCTGTTTAGTTCTGTTCATGTCCACTTCATTTTCCGAAGGCAACAAACTGCTAGTTTGGTCAATTTGTTCCTACGGGTATTCAAAGAATTTGAAGGTATCGGCTATCGAAGTGTTTTTATTCACTAAATACTTTTTTGTACGATACAGGACCCAATGTATCAGCATGCTATTTTTTCAATGTGGATCCGATAAAAACGGACCAAAAATCAGTTTTTCAGATGTTGTTTTCAAAAACTGTATTACCTATTAAAAGATTGAGCATTCTGTGCGTATTTGACGACCGCTATCCCTATCTTTGCTTACAATTCGATGAGATCTCCCAAATGTCGGCTTTGCTTTTTCTGTCAAAGAGAAGGAAAATTATCTCATTGCTATGAATGAAAATTCAATTATTCCAATTTGAATTTTTTTTAAATAAGATTGAAGTAGATGCAGCTGACAAATCTTGGAAAAACAGTATCTCATTCAATATCAATATCTGTCTGCAATGTGTTTGCGAGCAATTGTTCCAAAATTAGGGCGACAGAATGTTCGTGAGTACAATATGCAGATTATATAATGAACTTTCTTGAAAAATAACCGCTATGAATCTAACTCTCCAAAATTCAAAAAGGAAAATTCAGATCGTTGAAGATCGCAAATTGCTCCCCTTTGTAGATTTCCTAGAGAATATAAATCAATAGATGGAATAGATAAATATATACATATAATGTATTAGATAAACGTGAAAAATTGGATTAATAGGATTTGATTGGATTTCAATACTAATATCTGGCATTAGATTTAAAGATTAACAATATGGTTTACCAAAAAACAATTGGGTGCAATTTAGTTGAATTGGACAATTCAAGTTGTGTCAAATAATCTTTAAAGCAGGGTCACTTATATTTAGAATGCTGTAAACCTATGTTTTGACTGAGTACAATGTTTTCCACTGATTAACATGCAACATAAGAAGAATCAAAGGACAAAAGGCCCTCATATAGTTTCAGAAAATCTGTGTATTAGAAAGCTGTTTTACGTAATCTGGCTTTCTCTGATAGATGATCGATTTATAAGAATCTAACTACTGCCTGTTTCGAAAAACTATGGAAAAATTTTGCCCCATTGTTATTTGGCATTGGTTGTTTTTTTCTGGTTTCCGTGTAAACAAGCTGGTGGTGAACAAAGTTTATTTTTTTCCAGTAAATTGCATTTAAAATCACGCTATTCATTTCTATCTTTGAAAGTCTTGTAAACTCATTGCTATAACAATGAGGCGACTTTTCCCCCATAAATTCAACAAATCACCATTTAACAAAAATAGCAAACTCACTATTGGAGATTGTTGGTAGTATTCCCAATGAAAACTAAAACTTACACTAACTTTTTTTTTAAATACATTTTCCATAGCAATTAAATCTGAAAATTTATTTTAAATCGAAGTTAGTGCGATCTTACACTAAATAGCAGACATTCGATTTAAAATAAATTTTCATATTTAATTGCTATGGAAAATGTATTTAAAATAAAAGTTAGTGTAAGTTTTAGTTTTCATTGGGAATACTACCATGTGTCTTTTATTTTGAAACAGACAGTAACTAAGTCTGTAAAAGATTGTGGCAAAAAATCATTATCCTTATTTAGGGATTATCGTAAAAAGTTTTTTACGATTAATTGAACGCAAATAACTAATTCCAGATCGCCTACCAATAATAGACCGGGAAGGGTATGCTTTTCAATCTTTTTTAAAAACAATGTTCACAACCACGTTGCGCAGAGTACATTTTCAGCTAGTAACATTATAATTACTAACTTAAAGAATCCTATAGGGGTCCGTAAAAAAACTCATTTTTCAGTACTCTTAGTGACTATCTACTTGAAATTAGTAAGTATAAGCAGAAGCCTAAAAATACACAAGAGAGTTGCCGTGTAAAATAGAAATACTCAACTGAAGGTAGCTTCAGCATCAAGATTTTGGCATCATCGAGCGAATTTTTTTTACGCAATTACGATTTCAATTCGATTCCTTGTGTAATTTTTTTACGCAGAGGAATATTTAGAGGACCATAAGACATGGCACCAACAGCAAAGAAAACTGGAACGTCAAATGAGTTTGATCAAATCGTGCACTGATTTTGTGCCACTACTGTATACCATGTTCTCTGTATTCACGTACACCGATGTGGGTTATCTATCATCCCTTATTCCCGAAGACACAAACTTGGGGCTAAAAATTTTCTTGATTCTCATAACTGCTGTCATACAAATGTGGATGATTCATTGCAGCTGGACCAACGGAATTTTTTTGTTTTCTTTTTCACTGTTCTCGATGATAACTGTCACACATATATTGAAGGAAATAGAGTAAGAAAGATGTTTGATGATTTAAATCCAATGCTTTGAAAAGTAAAAATAGCTACTACAATGTTTAAGGCTTGGCAACAACATAATACGAAAAAACCTCATAAAGTTACCCATTACGAACATGCATAAGTACCAGGGGGTGGCAGATCACCTAGCAATTTCTCAAAACTGGTAAACAAACTTTTGACGCACGGTCCGCGGACAAATTTTCGCTAAGGAGAGGAATTTAACATTGTAAAATCCGTTTTCATCCATAGTTTTTATCATACATTTTATTTTGAATGTTGCTAAGCAATTTTGCTTGATTTCCGTACCTACTACAATACTTTTCTATATACAGTGTGACAATTTAAGTATGCATCTTTATTAACTCTAACGACATAAAACTATTAAACAAACTTAAATATAGATTATATTAACTTAAATAGAATTTAGCAAGTATTTTTTTCATCCGGATGACGATAAAATATGGCCGCCATCAAACTTCCGGGAAGCCCTAAAACGACTTATGACAGAACGACAGGTCGCTACCATGGTGTCAGTAGAGATGGCTTCTATTTCAGTCCTCATAAAAATACCTGGATTCCCGATCTGTTGCAGAAAAATATTGCACGTTTCGTCGTTTGTACGGTTTGAAATTAAACTTTTTCAGAGTTTTTTCGGGTTGTTTCTCGTGATAGACGTAATACGGCCGCAGCTTTCCGTAAACTCATTCTTGGATTCCGGATAAAAAAACGAACAATATGGTTTGTGACATCGGTACTCAGTTTAGATAGAGTTGCACAACGAGTAGTAAGATTGCCATCTTGTTTAAATTTTTTAATCGCTCTACTAATAGTAGTCCTATCAAGGTGAATATTGAACTCACCGTGGAATCTTCTGGCAATAGCTGCATAATTTTTGCATTCAAAGTAGGTATTTAACATGAAAAGACGCTGTGACTTTGTAAACGCCATAACTTTAAAAATATTCAACGCAACAGAAAACGGAAATAACCGACGGAATACTTGTATTACTGACAACATTTTGATGAGCTGACTTTGAGTCTATAATTGTTTGTTCACATGATACACCGTAATCAAGGGATGCATTCTTAAATTGTCACCCTGTACAAAGAATAGTCCAAAGTATGTTTCTAAGCAATTTTCTTGAAAACACTTTCTAAGTCTTTCTTAGTCGCTCCAGTATATGCACCTAATATATTTTCAACCATTACTTCTCTTTTTTCAGTAACCGTCGAACAAAGAATCCTGAAAATTGAGCCCAAAATCGAGGTCCAGTTTTTGATTTTTTATACGGAAAAAAACCAGTAAAATTTCAGTAAAGACATGTCCATTAGTACTTTTTTCTCCCGTTTAACTCCATGTTAAATATTTTTTTAACGAAGTTTGCTATTCTGAAACTCAACAGCCGCATCGGATAACAATATTTTAAAGGATTATACTAGAAAGTATTGGGAAGACTTCAAGTCTGTTTTCAAGCAAATTGCTCGGGAACACATTTCGGACATTCATTGTAACTGCCATTAGAAGCACGCACAGGATTACTCGTTTACTTCTGTATTACACATTTCAGTGAATTATCTCAAGACCCAAAGTTACTGGGGAAGAATTCATACTGCAAGTTTTAAAAAGAAAGCCACCAAATTGAAATTCATTCAGAAATCTTGAAATCTCGAGTATCATCATCATAACATAATCGACGCTAGTCCGTCCGTCCATCCGGGTGCACAGAATTTCATAATCAAAGCAGAATGATTTTAGTTCGTTACGTCACGTTTCGAACGTTATTTGGCAAAGCTCATGTTTGTGATTGCTGTGCTAACAAAATTTCAAAATATGGCCATCTGACCCAAATAGTTAACGGATGAATGTGAGGGTCAATTTTTTTTGAAACACACGCGAGTTTGTTTAATTTCCAGATAATATGCAACAATTTCAGATGAAAAAAAAGAAGATTTTCCTGGGATCATGTTTCTGTTTGTTAACTTTTGAACTGATTTAATATAAGATTTGGATGATAGTTAAAGTTATTTAGCTTGAAAAATTTCCCTGTAAGACCTTCTATTCCTTTGCTTTTTAATGCGGGTATCAATTAGTACCATTATTGATAGAACCGGAGTTTATTAGGAAGTAGTTTTTAAAACATTCATTTTCAGACATTGTGGCATCCATCAGTATAATTATAAGGATTGTTATAATGAACAAAGATCACTGATAGTAAACTGAATAATAGGGTGTAAAAGAAAATATAGAAAAAAGTCCACGAGGTATAAGTCGATTTGTGAAAGGAATAATTTAGTGTTTAGAAATTTTTAAGTAAAGTAGACGATTTTACTAATAGTCACGGAATGAACTACCGTTATCCGAACATCCAAACAAATGTCTACCAAAAAGTAGATAATGTAGTAGGTAAAGAATTAGACGGGATAGTTGAGGATGACATTTTATTTAAAACCAAGCTTTCAAAGACAATTTGTCTTCTTCTTCAGGGTAATAAACTACATACATGAATTCCAAACATTAGTACAGTATGGTGACATTTTACATAATTACAGTGTTTTTAAATCACTTTAGTGATACCTTATTGTTGATGGTGGAA
>Ga0210040_10008265_pt1 | contig 12394 bp, 8 predicted proteins | sample CryGeyCG12114_NA_FD_185462 | JGI IMG/M metagenome (GOLD analysis project Ga0210040, IMG submission 185462) | Groundwater microbial communities from aquifer - Crystal Geyser CG19_WC_8/21/14_NA (SPAdes) (version 2) | ecosystem: Environmental > Aquatic > Deep subsurface > Groundwater | place: USA... | reverse complement strand
CAACTTCATTGTCTGTCCGTGTTCCACTGACTAATTCAATTTCATATTCTTCGCCAGTCTGATTTTCCCCATCATTACTAGCATTACTTCCGCATGAGTCTCGTGCGGCTGACTAAAATTATTCACGTGAACTATTACCACTTTGAATTTGGAAACACTCAAACCTAACTATAAATTCGTTGTTGTACTAACTTTACGATTTACGGGCAGTCGACGGTTTTTTGGCGACTTGTTTTTCTTATATTATTTTGCTTCTTTTCAATAGCGGTTGGATTCCGTTCGGTTGTCTGAAATGGAACAGATAAATCAATTGAAACTTTAATTTTGGTCTTTTATTTGTTATTTCACCTAATTTGTTATTGTACGAACTTTAAGATTTTCAGCTTGTTGAGGATTTTTTGACGACTCGCTCGTTTTTTTTTGCCTTTTGTTTTCAACGTACTTGTCACTTTCTTTATCTCCAAGAAGAGCAGCACTTTGCGTGTTGGTTTCAATTTGTTGGTCACTCACATTTTTCTCATCATGACCATCCATATCATTGAATGAGTCCCGCAATGTTGACTGAAATTATTCAAGTGAATTATTGCAACGTTTCATATGCAAACACGTAAAGCCTTATCTCACGTTTTTAATTTTACTAGTACAACTGTTATTAAACTAACCTGAAGGGATCTACGAAGCTTCTCTTTTTATTTTCTTTTTCCAGGCGAGACCGACTTTTTTTCTGTTTCATTTTTTTAGCACAGAAGGGGGAATATTTCATATAATTTTCGATTTTATTGTATTCGACATTCGCAATTAGTAATCGCTATTGTATTAGTAAGAAATCGATTGTAAGACAAATCGTAAGGGCACAAACTTTAAAGGTTTCATCCTTTATGATTAGAAGTGAAATGTCACAGTCATTGCAAACAAACGCAAGAAAAACGATTTTGGTCACAAGCAAACTCAACGTTCATTTTAATTCATAAGCCCTCAGGATATTTTTTCTTACTTTCAACGCCGTATGCCAAACTATAAGTTAGTACCTGTTACCTACGGTGTGTACTTGCGTGCATTCTACCTTAGGTACCTACCAAAAAAGTGTATTTCAGCATAAATTTTTCGCAAATTTTTGATTTCATTTGTAAATATCTTAAAAAGTATAAGACGGATTACCTTCAAAATCAAACTCAGCACTGAAGACAGAGTTTCTACACATGTGTTTCAAATTCGGGAACAGACAGATAAACCGTTTTTGCTAAATCATGCCGCAATTGACGAAAGTGTGGAATTGTAATACAAAGGTATGCGCAGTCTATCCAATGCACCGCTGGCATTTCTTTGTTACTCAAAATTTGAAATTATAATGATTTGAGGAAAGCTTAATCAAAACAACTACTTGTTTGGCCTTTTAGGCATCCATTTAATATTTTTCAACAACAGTTATGTCAAAAATCTATGATAAATGTAATGATATTATCAATCAACTGTTTCGCCGCCGCCGCCAAAGTTTGTATCGACTCACACCTCTACGATTTTTATCCATCTTCTTCTTCTTCTTCTTCTTCTGCTCGCTCTCTCTCCTCATGACAATTTTTTTTTCTCGCTGCCCTGATGATGATTTTATAAGAGGTCTTTACGACCTCTAATAAAGAGCTGAAAAGAAGAAAATATGAATTTTGTTGGCATATACTTCTTAGAATCTACAGTTTGATTTCCTGTATTTGGTCATTTAACCTTGATCACCAAATAAATAATAAGGGCAACTTCCTTTTATTCTGAAATTGAAAATAGAATCTCTATATAACAGTTTTAAATCTCGATTAGTTTTGTTCCGAATTTACGGCTATTTAGTTTATTTAAACCTCATTATAGGAGTATGAGAGTTTTGAAATTCTATTAAATGAATAACTTTTAAATGGATATAAGGGATTTGAATGTAAATACTTTAATACCCCGATAGTGACGGACGATTCAGAAGACTCACTGTCGGGCTGAACAATTATGCTTCCGCTTATATATTATTATGTTAATGATTTCAGTACTATTAAAAAATCGTTATTTATGCGTAATGATTCGCCTGAAAATAATCAACAGGAAATCATCATCGATTCTCATTTTGTGGAATTAGTGATTGCATTACCTATAATTTTTGCTGTGAGATAAATTTTTCGACTCTCGATTTATAATTTGTGGACCTCAAATAACTAATTTTTGAGGACAAAGTAAATAATTTCACAAAAATGTGTTTAAAGTTAACGATACCTCGAACAATCAACTTGTTTACTGCTTTTTTACGCTTTTACTTCGAAAAATAGTAAACCTTGTGGACTTTTTCCACTAAATTATTATAGTAACCCAATTACCTAATGCTCACCTATCAATTAAAAACTTGATTTCCCATAGTTTTCATCACAATTTTATTATATTATAGAGTTGATTAACGAAAGAAATCATTCCTGATGAAGCTAATGAGAAAAACATAAATTTTCTGTTAAATCATAATCATTTTATTGAATAAATATGATGAACATTAGATTAAGCATTTGTGTCTATCTAGATAGGACTTTTGTCCACACCAATTTTTAGGTAAATTATGAATGGAGTGGTATTGAAAAGAATGTAAGTGATTTTATGTACGGATCTTACGTACGTTAAACGGATAATTTGCGATTTCAGGATGAATCAAATTGCTGAAGACTCTGTATACTACCACCACCAAAATTGAATTGAAAATAGACTATTCCTATCATCGTAGCTACACCTATCACCGAGGGTGATTAAAGACAAGATACAATGAAATGACTAACGCCTAGAAACATATACATTTACAAATGCTGCGTGTGCCGATGTTTTCGCTCTTAAGGCTTAATTTTCTTCTCGCGCGCGCTTTTCTTTTCCAATGCATCTTTTGTATTGTGCTGAGTTTTAAGCTGATTTTCCAAGTCTTCCAGTTGTTGATTATACAAGCTTGGATTGGTGTTTTCATCCAACGCTGTTTTGAACGCCATAATTACTGAATTCCGGAGTTTCTGAACATCATTTTTATTGCTGGTAGCTGCAATCGTTTTCAGGCTTTCATCATAAAATTCGACAATTGTTCTGGACACTTTCTTAGCAAGTTGGTTTTCTTCAGCCCGTATTTTTTCGTTTTCTTTTGTATAGTGATTTGTTATGTATTCGAATATCTGAAGCAGTAACTCCTTATGTTCAGACATGTTTCGAAGTGGCGTCAACACTTTCGGCTTCCAATGCTTTTGTATATTTAACAGCTTCACAGGGTCGGCGTAGCGTTTTTCATCCATTTCATTATCAAGTGCCTTAGTCATCTTGTTTAATTCCTTGAATGCTGGTTCCATTGGGTCGAAAAATTGTTTAACTTTTTCTTCAGCGCCCGGAACTTTGTGTTCCTTAAGCCATTTAACGATGTACAATTTCATCTTCCTAATATCACATGGTTTAGCGAAGCAGGCGATGTTATTCCTGGATATAGCGTTAATGTTGTAAGTAGCACTTTTCTGGTGTATGTATCTTGTTTCAGATGTTGATGTGTTATTTTCAATACTTACATTGTCTGTACTACTTACAAAGGATGATGTGTTTTCTACAGCTTTAGGTACTGTAGTATTGTCTTTGCTTTCTCCAGTAGATGAAGTTTGTTGTTGAGGACTTACAATGTTACTTCTTTCAGGTGATTGGAAGCTGTCTACAGCACTGATATTGTCTTTACTTCCAACAGTTGGTTGTCTGCTTTCTTCAGTGCTGGTATTGTCTTTACTTCTATCGGTTTGTGGTCTGCTTTCTTCAGTACTTTTTTTGTCTTTACCTCCATCAGTTGGTGTTCCGCTTTCTTTAGTACTGGTATTGTCTTTACCTTCATCAGTTGGTGTTCTGGTTTCCTTAGTGCTGGTATTGTCTTTGCTTACATCAGTTGGTGTTCTGCTTTCTTCAATACTCGTTGTTTCTTGACTTCCATCAGTTGATTGTGTGCTTTCTTCAGTACTGGTATTGTCTTTACCTCCATCAGTTGGTGTTCTGCTTTCTTTAGTACTGGTATTGTCTTCGCTTACATCGGTTGGTGTTCCGCTTTCTGTAGTACTGGTATTGTCTTTACCTCCATCAGCTAGTGTTCTGCTTTCCTCAGTACTGGTATTGTCTTTACCTCCATCAGTTGGTGTTCCGCTTTCTTCAGTACTTTTTTTGTCTTTACGTTCATCAGTTGTTCGTCTGCTTTCTTCAGTACTGGTATTGTCTTTACTTCCATCAGTTGGTGTTCCGCTTTCTTTAGTACTGGTTTTGTCTTTACTTCCATCAGTTGGTGTTCCGCTTTCTTCACTACTGATTTTGTTTTTAACTCTATCAGTTGGTTGTGTGCTTTCTTCAGTACTGGTATTGTCTTTACCTCCATCAGTTGGTGGTCCGCTTTTTTTAGTACTGGTATTGTCTTTGCTTACATCAGTTGTTGTTCCGCTTTCTTCGGTACTGGTATTGTCTTTACCTCCATCAGTTGGTGTTCCGCTTTCTTTAGTACTGGTTTTGTCTTTACTTCCATCAATTGGTGTTCCGCTTTCTTCACTACTGATTTTGTCTTTACCTCCATCAGTTGGTGTTCTGCTTTCTTTAGTACTGGTATTGTCTTTGCTTACATCAGTTGGTGTTCCGCTTTCTGTAGTACTGGTATTGTCTTTACCTCCATCAGTTGATTGTCTGCCTTCTTCAATACTGGTTTTGTCTTTACTTCCATCAGTTGTTGTTCCGCTTTCTTTAGTACTGGTATTGTCTTTACCTCCATCAGTTGGTGTTCCGCTTTCTGTAGTGTTGGTATTGTCTTTACCTCCATCAGTTGGTGTTCTGCTTGCTTCAGCGCTTGTTTTGTCTTTATCTCCATCAGTTGGTTGTGTGCTGTTTTCAGTACTGGTATTGTCTATACCTCTATCAGATGATTGTCTGCTTTCTACAGTACTATTATTGTCTGTACCTCCATCAGTTGGTGTTTTGCTTTCTTCAGTACTATTATTGTCTTTATCTCCAGTAGTTGTGGTTTTGTTTTCTTGAGTACTATTATTGTCTTTACTTTCATCAGTTCGTTGTCTGCTTTCTTCAATACTGGTTTTGTCTTCACTTCCATTAGTTGGTTGTGTGCTTTCTTCAAAACTGGTTGTGTCTTGACTTCCATCAGTTGATTGTGTGCTTTCTTCAGTACTGGTATTGTCTTTACCTCCATCAGTTAGTTGTCCGCTTTTTTCAGTACTGGTATTGTCTTTACCTGCATCAGTTGTCGTTCCGCTTTCTTCGGTACTGGTATTGTCTTCACCTTCATCAGTTGTTGTTCCGCTTTCTGTAGTACCGGTTTTGTCTTTACCTTCATTACTTGGTGTTCTGCTTTCTTCAGTACTGATTTTGTTTTTATCTCCATCAGTTGGCTGTGTGCTTTTTTCTGCACTGGTATTGTCTTCACTTCCATTAGTTGTTTGTGTGGTTTTTTCAGTACTCGTATTGTCTTTATCTCCATCAGTTAGTTGTGTGTTTTCTAAGGCACTTTTACTGTTTTCACTCTCATCAGTTGCTGTTGTGTTTACTTCAGTTCCGGTATTGTTTTTACTTCTATTATTTGGGTGGGGGTTTTCTTTAGCTTCGATATTGTCTGCATTTCTATCAGTTGGTTGTGTGTGATCTCCAGCACTAGTATCGTCTTTAGTTCTTTTATTTAGTCGGGCGTTCTCTCTAGTACTTTCATTGTTTTTAGATGACGGGGAGCCGTCTCCATTTCTTGGCTGGTCATTGTTTCCTGCCGATGGTGGTTTATTAACTGCAGTGTTTTTATTGAGTGATGTTGCACCTTGCATACTTTCGTTGTTCATTTTATCTGATAAATAAAAGGTACAGTTAGTACAGTATGTAAGGTATTTGGGTAGCTTGTATGATGGACACTAGAGACTAGAGGCTACTACATTTCATGTTCTACACTTCTTAGCATAAATGAATATTTAGCATAGTTAGTTTACATGAGTTCATGGTCGTAGGAACGACAACTCACATTCCTTAGATTTATAAAATTACTCTCTCGCTATCTTTCAGACCGAGCACACGTCTGCAAAGTTAAGCTCGAGATGAGCGGCAAAGAGTCGAGTCACATTACTTGAGATAAGTAATAGCTGTGATAGCTAAATGAGTCGAGAAGCTACACAATTCGGTAAATAACTTAACGTACGTTTGGTTGAATTCAGGGTTTAGTTTGTTATTTCGTTTCTGTTTTAATAAATTAGTTTATAATTAGTAAATGCATTCCTGATTTCTACGTTCCATCGGAGGTTAGGGATTCATATCGTGAGTGGTAGGTTTATCACAACTACCCACCTCACAAGTACAGCAGCAGGAAGCATATAAACTAAAAAATATCGTTCTTTGGTTTTATCAAATTTATTATTAGGGTAATTGTTTGTTTGTGGTGGTAACTTACTTTTAGATAGCCAACAAAACTGGAACTATCGAAGGAAAGTTTTCAACTTTTCCAATTATCATTTTTTGAGTTGTATTCAATAATTGCACAAGTACAATAATATTCACTAAAAATTCTGGTTCGTGGTTCTCTTGATGTTGGAAATTTTTGTGATGCTTCTGGACTATTTACTGTGGTTTATGTCACTGATGATGAATTGTATCACTGTTAAATCTGTAAATATATTATTATCATGATCATTAGGAGGACTATGTTATGTGTCCAAGCCTGCGCTTTATGGTTCTGTAAACTTTTTGGTGAGCTGAGTACAATAACTCAGGTACTAAATTTTCAGCATATATGATATCTGCGCTCAATATTGTTCCTAAAAAATAAGAGCTCATTGAATTGATTATGCTCCAGTCAGCATTGTATGTATGTAAGAATGATATTCACATATATGACTCAGCTTACAATAAGTGGCGTGACGGTCAATTAATTAAGTTCAAAATATGTATGGTTAACTATTTAAATAAGAATCAAAATTATGAGCCCCAAACAAAAGATTAAATTGTTTATGAAAAACGAAGTTTTCTTAAACAATTGAAAATTAAGTTTGAAAAGGTCTTCTGATAAATAAAATGGATAAATTAAAGACTTATTTTTCCATTTTTTCGTTTTTATCTGGTCAAAGTAAATTTTTCTACGGTTTAGATAGCTTTTAGAGTATATTCATAAAATATACACCTGAGAGTCGTTTTTTAGGGAAATTAAACAAGTTTCACGGCTTTTCCAATATGAGAGATATATTTGATCCAGCTCTCAGCATAACCCAATTTTCTTTTAATAACATCATCCTGTGTTACTCGTCCTGGATATCTTTTCTATCAAAAAATATAGCACTCTGTGTGTGCCGTATTTACGGAACATACGAATGTAATGCAATCGCAATGTATCTTATAAACCTTTTTTATACCAAACTCAATAAAGGAGATGGGTGTTTTTAAAGCAACAGATACCACTGAAGGAATACTGCCAGCCAATAGATGGATGAATATTTTTTCCCTCTTGTCCATTGTATTGGCAAGTTGTGTACATCATATAAGCCAACAACGTGTACACGTCAACATCGAAGTCACTTGAATAAATTGAATTGTCATATCTATATTGGCCTACTTTTATCCATGTGGTCGAAATTTCATGATAAAGATTGAACAATTTCAGCCAAAACTTAAAATCGTCGTCTTCGTCGTCTGCGGCCACTATCGATTGATAGCAGTAGCAGTGATCTTTATTTTTCTAATAAATGATATTTCTTCTTCTTTTAACAATCTGGCTATGGTTATTTTTTAATTCGAAGAATGGACATGTAACCAAAATGGCACAATCATTTTCATATTGGACCACTTTGGTCTGTATGCATGGAATTTTATGACTAAAAAACAATTTCAGTCTAAATTTATTTGGCAATTGTTTTTTAATGATAACAATGCTAACAAAATTCAAAAAAATGGACATTTAATTGTAGAAGCACAATTCTTATTAACACATATAATATACATAAAATGTATTAAGCATCTGCAGGCTCATGTTTTCAAGACAGACGTGTGATATGATTTTGACATTTGAACAGATTTGTGGATTGTCAGGAAATATGCATTTACATTTCACCACGTTTTTTTGCAAAGATTTGCCACTTTAAGAGGCATTTTCAAATTGTACAATTCTGATTTCGAAGGCGATTTAAATTTTAAACACTACCGCTTCAGTAACTCTCAGTGCATATTGTCAGTTTCACAGATGTTGGTATAATTATCTAGACCAGTCGGGCCCTACTGGCCGTCAGCCAGACTCACTCTTACGATACGAATAAAAAATTTAAATTGCCAATTTTAAATAATCCACAAATTTTTTGACGCACAGAAATTTTCTAGGTTGTGATAGAACAAGAAACTCTTAACTCTCCGAAGAGTCGCTTTATTACATTTTCGTGAATTTCTGTGGGTCAGAACATTTGGCAAGTTAGAATTTGTACTCGTTAATTGAGTGTGGCTAAACTGAAAGCCAGTGGACCAGACTAGTAAGCTATTATTAGATAATTTCATGCACAATTAGACATCAGAAAAAATGACAACAATCTGATCAATTTTAGTATGATGCTAATTTTTACCAAAATTTTGTTTTGTGATTGTGGGTATTGTTTCATACAGTGGTGTCCACGAAGATTCCAGGCATTGTCTGTAGGTGAAATTTTTGGAAAGCGCCATATTTTTCTTTGTGGAGAAACACAAGAATATACGGAAGAGCAATGTTTAGTCGCTTAATACATGAGGGTTTATATATATGTACATTATATAATCAAATCGAAAACTGCTGAATTCATGAGAGAAAAAACAAAACGATTAAGTTCCACTACAAATTTTTTAATTTCTAAATATCGATGGAGTCACAATCTTTACAGCCCTCTCTTTCATTTTTTTGATGTAATTTTTCAAACAGCTTGGTTTCAATTTTCTCTCCGTAGATAATTACTTCCCTTCTTAGATTCCTGTTCTCAGCGGACTGGCTGCAATCAATTTTGTCAAGTGCCATATGAGCGTTGGTTATTACTTCGCAATTTCGGCGAAATGAAGTGTCGACATGGAACATCTCTGTTCGATCCACCTTTCCATCCAAAAGTTCAAGTTTTCTTTTAATGGTTTTTATTTGTTTTTCTATTTCATCTCGACATTCACCTAATAGTGTAGAATATTTTGATATGAGATATTTTAAAAAGATTGTAATGTTTTAAAATGAGTTCACACTGGAATTCGCTAAATATTTTAATTCTAATGCGTTACCGACGTCTAGGTCATCGTAATATCCATTTTTAATGTCGTCTAATATTTCCTTCAACTGCTTCAAAACATATTCTTCACGAGCTTTGAAGTTATTTTGTCTCAGGGGTTTTGATTCGCACTCATCTTTTAATTTTTTTATTTCTTCCATTACAGAAAAGTTCATGATTATAATTACTGGCCGACTTGAAACTTACTCGACTCACGTCTGTGCATCATGCAACAACTTTGGTTGGTTCGGTTCAGTTATCGCCCTATACATATTTGACTATGATAGATAAAGAATTTAACTCGAGGACTTGTTGCAAATTTTTGTTTGCAGCTGCAGATCGCAATTTTTTAAGGTTTCTCTCAAAACCTTTTCTTTGCTATTGATTGAGGTTGAAAAAACCTCTTTGTAAATTATGAAGATGTAAACCAATCAACAAATTGCATTAGAGCTTTTTTACAATCGATGCTTCTTTATCAGGACTGTCCCAAACGTATAATATCTGTAGCTAGAAATTAACAGTAGTGAAAGTATTTGTAATGATTTTAGAACTTTGGGTTTTTGACTAACTTCTTCAAAGGGATTCATTGCTGGTTAATCACTCAAATAAATCGGATTTAACTGTTTCTAGTCTCGGCGACATGCATTTAAACGGACATAATAATTTCATGCTACCTTGAAACATGAAAAGAAACGGTCAATCGCAGTGCTCTTCTAGAGTTTGGTTTGGTATAATATATTATTGTTATATATTAATCTACTTCTATGGGTATAATACTGCATTTAAGATACTATTGCTACCCCATCAATATAAATTGAAAGGGGCAACTCGTAATTTTTTCTTGCCAGATATTACGAGTGAAGTTCAAATTGCATGCATGTTTCCATTGCTCGTAGTGAACGGGCTTTTAAACTAATTATATTTGTCGTTGAGTAATAGTATTACCACATTACCAACTGTTATCAATAATAAATTATCAGTACGGTACGGCAATGAACATCTATACATGTGACAATCCGCAATGGTATGATACATGTAGGTACACCTCAAATTGTACGGAAAGGGTGAATTTACACACATTAGTGACATTAGGCGAAGAATAATAACACTTTTTCAATTTTTGCATGATACACAAATTTGTACGCGCTGTATGTTCAAAACTTTATTATCAAAGAATGCATGGACAAATTTGCTTGTGACGACACAAGATGGCGTTTGGTGATAGCAAATTTTGTTAATGCAGCAAATAGTCAAATTTTCACCTAAATACAATTCAGAGAAAATAAAAATAAATTTCGCATTATCGCATTGTAGTTTAGAATTAGTTTGATTTTCCTTTTGAATTTATTTTGGGCCAGAGAAATTATCATCATTTTTATAATCTAATAGTGTTTTTGCTCTCATTTATTGTTCGTAAGGATAAAGTTTATTCTAACTTCTCTTTTGTCAATCTCCCGGTCATGACATCCTTACGGCCAGACTCCCGGTTATCTGTTATTATTTGATAAATATTCTTGTCTGTTAAGTCGATTGCCTGCAGCATCGCTCCGTGTAAAGGGTCCTCAACTATGTCCTTGCAGCCTTCGCTAGTTTCAAGCTGCAATGCATATCCTTGTGAAAAAATTCCAAAAAATCCAAGCCATTGCTCAAAGCTCTTCGGAAATCGTTTTTTGACGGAGAGCATTTTCAATGGCTTTTTGTCTCCTAAATCTCTGTATTCGAAGACGAATTTACGACGGCGGCCCTTGAACCCACAATGAATTGTGATTTGTTCGGTCTGTTCTGGGATATATTTTCTGTGCACAAATTGATTTAAAGCAGCTGCAGTTGTTTCATCAACTACAATAGGTCCCCGCAATCCCGATGATTCAGCAGCATCCCAAATTTTCTTCACGTATCTATTTCTATTCCTTAGAGCGATGACACATTGTTCTGGTGTTCCGTGTGCATCTTTCAAGATGCTCTTAAAGAGCAAACGCATATTTTCTTCATTAGCGATTAATTTATTGACGTTCTTAGAGTCAAATTGGTCGTTACTCTCTTCACTGCGTCCGTCTTGGTAGGTAGTGCATTTCCAACGAATAGTCTGAACGCCAAAATGGATAGCTAGAATGGTTCTGGGCGCGGCCTGAGTGCTCGAACTAGGTCCAGGATCAGGTGAAATCCTGTTTTCAGTTTTTTCTTTGGACTTTGTTTTCCTGTTAGTAGTTTTTGGTCTTGGGTTCTTCTTAGGTTTCTTCTTTGGTGGGATATCCGCGCTTAGTTTATTCCCGACTTGCGTTTTTAAAGTAGTAAGTTGTGCTTGGTATAGCGCCGGACACGTTTTGTCATTCAAGGATTTTGAGAATGCAATGACAGCTTTATTCTGCAAATCTATGTTCGACTGGCCATTTCTCAAGTCTGCATTTGAATTAAAGAATTGAACGATTTCTTTCACCACTAATTCAGCAAGGTTTTCTTCGTTGGAACGCACCTCCTCGTTAGATTTTTTGTAGTCTTCAAAAATGTAGTTGAAAATTTTCCAGACGAATGGCTTCATATCATCATTGATGTTTTCACAAGACTTTGACACCTTTTTTTCCCACATAGAAATCATAATATTCAATTTTTCTGGCTCAACGTAGCGGTTTGCATCCATCTCATTTTCAATGGCCAGACCGATCTTGTCTAGTCCTTTGAAACTTGGCTGCATCGGTGCAAAAAACTTCGTGACTGTTTCTTGAGGTTCTCCAGTTTCTGTCAAAATGCTGTTTATAATCTGTACCAGTGAAAAGGCCCGTTCTACGCACGGGCGACTAACAGAATAATATCACATCAGTTGAACCAATAAAATAAACGCTGAATTTTTTATTCGCTTATATGCATTTTAGGCTTAATTTTTTGCATTTGTACGACTTAATAACTTCAGATAGGATAGCGCTAATTAAGGATGCGACAAAATAACCGGCAGTAGGGTAACGTAATATCAGTGTGGGACACAAAAGAGGCATTCACGAACGCCTGGGCAATATTTCATAAAACTTTTTCAAGTTGACAGGGTGACAGCTGACATAGGCCATTATCATGACCGGTGTTTCGAAAAATCCTTGTATAGTTTTTACAAATTAACCTTAGCAATTGGCAACCAAAACTATGGTGTAAGTCAG
>Ga0210040_10008264_pt1 | contig 12395 bp, 13 predicted proteins | sample CryGeyCG12114_NA_FD_185462 | JGI IMG/M metagenome (GOLD analysis project Ga0210040, IMG submission 185462) | Groundwater microbial communities from aquifer - Crystal Geyser CG19_WC_8/21/14_NA (SPAdes) (version 2) | ecosystem: Environmental > Aquatic > Deep subsurface > Groundwater | place: USA... | reverse complement strand
ACTGCCCGCGGTCTGGTTCCAGCCGTCCGGGGAGGAGCCGGACCGGCAGCGCTGGCACCCCGACGTCTGGCTCGACCCGGCGGAGGTGCAGGGGCGGATCGACGCGGCCGTCGCGGCGGGCGGGCGCCTGGTCACCGACGAGTCGGCCCCGAGCTTCTGGGTGCTCGCCGACCCCGACGGCAACCAGGTCTGCCTGTGCACCTGGCAGGGCCGGGGCTGAGGGCAGCCTGCAGACCCCAGGGCAGTGCTACCGCTCCGCCGCCGTCCAGACCTCCCCCCGGGTCCGGCGCCCCGACGCCCGGCGCGGGCTACGGCGGCGGCGGTGCTCGGCGAGGCCGTCGTCGAGCGCACAGGCTCGGCGGACGACTCGGCGGGCCAGGTTGTGAATCGTGCCCGGCTGTGACTCGTGGCGGGGTGCGTCCTGCCGTCATACTTCCGTCATGCCCGTTCCCCCCGGGCCTGAGCGAGGAGACTTCTGTGAGTCCGCATGGTGGTGGGTGCTCGGAGGCGCAGTCGGAACAGCCTCAGCCGGAGCCGGTGCAGGCGCAACAGGTGCGGTCGGAAGAGCGGCGGCTGCGCGCGCTGCACGCGCTGGACGCCCTGGATGTCGACGTCGACCCACGTTTCCAGCTGATGGTCGCGGTCGCTCGCCAGTGGTTCGACGTCCCGATGGTCAGCATCACCCTCGTGGACGCGCACCGGCAGTGGCGTGTCGCCTTCTGCGGGCCGCTGGACCGCGAGGGGCCGGTGAAGGGCGCGGTCTGCCCGGCGGTGATGTTCCAGCAGGACATCGTCGTGCTGCCGGACCTGACCCGCGACCCCCGGTTCGCGGAGAGCCCGTACGTGACGGGTGGCCCGCGGCTGCGCTTCTACGCCGGCCACCCACTGCGGACGGCCGGCGGCGAACCCATCGGGGCCTTCTGCTTGATGGACTCACGGCCCCGGGGCTTCAGCCAGGCCGACCACGAGGTGCTCAGCGGGCTGGGCCGCTGGGTCCAGACTGAGCTGCTCTCCGGCGTCCGGGCGGGCACCTCGGCCTACGAGCAGCTCCCGGCCTGAGCGTTCGGCCGCCGGGGTCGGAACAGCGGCCTCTCCTCGGTGCCCGCTGCTCGGAAGCGGCCCGCGGCGGCAGGATCAGGGCCGGGCGAGCAGCCGCGCCACCTCGCTGACCACACCGGGGTCGAGGGCGTGGCCGCCCGCGTGCGGCAGCTCGCGGACGTCCGCGTGCCGCTCGCGCAGCTGGGCCACGAGCAGGGCGGTCTCGGCCTGGTCGATCAGCGGGTCGCGCCGGCCGTTCGAGACGACGACCCTGGTCCCGGTGAGGTCGGCCGGCGGCGGGTCGGCGAAGGGCACCATCGCGGCGACCAGCACCGCACCCGCCAGCAGCCCCGGGTGCCGCAGCAGCAGGGCGGAGGCGATGTTGGCCCCGTTGGAGAACCCCACGGCGACCAGGTCGGACGGGGCCACCTCGTGCTGCTCCCCGGCGGCCTGCACGAAGGCCGCCAGCTCGTCGGCCCGCGCGCTCAGGTCGGCCTCGTCGAACACGCCCTCGGCGAGCCGGCGGAAGAAGCGCGGCATGCCGTTCTCCAGCACCGTGCCCCGGGGCGACAGCACCGGCGCTCCTGGCGACAGGTGCGCCCGCAGCGGCAGCAGGTCGTGCTCGTCGCCGCCGGTGCCGTGCAGCAGGAGAAGCGGTGGCCCGGCTGGTCGACCCTCGGCCGGCAGGAAGACGTGCGGCCGGTCGAGCGGGTCGCCCCCTGCTGCCGGCCCGCCGTCCGGCTGGGATCGGGTCACGGCTGCCGCAGCGACGGCAGGGCGGCGGCGATCTGCTCCCGGTCGGGCTCGAGCCAGGGCGGGAGCTTGAGGGTCCGGCCGAGCTCGAGCAGGGGCTCGTCGGTGGCGAAGCCGGGCTCGTCGGTGGCGATCTCGAACAGGACGCCGCCGGGCTCCCGGAAGTAGATGGAACGGAAGTACTGCCGGTCCAGGATCTCGGTCACCCGCACCCCGCTCTCGAGGAGCTCGTCGCGCCACCCGGCCATGGTCGCCAGGTCCGGGGCGCGGAAGGCGACGTGGTGGACGGTGCCACCGGCCTGCCGGCCGCGCCCGGCCACCCCGGCCTCGACGTCCACCAGGCCGCCGGATGCCCCGGCCGGCATCGTGAAGCGCGACCGCCCGCCCGTCGAGCCGGCCAGGTCGAGCCCGAGCAGCTCGGTCAGCATGGCTGCGGACGGGTCGAGCTGCTGCTCCGACAAGGTGATGTGGTGCAGTCCGCGGACCGCGTGCTCGGCCGGGATGTCGGCCACCCCGTCCGACCCCGACCGGGTGTCGCCCACCGAGGCCACCAGGTCGATCACCATCCCGTCGGGGTCCCGGAAGGTCAGCAGCTCCTCCTCGTCGCGGGTCCGTGGGTCGTCCACGTCGACGGCGAGGGCCCGCAGCCGCTCGTGCCACCAGCCGAGGGAAGCCTCCGGCACGCTGAAGGCGGTGGTGGTCATCATCCCGGCGCCGAGCCGGCCGGCCGCGATGCCGGGCCACGGGAAGAAGGTGAGCAGGCTGGCCGGGCTGCCGGCCTCGTCGCCGTAGTAGAGGTGGTAGGTGCCCGGGGCGTCGAAGTTGACCGTCTGCTTGACCAGCCGCAGCCCGAGGGTCCGGGTGTAGAAGTCGACGTTGGCCTGCGGGTCCGAGGCGATGGCGGTCACGTGGTGCAGCCCCTGCGGCCGGACCCCGCCGCCGGTCGCGGGGCTCGTGCCGCCAGGGTGGCGCGAGTCAGGGTGGGGCAGCGCTCGGCTCATGGGACGACGGTGCCACGCCCGCGCCGCCCGAGCACCTCGACGACCGGGCCTCACCGCCAGGGTGCCTCCAGGACGACCTTGCCCGTCGCGGTCGTCTCCGCCTCCCGGTGCGCGGCCGCGGCGTCGGTCATCGGGCGGCTGCGGTGCAGGCTCGGCCGCAGCCGCCCCCGGTCGATGAGGTCGACCAGGTGGGCGAGGTCCGGGGACCGGGCCCGGGTCATCACCGCCGCCCAGCGGCGGTGGTCGGCCCGCAGCCGACCGGGGACGGCGGCGCGGAGGGCGTCGGCCGCGATCGGCCGGGTGGAGACGACCACGCCCTCCGGCGTCAGCAGGTGGCGCAGCCGCCGGAAGCCGTAGGAACTTGGGGTGTCGAGCACGACGTCCCACTGCCCGCGCAGCGTCTCGAGCGGCTGGGCGCGGTGGTCGACGAGCGCGTCCGCGCCCAGCCCGTCCACGAAGCCCAGCTTGGGGCCGCTGGCCGTGCCGGTCACGTGGGCCCCGGTCAGCCGGGCGAGCTGGACGGCGAACGAGCCGATGCCGCCGGACGCCCCGACCACCAGCACACGTCGTCCCGGAGCGAGCAGGGCTCCGGCGTGCCCGTGCAGGGCCTGCAGCGCGGTCAGCCCGGCCAGCGGGAGGGCAGCGGCCTCGGCGTGGGTGGCGTGCTGCGGCGCCAGCGCGGCGCGCCCCTGGCGGAGCAGCACCTGCTCGGCCTGCCCGCCGCCGCGGTGACCGAGCAGGGCGACCACCCGGTCGCCGGGCACGAACGCCGTCACCTCGGGGCCGCACGCCAGCACCTCACCCGCCAGGTCGAAGCCCGGGACCACCGGCAGCCGGCCCCAGGTCAGCACGGGCGCGGCGCCCCGCCGGAGCCCGAGGTCGGTGCCGTTGACGCTCGAGGCCTGCACCCCCACCAGCAGCTGGTCACCGGTGGGCGCCGGGAGGTCGGGCACCTCGTCCACCCTGAGCACCGACGGTTCGCCGACGGTGTGGAAGCGGACGGCTAGCACGACCGGTGCCCGTCCCCGGCCCCACTCCGGACCGTCGTCACACCCGCTTGGCCCTCCGCCCCGCACTGCGTCGTCCGCACCGGCTGCTCCTCCGTCGCCCCGTCCCACCCGCAGTCGTCAGGATACCTGACGACTGCGGCACCCGGATCTGGCTAGGGTGAGGGCGTGCCCACCGCGCCGCTCGCCCTGCTGCTGCTGCGGGCCAGCCGCTGGTTCGACCAGCAGCTGCTGCGCGAGCTCCACCGCGAGGGCTGGCCGGCGCTGAGCCCGGCCCAGTCGTTGGTCTTCGCCTACCTCGAACCCGACGGGACCACGCCGGCCGAGCTGGCCCGGCGCCTCGGCAACAGCCGGCAGGCCACGTCCCAGCTGCTGGCCGGGCTGGTCGCCCTGGACCTGCTCGCCTTCCGGCCCAACCCCGCCCGGCGGGGCGGCCTGCTGGTCGGCCTCACCGACCGCGGCCGGGCGCTCGGCCGCAACGCCGACCGCATCCTGCGGGGGCTGGAGGACGGGCTGGGTCCGGCCCGGGCCGAGGAGCTGCGCACCCTGCTCTCCGACTTCGACCACGTCGACCCGAGGTCGACCGGTGTCGGGACGCCGTCGACCCCGGCCACGGTGGACGGCCCGCGCTGACCCAGCGGCTCGGCCCGGCTGTCAGTGGCTGCCGCTAGCGTCCCGTCATGGCCTACACGTTCCAGGTGACGATCGACTCCACCGACCCGCACCCGCTCGCCGACTGGTGGGCGGATGCGCTGGGCTGGGACCGCGAGCCCAGCGACGAGGAGCTCATCACCTCACTGGTCGCGCAGGGCTACGCCAGCGCCGGCGACACCCGGCGGCACCGGGGCGAGCTGGTCTGGGCCGCCGGGGCGGCGATCACCCACCCCGAGGGCGGGGCGCCGCGCGTCCTCTTCCAGCTGGTGCCCGAGCCCAAGACGACCAAGAACCGGGTGCACCTCGACGTGCGGGTGGGGGCCGAGCGCATCGACGCCGAGGTCGAGCGGCTGACCGCCCGGGGGGCCACCGTGCTGCACGAGGGTCGCCAGGGCCCGAGCCGCTGGGTCACCATCGCCGACCCCGAGGGGAACGAGCTGTGCCTCAGCTGATCCTGCACCGGGCCCACGTCGACCTGAGCCCAGCCGTGCCCGAGATCCCCACCCTGGTGAGCCTGGCCGTCATCCTGGTGGTGCTGGCCGTCGTGGTGGTGGCCAGCCTGGTCAAGACCCGGGCTGGCTCCGCGCCGCCCACCACGCGGACGGGGACGGGCCCGCGCACCGGTAGCGGCGCACGGGCCCGGGCGTCCGAGCTGACCCTGCGGGTCAGTTCAGGGCGCGGGTCCCCTCGGGCAGCGTCCCGCCGCCGACCACGGCCGCGGCCGCATCCTGCAGCGCGGTGAGCGCCACCCGCTGGGTGAAGGGACCGGTGGACACGCGCGCCACCCCGAGCTGCTGCAGCTCGCGGGCGGGCAGCGAGACGCCGGGGACGCTGATCACGGTCAGCTTCTGCGGGCCGAAGGCCTCGGCCATGACCTCGTCGCCCGTGGTGATCCCCTGCGGTGCGCGGACGGCGGCCTTGAGCGGCAGCAGGTGACGGCCGTCCTCGGGGAACAGCGACGTGGTGAACTCGACGTCGCCGACGCGCGCGACGACCGGGATCACGCCCCAGCCGTAGGTGGCCAGTGCCGCCACCTCCCGGACGTCGGCGGACTGCTCCGCCGACAGGGGCAGGTAGGAGAAGGGCGCCGGACCCCGCCACTCGACCACCCGGCCCGTGGTCACCAGGTGCACGGTCCACCGCCGGAGGTCACGGATGCCAGCCTGGCACGCCGGGCCCCCGCCGTCTCGACCCGTGGGTGAACGGGTGACTGCCGCCCCTCATGGCCGTCCGCCGCCTCGGCGAGCCAGCTCGACCACGGGTGCGGTCAGCGGCGCCGGGCTGATCGTGCGGCCCGGGTGGCGCACTCGAGGCAGAGCCGGGCCTCCGGCCGGGCGAGCAGGCGGGCGGCGGCGATCGGCCGGCCGCAGGACTCGCACGACCCGTAGCTGCCCTCGGCCAGCCGCCGCTGGGCTGCCTCCAGCTCGGCCAGGGTGCGCTCGGTGCCCTCCAGCAGGGCGACGTCGCGGGCCTGGTCCAGTGACACGGTCGAGCCCTCGGGGTCGTGCTCGTCGTCGCTGACGGTCAGGCTGCGGGCCAGCCGCATGTCGCCGACGGCCCGGAGCAGTGCCGCCTGCTGGTCCCGGGCCGCGCGGACGCGGGAGTCGAGCAGCGCGGCGTAGCCGGGGTCGCCGGCCGTCCCCACCGTCAGCGGACCCGTCCCGTCGAGCGGCTCGGTCAGCCGCGGACCCCGCGGCCCTGCGGCAGGCGCAGGCTCGCGATCAGCAGCCACACCACGCCGGCGGTGAGCAGCATGGCCCCCGGGATGTGCACGCCGAGGGAGTTGTAGCCGCCGATCGCGGCCTGGATGAAGGTGTAGACGAACACCACGGCGGCCAGCACGGCGAGGCTGAGCCGGCAGACCCCCTGCCGCCACAGCAGCACGGCCGCGATGGCCGCGATCCCGCTGACCACGTGCAGCACGATCGCCCCGGTTCCGTGGGCCTCCTCGGGGGCGTTGTCCCCGAAGAGCTGGCCGGCGGTGACGAACTGGTAGAGGACGTTCAGCACGGCCAGACCGGCGAAGATCTGGAGGACGCGCAGCAGCGCGGGGCGGGCGGTGGCCGTCGGGGCGGCGGTCTGGGTCACGGGCTGATCCTGTCATCTGGTTGCGGCTCCGGCGGGAGGAACGGCGACAGCGGGGCGGGTCGCGCACGGCGGCCCCTCGACGTCACCTGCCCGGGCCGGCCGGCGTGCGGTTGCACGCGCACCGGACGGCGGGGCGCGGACGCGGTGGCTGGGCGGCTCCTGCCCGGGCCCGGCGACCCTTCTGATAGGTCTGGGGCTGACAGGTCCGGGGCTGACCGCCCCGGCTACGAGCGGTCCCACGGTCTGCGGCCGGGGGGATCCGCGCGACGACGACGACGCGGGGAGCGACCATGGGCGACGAGCAGCAGGCGACGACGACGGCGGGGGACGACAGTGCGCTCCGCGCCCGGGTGGAGGAGCTGCTGGCCGGCATGACCCTGGCCGAGAAGGCCGGTCAGCTGACCCAGTACTTCTACTTCCGCCTGCCGGAGGGCGCCGAGGCGGAGCCGGCCCTGGGCCTGGATCCGTCGGCGCAGCCGAGGATGGTCGAGGCGGCGCTGGGCCGCGGTGAGGTCGGCTCACTGCTGTTCGTGACCGACCCGGCCGAGGTCAACCGGCTGCAGCGGCTGGCCGTGGAGGGCAACCGGCAGGGGATCCCGGCGATCTTCGGCTTCGACGTCATCCACGGCCTGCGCACCATCTTCCCGGTGCCCATCGCCATGGCCGCGTCGTGGGACCCGGCGACCATCGAGGCCGGGCAGGCCGTCGCCGCCCGGGAGGCCCGGGCCGTCGGCATCCACTGGACCTTCGCCCCGATGGTCGACGTGGCCCGCGACCCGCGCTGGGGCCGGATCATCGAGGGCGCCGGAGAGGACCCGTACCTCGGCGCGGCCGTCGCCGCCGCCCAGGTCCGCGGCTTCCAGGGGCCGGCGCTCGGCTCGGCCGAGCGGGTGGTGGCCGGCCCCAAGCACTTCGCGGGCTACGGGTACGCCCTCGGCGGCCGCGACTACGACGAGGTGAACCTGTCCGACTCCGAGCTGTGGAACGTGGTCCTGCCGCCCTTCGCCGCCGCGGTCGAGGCCGGCGCGGGCAACGTGATGACCGCGTACATGGACCTCAACGGCATCCCGGCCACAGGCAACCGCTGGCTGTTCGACGACGTGCTGCGGCAGGCTCTCGACTTCCAGGGCTTCGTGGTCAGCGACGCCAACGCGGTCCGCAGCCTGGCGACCCACGGCTTCGCCGAGGACCTCACCGAGGCGGGCGCCCGGGCCCTGGCGGTGGGCGTCGACCTGGAGATGGCCATCGCCGACCCGGCGTACGCGCACCTGCCCGAGGCGGTGGCGCAGGGCCGGGTCACCGAGGAGGCGCTGGACGTCAGCGTCCGCCGGGTGCTGGCCGCCAAGCTGCGCCTCGGCCTGTTCGACGAGCCGTACGTCGACGAGGACCGGGCGCGCGAGGTGCTGGCCGACCCGGCGCACCGCGACGTGGCCCGCACCGCGGCCCAGCGGGCGGCGGTGCTGCTGCGCAACGAGGGCGGACTGCTGCCGCTGGACCCCTCCGCCCTCGGCTCGCTGGCCGTCCTCGGGCCGCTGGCCGACAGCCGGCGCGACACCCTCGGACCTTGGGTCTTCGACTTCGACCTCGACGAGACGGTGACGGTCCTGGACGGGATCCGGGCCGCGGTCGGGGACACCCTCGACGTCCGCCACACCCCGGGCATCCGGCCCGCGCTGCGCACCTTCCCCTCGATGTTCGACATGTTCGGCGGCAACGCCCCGGAGGAGCCCGAGGGCTTCGACGACGAGGCCGAGCTCGCCCGGGCCGTCGAGCTCGCCGCTGGCGCCGACGTCGCCGTGGTGGTCCTCGGGGAGTGGCAGAACATGATCGGCGAGGCCGCCTCCACCTCGACCCTGGCGCTGCCCGGAGCCCAGCAGGAGCTGCTGGAGGCGGTGGTGGCCACCGGCACGCCGGTGGTGCTGCTGGTGATGAACGGCCGCCCGCTGGACCTGCGCTGGGCCGCCGAGCACGTGCCGGCCGTCCTGGACATCTGGTACCCGGGCAGCCAGGGGGGCGCGGCCGTGGCCGACCTCCTCCTCGGCCGGGTCTCGCCCGGCGGCCGGCTGCCCTTCACCTGGCCGCGCACGGTCGGCCAGGTGCCGCTGGTCTACAGCCACACCACCAGCCACGAGCCGCAGAACCAGGGCCGGCGCTACTGGGACGAGGCCAGCACACCGCTGTTCCCGTTCGGCCACGGGCTCTCCTACTCCTCCTTCGCCTACGCCGACCTGCAGGTGGACCGCGAGACGCTCACCACCACCGGCGGTCTCACCCTCGACGGCAGCGTGATGGTGACGGTGCAGGTGACCAACACCGGCGGACGGGAGGCCGACGAGGTGGTGCAGCTCTACGTCCACCAGCGCTCGGGCACCGCCTCCCGGCCGGTGCGCGAGCTCAAGGGCTTCGAGCGGGTGACCCTGGCGGCCGGGGAGTCGCGGACGGTCCGCTTCCCCCTCGGTGCCGCCCAGCTGCGCTACTGGAACGCCGCCGTCCGCGACTGGGTGGTGGACGCCGCCACCTTCGACGTCTGGGTCGGCGGCAGCTCGACGGCCGACCTCGGCACGACCTTCTCGGTGGTCAGGGGCGGCTGACCGCCCCGCCCCGCCCGGGTGCCCTGTCCCGCCTCCGGGCAGCGCGCGGGGCCGCTGCTCCCGCCCAGTTGGCGACGCCTGTTTGGATGGGGCGGAGGCAGACGTGCTGTCGCGAGGAGGAACGGCGTGAGCGCGGCAGAGCAGCAGGTCGTGAGGGCGGGCAGCACAGCGCTGAGCGCACCCGGCACGTCGGCGTCGAGGTGGCTGCTGCGCCACCAGGTCCGGTCGGTGGAGGGTCCCGGCGCAGCCGAGTCCGTGGAGGACCAGCACGCCTGGTGGCGGGTGATGTGCCTGACCGGGGTGGACTACTTCTCGACCCTCAGCTACCTGCCCGGGATCGCCGCACTGGCGGCCGGCGCGCTGTCCCCGCTGGCCACGCTGTTCATCGTGGCGCTGACCCTGTTCGGCATGCTGCCGATGTACCGCCGGGTCTCCCAGGAGAGCCCGAACGGCCAGGGGTCGGTAGCCATGCTGGAGAACCTGCTGCCGTTCTGGCGGGGCAAGGTGTTCGTGCTGGTGCTGCTCGGCTTCGTGGCCACCAGCTGGATCATCACCATCACCCTGTCCTCCGCGGACGCGACCGCGCACTTCGTGGAGAACCCGTACGTGCCCGACGCGCTCGCCGCGCACCCCGTCTGGATCACCGTGGGACTGCTGCTGGTGCTGGGCGCGGTCTTCCTGGCCGGCTTCAGCGAGGCCGTGACCATCGCGGTGCCGCTCGTGGTGGTCTTCCTGCTGCTCAACGCTGTCGTGGTCGCGGTCGGGATCTACCACGTCGTGACCGACGCCGGCATGCTCAGCGGCTGGCAGCAGCGGGTGCTGAGCAGCGGGGGGATCGGGTCCGCCTTCGGCACCTCGCTGCTGGCCTTCCCCGCCCTGGTGCTGGGCCTCTCCGGCTTCGAGACCGGCGTCAGCATGATGCCGCTGGTCAAGGCGGAGGGGCGGACGGCCGACGAGCGCCGGGCCGACCGCATCCGTCGCACCCGCACCCTGCTGACCGTGGCCGCCGCGGTGATGAGCGTCTACCTGCTCGCCACCACCTTCGTCACCGCGGTGCTGATCCCGCCCGCCGCCTTCGCCGACGGCGGCCCGGCCAGCGGGCGCGCCCTCGCCTACGTGGCCCACCAGTACCTCGGCAACGGCTTCGGCACCTGCTACGACATCAGCTCGATCCTGATCCTGTGGTTCGCGGGGGCGTCGGCGATGGCGGGCCTGATCAACATCGTGCCGCGCTACCTGCCCAAGTACGGCATGACTCCGGAGTGGGGGCGGGCCATCCGCCCGGTGGTGCTGATCTACACCGCCGTCGCCGTGGTGATCACCATCGCCTTCCAGGCCGACGTGAACGCCCAGGCCGGGGCCTACGCCACGGGCATCCTGGCCATGATGGTCTCCGCGGCCGTCGCAGTCACCGTCTCCGCGCGCCGCGGTCGCCGTCGCGGCGCGGTGGCCGGCTTCGCGGTGGTGGCGCTCATCTTCGGGTACGCGCTGGTCGACAACGTGGTGGAGAAGCCGGACGGGATCGCGATCTCGCTGGTGTTCATCCTGGGCATCGTGGTGGTGTCCTTCGTGTCCCGCGTGTACCGGACCACCGAGCTGCGGGCGCACGGCATCGAGCTGGACGCCCTCGCTGCCCGGTTCGTCGACCAGGCCGCCCAGTCCGGCCAGCTGAACGTGATCGCGAACAAGGTGCAGGCCGGCGACGTCGCCGAGTACGCCGACAAGGAGCGGCAGCAGCGGCTCCGCAACCCCATCCCGACCGACGCCCCGGTGCTGTTCCTGGAGGTGACCGTCGTCGACCCGTCGGAGTTCGCGGCCGAGCTGCGGGTGGTCGGCCACGACATCGGCGGCTACCACGTGCTGAGGACCGAGAGCCCGGTCGTCCCCAACGCGCTGGCCGCGATCCTGCTGCGACTGCGCGACCGCACCGGGCTGCGTCCGCACTGCCACTTCGACTGGAGCGAGGGCAACCCGCTGCACCACCTGGTCCGCTACCTCCTGCTGGGGGAGGGGGACACCGCCCCGGTGGTCCGCGAGGTGCTCCGCGAGGCCGAGGAGGACGAGACCCGGCGGCCGGCGGTGCACGTCGGTGGCTGAGGCCTGCCGCTCAGCCGGCGTCGGACCCCGGTGAGGTGCCACCCAGGATCCGCTGCACCTCACCGGCCAGCGCGATGCCGAGGTCGTGGTTGTTCTGCTCGGTGAGGTGGATGCCGTCCACGCCGTCGGTGCTGATCACCGAGCCGGCGTCGAAGAAGGAGACCCCGGTGAACGCGGCGAGGGCCCGGTAGGTCTCGGCCAGCCGGGTCGACTTCTCCCGGCCCCCCTCGAACAGCATCGCGAACCACGGGTCGCTGACCGGCCCGAGCGGCGGGGGAGCCACCACCAGGACCTGCGGGGCCGGGTAGCGGGTGCCTGTGCCGGCCGAGCGGAGGACCTGCCCGACGAGCTCCGCCATGCCGGTCCCGATCTCGAACGGCGTCCGGCCGAAGTAGGCCTTGGTGTCGTTGGTGCCCAGCATCAGGACCACCAGGTCGAGCGGCAGGTGGCTGGCCAGCGCCGACGGGAGGTAGGCCGCGGCGTTGAGCCGGGGGTCCAGCGGGTCGTCCGCGCTCGTGGTCCGTCCGTTCAGGCCCTCCTCGACCACACGGTAGCCCGTGCCGAGACGCTCGGCGAGGACGCCCGGCCAACGCACGTCGGCCGGGTACCGCTCGCTCAGCGTCGGCGGGTCGTGCGGCACCCAGCCCCAGGTGAGGGAGTCACCGAAGCACAGGACGGTCTTCTCGGGCATCTCCCGCTCTCCTCAGGTGGTCGGGCCGCCGGCCCAGGTGTCGGTGCCCCGACCTCGCCCGACCACCCTCGTCCGGTGGCCGTGGGCTCCGGAAGGGTGGTCGGGTGGGGGCTGCGGTCAGCGGACGCCGAGGAGGTGTTCGATGGCGTAGCGCTGGATGCGGGCGTAGCCGTAGCCGTGGTTGCGGGCGGACTCCAGGTCGTAGTCCTCGAACGCGCTGGTGTCGGCGAGCAGCTTGACGTAGTCCTCGCCCGGCTCCAGCGTTGGCTTGTTGAGACCGGCGACGCCCCCGGCTTCGAGGGCTTCTTGGACGCGGGGGTCGGCGCGGAAGGCGTGCGAACGTTCGCGGAGGGTGAGGTAGAGCTCCATGTTCGCCAGCGCGGACTCCCACACCCCGTCCATGGACTCGGTCCGCAGCGGTTTGTAGTCGAAGTGGCGGTCGCCGGTGTAGGTGGGGCCACCGCCGGGGGCGCCG
>Ga0210040_10008263_pt1 | contig 12395 bp, 6 predicted proteins | sample CryGeyCG12114_NA_FD_185462 | JGI IMG/M metagenome (GOLD analysis project Ga0210040, IMG submission 185462) | Groundwater microbial communities from aquifer - Crystal Geyser CG19_WC_8/21/14_NA (SPAdes) (version 2) | ecosystem: Environmental > Aquatic > Deep subsurface > Groundwater | place: USA... | reverse complement strand
TCGATCCGTCCTCGAGGACAGCACAGCGACAATCCTACACCACATCACGGGAAGAGACAGCGAGCACAACGGATGAGCTGCAGGAGGTTGCTGCTACACCAAAACCTGGCAAAGGGCGTGGAAGGCAAGCAACAGAAAGCGCAAGCCGGAGTGCTTTCAAGACATTGGTCAACGGCTATCGACATGGAGCTGATGGCGAGGCGGATATCCAGGATGAACTGGCTGAGGTCACTACACCTTCGAAACGTGGAAAGGGCACCCGAACTCCCGCACAATCGGCTCGCAAAGCAGCAGTCCCAAGATCAAGTGGACGGAGGCGTCTGAAAAGCCCGTCTATTGAAGAGAGCGAGGACGCTGAGCAGACGCAAGCCGGCGCTCTTGAAGGTGGCCCAGCTTCCAAGTTGCGTTCCACAAGAAAGACAGCGACCAGTGCGCGCAAAGAGCCAACTTCAGAGGACGACGAAGAGCTTACCATTGCGACACCTTCGCGCCTTTCGAAGAGGCGAAAAGCTCCAAGAGAGTTGGAGGTAGCAGAGACGGAGGACGAGGTAGACGGACGTGCTCCACCGAGCAGCAGAAAGCAGACCGCAAGCGCACGACGTCGCTCGAATCTTGCAGATCACACAAACAACAGAGACGATGACAGTCCCTCGGATGACGGCATTGAGGTCAATGATCAGGCCGAGGAGGGTATGGATGTTGATGGCAATAGTGTGCTAGAGAGCGTCCTGGATCCGACCGAGCCCAGCCCTTTCAACAAGCCGGCTTCTGCACAAAAAGAGGCGGCAGTTCCACCGCTCATATATGGGAATCTTCCAACTGGTCGCGAGCTGGATCTCCTCAAGACCATTGTGCTTGAGCGCATCTCTGCCAAACGTCCCTCACCCTTGGTCGGTCTAGATGCGGAGTATAAACCAGTGCATCAGCTCGTTGAACAGACGGTCACTGCCGGAGAGGGAAACTCAATGCTTCTCATAGGCGCTCGCGGCAGTGGAAAGACTGCTCTTGTGAACAAAGTCTTGTCAGAAGTAGCGAAAGACAACGGCGATGAATATCACGTCGTCCGTCTCAATGGTTTCATACACACGGATGACAAGATAGCACTTCGCGAGATCTGGCGCCAGCTAGGAAGGGAGATGGACATCGAAGACGATAGCAGTGGACCGGGAAAGAACTATGCGGACACTCTCACCACGCTTCTTGCGCTTTTGTCGCATCCTTCTGAGCAGACAGGCGAGGTCACCGACAAGGTGGCAAAAGCCGTCATCTTTGTCATTGATGAGTTTGATCTGTTCGCCCAGCACCCGCGACAGACCTTACTGTACAATCTCTTCGACATTGCACAGTCGCGAAAAGCGCCCATAGCAGTGATAGGCCTGACCACGAGGATTGATGTGACCAATAGCCTGGAGAAGCGAGTGAAGAGTCGTTTCAGCCACCGCTACGTACATCTCAGTCTCGCAAAGACGTTCACTGCGTTTCAAGAGATTTGCAAAGCCTGTTTGACGATCGAGCAGGAGCATTTGAGTGTGGAAGAGCGAGGCATCCTTGAACATGGCGCCAAGGACACACCTGCTAAGGGTACGCCAGCAAAGAAGGGGAAGAAGGATGCGAAGCAAGACGTTCTGGCAGAATGGAACGCCAACATCAATGTAAGCAATGTTAAAGTACTCCAGTTTTCACTACTGACGCTACGTAGAAGCTCTTCGCAACACCCTCTTTCCTCACCCAACATCTAGCGCCGCACTTCTACCGCACAAAATCCATCTCCGCCGTCCTCAACTCCTTTCTCCTCTCCACCGCCACTCTATCCGCAGACACACCTTTCGCACCGTCCAACGTACTCAACGCACCCGACTCGAAACTCTTCCTCATACCTCATCTATCCACACTAGCCCTCTCGCTCCTCATCGCCGCCGCACGTCTCGACATCATACACGACAGCGACACCTGCAACTTCAACATGGCATACGATGAGTACGTCACGCTCGCATCAAAAGCACGCATACAGTCTGCAGCAGGCGGCATGTCCGCATCTGGCAGCGTAAGCAAAGTCTGGGGCAAAGACGTTGCGCGGCGCGAGTGGGAGGGCTTGGTTGAGTTGGGGCTTGTGATGCCGGTTATACAAGGTCAGGCTGGTGGCTTTGGAATGATTAGGTGTGATGTTGCGCTTGAAGAGATTGGTGGCGTACTTGCAGGGGAGAAGGGCGTGGATAGGTATTTGGAGAGGTGGTGTAAAGCTATCTGAGTGTGCAGTACTCTCGCCGTATCTTTCGAGTTTGGCAGCATCGTTATGAAATTTGCATGCATACGCATGACCAACCGACGTCTTTCGAATGACGCTGACGTGATCTGAGCAGTACATAAAATGACTTGACGCTCGGCTTCCATTCTTGCAATCAATGCTCACTTCCGCAAATCCGGAGTCCGAAAATGCTATCAGGACGCCCTTATGGAAATTCTTCCTCTTCGAGGTTACTCAAAAGGAAGCGTGTGCGAGCTATGCTTGGTCCCCTCCCAGCTGAGACAAAATCTTCGCAACATCACTTGAATGTTCCCATCGCCCCAACAAAATCACCGATTTACCTGGAGCATGATCCAGCCACTGCGTCAAAACAAGCTATCCAACCAATGCATGTCTCTGGCAGGTCCGCTGGAACGTACAAAAGCGAGCATATCAGCGCATGCAGGAAGTGTATATAAGCTTCCCCTCGACCACTATCGAATCCAACAAGCATTCATCCACACGCATGGTTTTCCAAACTGTGCTGAGTTTGAGGGGATGTCTGTTGCTTCTCTTCTCTCCAGGTCCTTTCAAACGACACCGAAAAGGACCAATGTTGTTGTCCTTCTTCCTTTCCATCGGAAGATATGCAATATGAAACTCTCATGTGGTTTCTCTTCTTTCCGAACATGTACACATTTTCATACATGGACCACTTCCAAATCCAAGAAGCCAGGTCTAATGGAGCATGTGTCGCGCTCGTCGCTCAAAAGTCGAAGACCGTACCGCAACTCGCCATGGAACAAGTGTATATAAAAGCTTCATTACTTCGAGGTTCCTTTTCACTTACAGTACCCTCCAGTCTACCTGGTCTCTTCAAATGAGCCCCAGAGCGATCCATGTCTTTTGCTGCGCTTGTTGGAGACAGTAAAAAAAGGAGAGATGCATCAGCTATGCTTGTTCTTCTTCCGAGTTGTGCTTCGAAGATCGCAGCGGAACGTTTCATGTTTTCATCTACCCTTCCAAGAACAAGAAGTCCCTGGTGAAATGATCCAGCTGTCCAAACAAACATCGTCTACGCCAAGTAATGATCGAGGCACTCAGTATCGGAAAGCCACACATCATTATGGCATGAGAGACACCTAAGGCAGGATATAAATCTTCCTCACACGACTGCTCTTTGCTCTACAATCATCCACACCTAAGCATATGTGTATTGAAAACATCCTCAAAGATGTGCATGTCTTTCGCTTCTCCCTTCCTCAGCAGTATTCAAACTGAACTATGCCACCGTCATGTTTGTTCCTCCTCCTGCCTGAGCTACAAAACACGATGCGAAGCCTTCATGTACCTCGGCTTCCACCAAAAAGAAGCATTACTCCGCTTCATGTTCACGACGTGATTTGACTCCGGCTTCAAACATACCGTCCCACGAACTATGTGTTGAGGTCCACAATTGGATCTCAGAACGAGACATTAGCAGATCATGTCGAAGAACTGTATAAAGCTTCCTCGCCCTCCTGCTTTCTTGTGCAACAGTACTCTTCAACGCTTGGCTTTCGCGAAAATGCTCTGACAGCGATCGCATGTTCGCCCTGCCCTATGGACGGTGGCCGCCCTCAAATAGACTGGTAAAACCGGCCTATTTAAGGGCTTCTATCTAGTCTTGAATAAGCTAGAAAACTGCCTTATATTAAACTAGTAGATAGTAAAATTAAGCTAGTTTTTAAAGTTTAAAATAAGCTAGTTTTTAGCTACTTTATAGTAGCTAGAGCTTATAGCTAGAGCTAATGTTAGAACCGTAGCGTAGAGAGCGCTAGTTCTGCTTACGTAGTGTAGGGTAGCCTTACACTATATAGGATAGATCTTCTACTACCTTCCTTAGTAGTAATTAGTCTATCTTTCTTAATAATTATATACTATCTTTACTTTATACTCGTTCTTATATCTACTCTATAACTATATCCTAATATTCTAATTACTCTCCCTTAATACGCGATAGGAAGAGTAAAGATACTAACTTAACTAAGAACTAGACTAGGCGCTATAAAAACTCTATAAGAGGGTTAAGGCTAGCTAGGCCCTAATAATCTTCTAGAATCTCTTATACTTAGGATTATTAAGGTTAAAGATAAGAATCTCTAGGATAAAGCCTATTAGGGTAAGTCTAATAATAATAAAGGGGCGTAGCTAACCCTTAATAAGCCCTAGTAGCTCTCTACTAGGCTATACTAGGCTATAATAGCTTAACTTAAAGTAGAATATACTATATAACTTAAAGAGTTAAAAGCTTTACGTATATAGAAGTAATAAGAGCTCCTCTAAGAGGAGCTAAATATACTAAGAGTAATAAAGGCTTACTTTAATATAAGTAACTTTACTACTCTATACCTAGAGCGTAGTAGATAAGTAGAAAGGATAATTACGTTAGCTAGGCTATTGTACTCTCTACTACGTCCTAAAGCTCTTAAGAAGTTTACTTAACGTAACTACGCTAAGTTTAACTATTAGAAATATAACTATAAGCTATACTTTAAATACTTACTTATAAATTTCTCTATAGATAACTTAAAGATTAACTTTAGTATAATATATATATTAGAGCTACTAAAGTCTCTCTAGAGCGTATATACTTCTCTACTAAGGCTAGTGCTTCTAACTTAGTATAAACTTAAATAAGTTATACTTAACTCTCTTAGGATACTTTAAGAATACTAATAATACGCCTATAAGGCGTTACGCACTGCTTTATAGCGTATAAATTAATTACTAATAGACTTATTAGACTACTTTCGCCTATATTAAGAAGAACTTAGTTTATTATATAGTAAGATAATAAAAGTACTAGAGTTTATAGTAGTACTATAAGAAGATATCTATAAGGATCTTATAAGGCTTCTAGTAGAGTAACGTAATACACTTACTCTACTAGAAGAGGCTACTAACTTTAGCTATTATTAAAACTATAAAGTAAAAGAACCTTAAGATCTTTTAGTAAAGAAGAGTAAGTACTAGCCTTATATAAATTTAAATAAAAAGAAGGAGATATAAAAACTCTTAAAAAAGGCTAAGTATACTACTTTAGGCTAGAATAGCCTAAGATAGCTTATAGTAAGTAGCGCTAATATAGACTACTTAAAGCTAACTTACTATAAATATAAAGAAGTAAGGTATATTAAGCTAAACTATCTTAAGTCTAATAAGCTATAGTCTAGCTTTAGCTAATCCTCTATAAGAAAAGGTAAGAGGTAGAAGGACTAGAGGCCTACCTTACTACTTATATTATACTAAACTCTAAGAGGAAAGACCTTAGTACCCTTAGAGAGGCTCTATACTTAATACTATTATATTTACTAATAGTAAAGCTATTAGTAGAATTAAGTACCTCTATAGACGCCTTAATTAATAGAGGTTCTTAGCTTAATTTACTTTTAGCTAATCTAGCTAAAGAGCTAGACCTTCTAATTAACCCTCTCTTAAAGCTTATTACTAAGAGTGTAAATAGGAGTAATCTCTTAGTATATAGTACTACTACTATAGATACTACTATTACTAATTCTTATAAAAAGGTTAAGACCTTCTACGTACTATTTATTATAGTAGAACTAGTAAGGTATAAAGTATACCTTAGCCTACCTTAGATTAATATAGTTAACTCTAAGATAAGTTATACTAGCTAACGTATACTTTTTTATAAAATAAAGGCTAAAGATATAGCCTAGTTCTAGAAAATAGCTAGTAAAGATACTATTAAGTTTAAGAAGATTATACGCGACTCTACTATAGATCTATATATATATTTTATTAACTTTATAAGCTAAACTAGGCTAGAATAACCTAGTATAGGCTAAGTACTACCTAAGTATACTAAGTTTACTAATATAAGCTTAGAAGATAATTCTAAGATCCTTACTAAGTATAGTAAGTATAATCTAGCTATTAAACTAGTATCTAGGGCTATACTACTTTACTAACCCTTATATAACTTCTTACTAACTAAGTTAGAGATCTTAAGGAAGTACTTAGAGGAGTATATAGTATAAAAATAGATCTAATAATCTAAATTCTTAGTAAAGGCGCTTATACTCTTTACTAAGAAGAAAGATAGAAGCTTACGCCTTTATATAAACTATTAAGGTCTAAATAAGATTATTATTAAGAACTAAAGTTCTCTCTTTCTAATTATAGAGTTCTTAGAGCGTCTTACCTAAGCTAAGTAGTTTATAAAGCTTAATATTTAAGAGGTATACTATAGGCTTAGGATTAAAGAAGGTAATAAGTAGAAGACTACCTTTTATATAAAGTATAGTTATTTTAAGTATACTATTATACCTTTTAGCCTTATAAACGCTCCTACTTAGTTTTAAAGCTTTATTAATAAGATATTAGCTAGCCTAATTAACGTATCCTATATTATCTACTTAGATAATATCCTTATCTTTTCTAATACTAGGAAATAGTATATAGAGTACGTTAAGGAGGTACTTATAAGATTACACTATATAAAGCTATATATTAAGCTTAAGAAGTGTAAATAGTATATATAGCATATAGAGTACCTTAGCTATATTATTATACTAGAAAGTATTAGTATTAACCTAGAAAAGGTTAAGACTATTTAGGAATAGCTACTACTACGTATAGTTTATAATATCTATATCTTTATAGGCTTTATAAACTACTACTACTAATTTATTACTAGTTTCTCTAAATTAGTATTACTCTTAACTATTCTAACTTAGAAGAGCCTAAGGGCAGCTAGAGGTAGCCCTTAAATAAGAAGAGAGGAGAGTTAACGCTTAGATATTAGAGAGAAAGGTAAAGCTACTTTTTAAAGCCTTAAAGATATATTCTTAGGAGTTCCTATCCTAGCCTATTTTAAGTATAGAAAAGAAATAAGAGTAGAAGTTAACGCCTCTAGTAGTACTATATATAGTATTTTAAGCTAATTAGTACTAAAGGAAGGTAAGAAGCCCTAGTAGTAGCCTATTAATTTCTTCTTACGTAAGCTAATTATAGTAGAGTATAACTATAATACGCATAATTAGGAACTACTTATAATTATTAAAAGCCTAGAATACTAGTAATAATACCTTAAAGGTATCTACTTTAAGATCTTAATAGATTATTAGAACCTAAAGTAGTTTATAGAGACTAAAACCCTTAATTACTATTAAGTATAGTTATACCTAGTATTAATATAATATAATTTTATACTTAGCTATCACCCTAAAGTTACTAATCTTATAGATAGCCTCTTAAGGCAGCCTAACTATATAGTAGAGGCTTAGAAGCCTACTTAGAAGTATAATTAAGTATTTATATAACTACTACGTAATATCCTATTTAGGTAAAGAAAAGATATACTCCTAGTAGTAGCTATTACTATATAAGCTTTAGGGTAGATTAAAGAATAGTCTAAGCTAAGGAGGGCTTTCTACTAGTTCTAAAGAGCTAAATAAATAGCGCCTAGAGAACTAGAAGCTATAAATAAAGAAAGTACACTAGAAGAGACCTCTAAGGGTATATCTAATAAATTATTAGAAGAGGTAGGCTAAACTAGTCTAGACTACTCTATAGTAGGGTATAATAGCGTAAAGACGCTTACTACTACTAAAGAGAAAGTAGAAGCTATAAAGCTATACTATAATAACCTAATAGCTAAGTATTTTAGTATATAATATACGTTAGAGAAGCTCTAATACTAATATACCTAGAAGAGGATACGAAAGAACGTTACTAACTATTATTAAGCCTATGTACCCTATTATAGGGTAACCCTAGCCTAATATAAGCTATATAGGCTACTTACTCCCTTACTACTACTTTAGAGACTATAGGAAGATATTATAATAGATTTTATTATAGAACTCCCTCTAAGTAAGTTCTCTAGTCTAGTATATAATATAATACTTATAATAGTATACTACTTAACTAAGATAGTATACTACGTACTAGTATAAAGTAACTAGAATAGTACTAACCTAGCTTAAGTATAGATTAGAGAAGTTATCTATCTCTATAGCATCCTAAGGAGGGTAATCTTAGATTACAGCCCTATTATAAACGTAAAATACTAGGATACTTTCTAATATTACCTTAACTTAAGGAGAGTTCTTTTATTAGCTTTCTACCTATAAATAGATAAGTAGACTAAAAGGTAGAACTAGACCCTTAAATAGTATCTTTATTACTACTATACTCTTAAGTAGGATAATTAGGTATTATAGTTATTACTTATAGAGTTTGCGTATAATAATAGCGTATACTCTACTATAGGTATAACACTATTTATAGCTAACTATAGTATAGGCCTAACTAGCCTAGAATAGCCTAACGTACCTTTAGGCGAAGGAGAATTATATATAGTAAATATACTTACTACGTAAGTACTTAAGACTGTAGTAGAGTACTATAAAAAGATCTTTATAGTAAATACTTATTAGAAAGCGTACGCTAATAAGAAGAGATTACTTATTCTTTTTAAGGAGGGGAATAAAGTAATAGTTTCTACGCGTTATATATAGTCTATAAAGCTAAAACGTAAGCTAAACTAGAAATATATTAGTCTAGGAACTATTAAGGCTAAGATTAGTCTATTAGCGTTTAAAGTAATACTACCTAGGTTAAATAGTATTTACCTAGTATTTTATACTTTATTACTAGAGCTCTTTAACCTAAAAGGACTTATCCTATACCTTAATATTCTAATTATAGATACACTCTATAATTTTAGAGATAACGTATATAAAGTAGATAGAATAGTTAATTAAAAGAAGAATAAGGATAACTAGTAGGAGTATCTAGTTAAATAGTATAGTTACCCTAATAAGAAGAACTTATAGAAACTAGGGCTAAATATTTTAAGAACTATAATTAAATAGTTCTAGGATAAAGTAGGTGTATAACTAAGATAGAAAGTAAAGGTAGTAAAACTAGTAAAGTGTTAAGGTTAACTACTAAAGAAAAGAAGAGGTAAAAGTAATAAAGATTAAGTTACTAGTAGACTAGAGGCCCTATTTTAAGCTATACTAATATAGATTAGACTAGAATAGCCTAATATAGAATAAGTAAGCCTATATAATCTTATAATTATAGATAATATATAATAATAAACCCTTAGAATACTACTATATTAAGCCTAAGGATAATTATAAAAGAACTTATATTAAGAAAAGAAGTAGTTATATAAGATTATTATAAGAAGAGAAGTAGAATTCTTATTAGGTATCTTAAAGGAAAGAAACTCCTTAGTAGGCTAAAGATAAACCCTTAAGTTATCTTAGCTTAACTACCTCTATCTAGGGTAAAGTAGCCTAGTTTAGACTATATCTATATAAAACACTAGATAATACCTAAGTAAGGCGCTTCTTAAGATCGCTTAACTCCTTCTTAGCAGCGTTAATCTTCTTAGTAATCTAGCCCTTTACACTACCTAACTTACCTATAGAGTTATCTACTAAGTTCTAGATTATAGCCTTAAGATAATAAATCTTACTAGTAGTATTAACGTAGTTACTACTAGCGCGCTTAGCTTAAGAGAAGGTTAGTATAAGCTAATATAGGCTAATATAGGCTAACTTACTATCTTCTTAGAAGTTCTACTATCCTTAGAGTACTTATAAGTATATTTAGCAGCCTTAGTATCTTAAAAAGAGCACTTAGCTATATTCTTAGTAGCTATATCTAGCTTAGAGTACTTACAGCCCTTAAGGGTAATACCTAAGTAGGGAGAGTTATTATCTTTAATAGTACTAAAGTAGGCACTAAGCTTACTTAAATAAGAGATATATAGAGTACTATATAGTAGTTAGCTCTACTATACCTTATATAGGACTATAATAGCTTATACTAGCCTAGAGTAGTTACTACTAGTAGCGCTAGTATTATAATACTTACCTTAAAGCTATCTAGCTACTTCTTAGTATAGTAGACTTTACGCTTAATATAGGAGGGAATACTAATACTACTACTAGCTATAGTAGGCTAGCTATCTTAAGCTAGGATAGTAGTAATATACTTAAGGTTAAGATTATAAGTTATATAGCCCTTAGCCTTAATCTTATAGAGTAGAGTATAGATCTCTTTAAAGTTACTAGTAAGAGCCTTAGAGACCTAAGAATACGTTAGTATATACTAGATTAGCCTATAATAGCTTATATTAGGGTACCTTAGGTTAACTTATAGTAATGTATAGCTAATTATTAAAGAAATAGCTAATACACTTTATACTTTAGATAGTAGTACTATCCTTAAACTACGTAACTTAAGTAGAGAAGAGCTTATTTAGATTATCCTTATTACAGTTAAGTATATAGTAACTAACTTTACTAAATATAGAGAAGGTACTCTTACTAAAGTAGGCTATATAGCATATATAATAGTAATAGGTTAGCGCGTTATTAGCTATAATAAAGTTAAAGACCTTACAATAATTTATAGTAGCGTAGAAGAAGTTATATAGGAGTAAAGTAAGCTAGAAAGGTATAAATAGAGCTATAATAAGGTATAATAGATAGCTAGTAGCCTCTATTATACTATTAGCCTCTACTCTACCTTAATAGTAGTACTATAGGGTACTTAAGAGTACTTTAGGCTATAATAGGCTATTATATACCTAAGTATGTTAACTACTAAAAAAGATAAAAGTTAAAAAATTTACTAAAGTTTAGAAGTAAAGTATAAGAGTAATAGAGTAAAGGAGTTAAAAGATCTCTTTATACGCTCTTACTACTAGCTTACTTACCTAGCCTATACGCCCTATATACTATAAGTAAAAGTAAGAGGTAAAAGAGAAAGTAAAGGTAAATTATTACCTTATTAGGGTAATATACCTATAGCGTGCCCTACTATATATTTACGCCCTCTCCTCTCTACCTTACGTCTATCTAGCCTACTATAGGCTATTTATACTTACTATACTATATAGTATCTATAAGTACTTTAATTAAGGCGATTAAGCGTAAGAAGAGGGATATTATTAGAACTATAGTATAGAGAGCGCTAGTTCTACTTACGTAGTATAAAGTAGCCTTACACTATATAAGATAGACCTTCTACTACCTTCTTTAGTAGTGATTAGTCTATCTTTCTTAATAATTATATACTATCCTTACCTTATACTCGTTCCTATATCTACCCTATAACTGTATCCTAATAGCTAAGGCTTAAAATAAGGCTAAAAAAATACTAGGCTTTCTATCTTATCTCTAACTCCTTAACCCTCTATCTCTATCTCTATCTTCTCTTATCTTATCTCTTATAAGTAGTAATACCTATAAGAAGCTTAAAATATAGCTGCCTCTAGATAAAGTTTACCTAAATTAATTAAATCTAATATTAAAATTAATAAGAAGTAGAGGTTAAGAATAAAGTAGCTATCTAAGGATTACTAAGGCCTTAAATTATATAAAGAATACTAATATTTATAATCTAATCTAATCTATTAGATCTATTTAGCTTCCTTAGTAAATCTTAGCTTATATTAGAGTGCTTTTATCTAGTCTCTATTAAGATAGCTAAAAATAGGCCTCTATAAAGGCGGTTTTTAGGAACTAGTCTATATAAGGGCGGCCACCGTCCATAGGGTGTCGACTCGAGTTCAAAAGCATCACAGAGAACATCAATAGAGCAATGCCACCTATGTTCTTCCAGCAAACCCAAAAACAGTCCCCGAAATCATTGATGTGCTCCTGTGACCATTAAATCTACCAGCCACTTGTGTCATGCTCGGTGCTCGTCTATCCAAAACCTTCAAGCTTTCATCACATACCTGAAGCACCTCCTAGAACTCGCGCATCAAATTCGCCATTAAACCCTTCTATGCGGGCAAGTCGCAACAGATCCCCTTTCATCGATTCCTGCATAAACTGTGTCGATGCATTTTGGACCACCGGACTGAAAAGGATAAGGTCAAGATCCGATGTGGCATCTGCCGTGCTTGCGACGCGATCACGAAGTGATCAAGAAATGGACGCCCTCAAGGAACATGTTTGGCGTGAGCCCTGAACTCAAAAGCTCTGACAGCAGAGTCTGATGTCTTGTCTCTGGAGGTGGTAGAAGACTACAAACCTTGGAAGGCACTAGCACTTTACGAGTGCCATGATCTAGTTCTTGCTCATGTTGTCGTTGCGGAGCCGTTTCAACACATCGGTAGGGACGTATGATGTTT
>Ga0210040_10008260_pt1 | contig 12400 bp, 5 predicted proteins | sample CryGeyCG12114_NA_FD_185462 | JGI IMG/M metagenome (GOLD analysis project Ga0210040, IMG submission 185462) | Groundwater microbial communities from aquifer - Crystal Geyser CG19_WC_8/21/14_NA (SPAdes) (version 2) | ecosystem: Environmental > Aquatic > Deep subsurface > Groundwater | place: USA... | reverse complement strand
CGCACAGCGGCTTTATTCTGGATATTGGCAGCCGCGATGAAAGCCCGGAACAACAAGGGTTGGCTCACTTTTGGGAGCACATGGCGTTTAAAGGCACTAAAAAGCGTAAATCGTTTCATATTCTAAACCGGCTCGAAACCGTAGGCGGCGAGTTAAACGCGTACACCACCAAAGAGAAATTATGTTTCTACGCCTCGGTGCTAGATAAACACTTTGAAAAAGCATTTGAACTGCTCACCGATATCACCTTTAACTCAACTTTTCCGGCCAAAGAAATAGAAAAGGAACGCGGCGTGATTCTGGAGGAAATGGCCATGTACCTCGATACGCCCGAAGATGCCATTATAGACGATTTCGACGAAGTGGTTTTCCAAAACCATGCTTTGGGCAATAATATATTGGGTTCCCGGGAAAGTGTGTCGCGCTTTAAAAAAGCCGATTTTCAAAAATTTATTCAGGAAAATCTAAGCACCGACCATTTGGTATTTTGCTCCGTTAGTAATTTACCGTTAGATAAAGTGATGAAGCTGAGCCAAAAGTACCTGGGACCGTTACCCGCCATCACCAAAGAACGCGCCCGCCAGCCTTTTACGCAGTACCAACCGCAACTTATAAACCACGAAAAACCAATTATGCAAGCGCATTGCGTTATTGGTTCGCCGGCGTACGCCCTGGCCGATGAGCGCCGAATTCCATTTTTTATGCTGACGAATATTCTGGGCGGGCCCGGCATGAATTCGCGCTTAAACTTGGCCGTGCGCGAAAAATACGGTTTGGTGTACACCATCGACGCAAATTATGCCACTTACCTGGATACCGGCTCGTTTGGGATTTACTTCGGCACCGAAAAAAAACAACTAGCCCGTACCACAGCTTTGGTTTTGAAAGAACTTAAAAAATTGCGCGAAAAACCTTTAGGCAGTCTGCAACTGCATACCGCCAAGGAACAATTGATGGGCCAACTGGCTATGGCGGAAGAAAGCAATATTGGGCTGATGATGATGATGGGCAAAAGCATGCTGGACCTGAACAAAATTGATACGCTCAACGATATCTTCAACCAAATCCGGACCATAGAAGCACCGCAACTCCTGGAAATTGCAAACGAAATTCTAGCGGAAGATAACCTGAGTTATTTAAATTATATACCAGCTTGATAGCTGTTAGCAATTAGCTTTTAGCGGTTAGCTTATATCAATAACCAATTATTAGTTATCAGTAAAATAAACCGCAGAACTAATTACACGGTAACGTTTCTTTTATCAATAAAACTAATTACTAAAAGCTTATCGCCAAAAGCTAACCGCTAATAAAAATGGATTTTCTTTCGCCTGAACTGCAGCACTACATTACCCAACATACCAGTCCGGAATCAGAAATTTTAAAAAAACTAAACCGCGACACCCACCTGCACGTCCTGAAACCCCGGATGCTGTCGGGGCACGTACAAGGGCGTTTTTTAGCGATGGTGGCGCACATGATCCGGCCGAAACAAATTCTGGAAGTTGGCACGTACACCGGTTATTCGGCTTTGTGTTTGGCCGAAGGCTTGGCGCCCGGCGGTTTGCTCCACACCATTGATGTAAATGAAGAACTCGAAGCAATGGTACGGGGCTATTTTATGAGCGCCGGCGTAGCGGATAAAATCAAATATTATATCGGCAAAGCCGTGGAAATTATTCCGAGACTAAATTACCAGTTCGATTTGGTTTTTATTGATGCCGATAAATTAAACAATGCCTTGTATTATGAGCTGGTCCTGGACAAAGTAGTGCCGGGCGGTTTCCTGTTAATTGATAATGTTTTGTGGAGCGGCAAAGTAGTACAGCAAACCACAAAGAAAATAGATACCGATACCCAATCGGTGCTGGATTTTAACCGCAAAATACAGGAAGACGCGCGCGTAGAAAATATATTATTGCCGCTGCGCGATGGTTTAATGCTGGTACGGAAAAAATAAATCAGCCACTTTTTATTTCGATATCATCGGTCAGAAAACATCTAAATATTAATTATTTTATATTATTACTCAATCTGTTCGCGTAAAATAACACCTGCAAATAATTCATTTTGTGCGGCTTGCCCGGTAAAGTTATCCATATCTTTTTTGCTTCATTGTGGAAAAAGTGTAGAAAGATTGTCGATAAATAAAGCGACGGAAAATTCTTCTTTCCATTCTTAATCTGCTATTTTGTTCTTGGGTTGTCGGCAATAATTCCGGGAAATTTAATATTCCGGTTATTCAAAGCAGAAATCACCTTATTCATGCGTTAAGGCTTTATCTGATAAAGTTACGGGCGCACTAAATATTTTTCTATGAGAAAGCAGGTATTACTTTTATTTCTTCTGGCTAGTTCTTGGGCCAGGGCGCAAGCCATTATTGTTCCTTCTCATATTAATTTTGCCGATCAGCACTTTACGCTGCACGAAAGTGGCCGCCAGAATTTACAAGATAAAGTAAATGCCTTGCTGAAGTATCCTAAATATTTCCAGCTAAAAGTTGATTTAGCCGATACGTATTTTCCTATTATTGAACGGGTATTCCGGGAAGAAGGCCTGCCGGATGATTTTAAATATTTAGCCTTAATAGAAAGTGGCTTAATTCAGGATGCGGTTTCTACTTCCAACGCTGTAGGTTTTTGGCAGTTTAAAAAAGATACCGCTACCGATTACGGCCTGAAGATAAACCAGGACGTGGACGAACGTAAGCATATTACGGCATCCTCCCGGAGTGCGGCCCGCTATTTGGTAAAGAGCAACACCTTATATTATAAAAACTGGCACAACACTATTCTGTCTTATTACCATGGTTTTACTGGCGCTAAAGCCCTGGCCCGGCCCGATCATATCAACAAGAAAGAAATGGAAATTACCGACCGGACCGATAATTACATTTTAAAACTATTGGCCCATAAAATAGCTTACGGTACGGTTGTGGGCAAAAATCCCACGCCCTTGGTAATGCTGAGGGAAGTACCGGTTTCGGGCAAAAATATTAGCGACATTGCCCTGGAAAACCAGGTGGCGGAAGACGAACTTAAACAATACAACAAGTGGTTGGCCAGCCAGTATATTCCCAACGATAAAACCTACACTGTGCTGATACCGGTTATTAATCCGGACCAGCGTATGATTTTAGCGTCGCAGCGCACTTCTGCGCCAACGGTGGTTGAGACCGCAGAAATACCAGCCGTAAAAACGGAGCGGAAAGGCAAACGCCAAATAAAAAAACTAAACGGCTTGAAAGTAATTATTGCCAGAAATGGCGATACAAAAGAAGATTTAGCCCGCCAAGCGCATTTATCTACCCGCCGGTTCTTAAGCATAAACGAAATGCGTAATTCCGACCCGATTGTAGAAGGCGAAGCCTATTACGTGGAACGTAAAAAAAGCAAAGCTTCGGTACAATACCACGTGGTAAAAGAAGGAGAACAGGTGCCGCAAATTGCCCAGCGTTACGGTATAAAAGCCCATTCCATTCTTTGGTATAATCGTTTAAAAAACCGGGAAGTACTGGCCGCAGGCCGGTTATTGTGGCTGCAACAGCGCCGTCCGGCCAATGTGCCCGTTGAATACCGGAATACGCCAGAGAGCGAGCCTCGCCAGGAACGGGTCAATCCGGTTATTTTAGCGAAGAATGAAGCTCGGGATGAAATAAATGCAAAAAATAAAACAGCTTCTAACCAAAAGACAGCCGAGACGAAAAGACCGGTAAAAGAATATCCAACCAGAAAATTACCGGAACCCACACCCACTACACCCCAACCAGCAGCCCCGGAAACAGTAACGCAAACGGAAGTAGCCGTGGATACAAACGTGGCGGTAATAACAAACGAAAACCCGGTAGTAACCGCAACTGCTCCGGCCCCAGCCGAAACAGCGGAAAAAGAAATAGTAGCCATTGCGTTAGATTCTGCTTTAGCCAATACGAATGAAGTAGGAAATACCTCGGAAGAAGCTATAACGGAAAATGTAGATGCGGAAATCGAAACTATTAATACAATGCCAGCCCCCGCGGTTGTTTACACAAAACCGGAAGCCAAGGTAAAAGTAGCAGCACCTAAGGATACCGCCGTTTCAGAAAAACCAGCCGCTTGGACGTCAGCAGATAGCATTAATAATACCAAAGAAAAGCCGGTGGTTATACTAAGAGAGCCAACTGAAGTACCTAAAAAAGCACCGACAAAAGTAATTTTAAAAGAACCAACGGCAACGAAAGAACCAAGTGTGGCGGTTAAAAAAACAACTGCTCCGGAAGAAACTGTAAAAGAGTCCTGGTCACCAACGGTAATGCCAAGCTCTCATGTGGTCGTTAAAGGTGAAACCCTGTATAGCATCTCCAAACAATACGGTATTACGATCGATGACCTGAAAACCTGGAATAATTTGGGTGAGATGCCGCTAGCCATTGGGCAAAACCTGCAGGTGGCCGCGCCGGCTTATCAAACAGCAGCGGCTCCGGCCAGTACGGCTATACTGGAAGATGAACCGGTAAAGACAGCCGCAACACCGCGCGTTGGCACTTCTACCAGCCATACGGTACAAGCCGGCGAATCGATGTACCAGATATCCCGCAAATACGGAGTTACTATTAAAGATATTATGGACTGGAACGGTAAATCAGATTTCAATGTAAAACCAGGTGAACGCTTGGTTATTAAAACAGTGGGCAACAGCCGATACTAATCAACCTCATATAAAAAAACCAACGCGGCGATTAGTAACCTAATCGCCGCGTTGGTTTTTTTATAGCCTGAGCGTACTTTTAAGCTTGTTTTTCGGGTGGATGATTTAAACCAGAAGCCGACTGCAAACCAGCTGCTACCTGCGGAATAATGCCTAAGCGTTGGTAAATGGGCCGCACCATTTGGCGTAAGGCCGGCAACTGCAGCGCAAACGGAATAATACTGAGTAAACAACAAATGCCACAGCCCAATAAGGTATAGGCCACCCCAATTCTATCGGCCACGGCTCCGGCTAATAACGAACCAAAAGGCGCCATACCCAGAAAAGCCATGGAATAAAAACTCATAACCCGGCCTCGTTTATCATCATCGGCAATGGTTTGTAAAATTGTGTTGTTCGAGGCCATTTGCACAATCATGCCTAAACCCGTAAAAAAGATAAAAAATAAAGCCAGCCAGAGCGTTTGGGTAAACGAAAAACAAATCAAACCCAAACCTAACATAATGGTAGCGCCTACAATTATTTTTCCTAAACCCAGCACCGAGGTGCGTTGGGCTAAATACAAAGCTCCTAATAAGGCTCCAATACCCGAAGCGCCCATTAAATATCCCAGCGTGTTAGCACCTCCGTGTAATATATCGCGGGCAAAAACCGGCATGAGCACACTAAAAGGCATCCCGAATAAACTAATACTGGCAATTAATAAAATAATAGCCCGAATGGGCGGAAAGCCAAACACGTACTGGGCACCTTCCTTCAACGATTGCCAAATACGTGCTTCTTGCTTGGGTATTTCCCGCGGTTTTACCCGCATTACCAGCAACGAGATAATAACGGCCAGGTAACTGACAGCATTTATTAAAAAACACATCCCCTCGCCTACGGCGGCAATTAACAAACCGGCTACCGACGGGCCTACTAAACGGGCCATATTAAACATAGAGGAATTTAGCGCAATGGCATTACTGACATCTTCACGCTTTTCAATTAATTCTACCACAAAAGCCTGCCGCGCGCTTACATCAAATGCATTCACAAAGCCCAAAAAAGCACTTAAGGCAATCAGCCAATGAATAGTAATGGTATCAGTAAGTACCAGATAGGTTAAAACCGAGGCTTGCAGCATCGATAGAATCTGGGTGAAAATTAATATCCGGTGCCGGTTGAAGCGGTCGGATACGACGCCAGCAAAAGGCCCGAGTAAAAAAGACGGAATCTGGCTGGCGAACCCCAAAATACCCAATAAAAAAACCGAATCGGTGAGGCGATATACTAACCAGCTAATCGCAATCTGCTGCATCCAGGTACCAATTAGCGATACACCCTGGCCGCTAAAAAATAACCGGTAATTCCGGTACTGCAAGGCCCGGAACATATCGGCTAGCGAAACCTGCTGTTTGGTAGTAGCGTTGGGTTGGGTAGAACTCATCAGGAATACGTAATTAATAAATATATATTCTGATGAGGTAATACGGACTTCGTCTAAACTGGATGATCAATTCTGGACATTCTGGTAAAAGAAACGTATTGGTTTAATTTAAATTTGGTTGAAAACAGCATTCAGATCCGGAGCATTTAGTAGTGGTTTAAAAAGTATGATGCTTGGCTTTATGTTTATTTCGGTAGTTGAACATCAGGTTCAGAGCGGCTAAATGGTTTTCTTTCTTTTTGGAAAAGCAGGTGGTTTTTCTAAAGAATCTTCTATTGCGGGCTCTTATGCAAGTATTTACACCTTCTATGTTTTAGTAATTGCCTTGCCAATGGTATGCTTTTCTAACGGCAGTACTTTGGTAAAAGCTTTCCAGTGGTCCGTGCAATATTCATCTATTTTTACCTCTCTTAACTTTTTCATCAATTCCCGTACTGTCTTAGCACTCCTGCTGCCACAACTATAAGCCAGTACCTCATCTGTCTCGGGGCTATAAGCATACAACAACCAGTATTTTCCTTTCTTACGTTTGCCGGCAAAACTCCACACTTCATCTATTTGCACAGATGTATAATGCTGATGCACTGGTTGAATGCAAATCTTATTGCCTTGTCGGCACAAATTAGCTAAAACACATTTTCTACTTATCCCCAGCAGTTCTGCTATATCCCGAATACCACTATTCCTTTCTAAAAGCCGCCATACTAACTGTTTTATAGCCGGGTCAGCTCCCTTATTCTGATAGGTCGGCTGAAATTGCTTGCAACAAATCCGGCATAACAAATTCTGCCGGCCGTTCTTTTTCTTTTTGTTTTTTACTACCTTGCTGCTCTGGCAGTGGGGGCAGTTTAGCTTGATGAGAATCTCGCACATTCCATCTCCTTAAACTCTCCATTGCCTTTCTTTATCCCTTCATACTTTTTTTACCTCTGCCGAGCATTTTATTTATAAATGGCAGATTAGCGGCTGCTTTCCCGCCTTTCTTACATTAAACTGCTTTACCATTATAGCTTTATAGTTTTAGCTTCATGATTATTTTTAAACTACTATAAAGTCTAATAATCTTGGGGTTGATTAATATCGCCCGCCGATAGGCCGGGAGTTTAAATTGGTTTTACCTGGAAAAGCAGGAAGCTTTTTTGGAATAGCGTTGGTGCCGGCCGTATCGGTTAAAGTTTCTATAAAGGAGATAATATCCTGCTTCTCGGCCGCCGTTAGTTCCAGCGCATCAGCCGGTAATGTTTGGTTCGGTACTGGTAACCCGAGTCCGGCTCCGCCACCCCGGTTGTAAAATTCCAGCACCTCGGCCAGATTAGTAAAAGCGCCGTTGTGCATGTAAGGTCCCGTAAGCGCGGCATTCCGGACAGTAGGCGTTTTAAACGATTGGTGTAAAGCAGTTGCTTTTATAATGCCGGCCCGGCCCGGATCAATATCGGAGGTAGGATGCGTAAAATCAGCGGTAGCGGGTACGCCCAGTACTTCGGTCTCACTTTCGAGGTAACGGGGCGGCACGGTGCCGTTAAAAACCGGAGCAAAATGACACGTACCGCAAGCCGCTTTCCCCATAAATAAATTAAACCCTCGTTTGGCGGCATCCGGCAACATGTCTGTTTCGCGGCGCATGTATTTATCGAAAGGAGAATTGAGCGCCACTAAGGTTTGAATGTAGGCCGCCAGTGCCCGGTTAATAGTATTGGTATTAATGGTGTTACTCGCGGGCAAATCTTTAAAAGCCTGCCGAAACAGGCCTCGGTAAGCCTCACTTGATTTTAATTTTTGCACGACCACGTCGTACGACCCGTGCAATTCATCTGCTTTGGTAAGTACGCCCGGAACCTGATCCTGCAAAAAATCGGCCCGGCTATCCCAAAAATAAGCTTTGCTGTAAATCGCATTGAGCAACGTGGGCGAATTGCGGTAAACATTACTTTGGTCATCGAAAGCAATGCTTTTAGGGCGGCCATCGGTGAACGCTTTAGCCGGCGCATGACAACTGGCACAAGCCCGTTGGTTGTTCGCCGATAAAATAGGATCAAAAAAAAGCGTTTTACCTAAGTTAGCCAGCGGCCTCGCTTTATTAGTCCGGTCTTCTTTGGCATAATAACCGGCTATTAAATAATCAACACTGAAAATGCTCTGAGCCTGGTCGTTTACCGGTTTAGTTAGCGCCGTGCCGGAAGTTGCCCTGCCCGGTAATAACGCATTATCTACCTCGGTTAAAGCAGCATAAACCGGATTGGCTATTTCCCGGATAAAATAAAGCCGGTCAAACGTAGCAAAATCAGGGTGCTGTTGTAAATGAATGAGGGCTTGTGCCAGCAGCTTTATACTCTTTTGGAGCGGTGTTCTACTAGTAGGAGTCGTTAAGTTTTGCTCGTACAGTTTCGCGGTTTCCAGTACGGGCTGTAGCGCAATAGCCGCGTTTTGTATTTCGTTACCAGCGGCCGGAGCATCGAAACCAGTTAAACCTAAAGTAATAACCCGAATTAGCTGTTCCCGCAGGCTACTCCAAATTTGTTTATCCGTCAGGGCTTGATTTTGCAAGTTACTTTGGAACTGGGCATTTTTCTCCTGCAACCGGTACGCAAGCCCCACCGCATTTTTAATCGCCTCCGCATTTACTTCTTCGGAAAAAAGAATTTCTTCCAATACCTGCAAACCTTCGGGGGCAAACGTAACGTGGGTTGGTTCTTTAAAACCCAACGTCAGGTAATCCTGGTGTTCAATTACTACGCGCGGCAAAGGCGCACCATTCAGAGTTTTCCCAATTTCCGGATCCAGGTATTCGAGTAAATACTCTGTTTTTTTGTAGGCTTGCTTTGTTTTGTAAAAAGCAGTGCGTGCTTCCTGAACCGTGGCCTGCTTTTGGTTTATTAATTCCAGCGCTTGGATTAATTTATCGGTTTGAGCTTTATAAACCGATAAATTCTGCATAAAAGCTTTCTTCACTAAACCCGCAACTGCGTTGTCCGGCGGTTTAACTACCGTAAACGATACCTGGGTAGCGCCAAATAAAAAAAGGCAAATTAAAATTAACCAGGCCGGAGAAAAATTAGGCTTATTAATCAAGTATGTTTTTTCTTTAAACATTATCTCACTAGTTCATCACTATTTAATTCCGGCAGGTAGTTTCCGGAACAATATTTAAAATTTCAGAGAAGCCCCGGCATTATTCAGTAATTACGCCAGAACCAGAAAATTAGTAATTCCAATTCTTCCCCTTCCCTAACTAGAAACTAGCTCGTATAGCCAGGCCCTTGCGTTTAATTTCCAATGAATAAATATACTTCCTTTTGCTAATCAACAGAAATTCTGAAAGCAAAAATAGTATTTTCCGGCTAATACAGAATACATCAAAGTAAACACCATGTCCCCTACTTACTTCGGTCCTATTAGAATATTATTATTTAATGTTTTCATAATATTATCATTATTTAGAATAAATTAACTTTATATTAAATTTATAAAAATACTAATACACCTTGTATCGCAAAATAAATTATTCCGCTTATATTAGAGCCGGATATTAAATGCAAAATTCAATTAAGCTTTTAAAGTCTTTGTTCTTGTTACACATAATGAGTACAGAAATATTTCTTATGAAATATTTAGCTTTGTAATTAAAACTTGTTAATACTAAAATTAGACTATCAAAATTAGTATTTATAATTTTTTCAATAGTTTATATTTAATAAAATTTGTTTTAAAATCTACATTTATTCATATCTAATTACATTTTTATTCCCGTCATCTTATTATAATTCAAATAACTACAGCAACAACATTCTATTTATATTTAAAATAGGGCAGTTTATGGAGAAACTTTACAAAGGATTAATTTTAGCTACACTTTTATCGGGTTTATCATTAAAGAATAATTTAGCGCAAGCGCAAACCCAGATTAGTACCTTTTCGCAACGGATTACGGCCGGTACGAATGATGCCGAAGAAGCAGCTTCGGGAGCCATTTACCTCAACAGTTCTGATCTGGAATTGGTTTATGATGATTACCGGAATGCCGGAAACCAAACCGTAGGCTTGCGCTTTACCGATATTTCCATTCCGGCCCGCGCTATTATTACGCAAGCGTATGTTCAGTTTACCGTGGATGAAGTAAAATCAGAAGCTACTACGCTTAGAATTGAAGCGCAGGCCAGTGATAATGCTCCCGCTTTTACCAGCAATGGTTTTGATATATCGTCGCGTAGCCGCACGACCGCAAGCGTAAACTGGGCACCCGCTGCTTGGGCTAAGGCGAACGAAACCGGTACGGCACAAGCCACCCCAGATCTCAAAAATATCATCCAGGAGTTGGCAAACCGTCCGGGCTGGCAAAATGGCACGGCCCTGGCCTTGCTTTTTACCGGCACCGGCCGCCGCAATGCGCATGCTTACGAGGGTTCTGCCACCAAGGCAGCCCAATTAGTTATTGAGTATAAAGTCACTGGAGCTGAACCCGTTCCGGCTCCAAACCCTTTGTTAATCACTAAAAATTCTATCTGGCGTTTTCACGATTTGGGCCAGGATTTAGGAGATAACTGGATTGCTCCCGATTACGACGATGCTACCTGGCCGAGTGGCGCGGCGGTTTTGGGTTATGGCGATGCAGTAGCTACTACCATGAGTTACGGTCCCAGCAGCACCAATAAATACCCGACTTATTATCTTCGGCACCCATTTAACGTAGCCGACGCCAGTGTGTACGATACGCTTGTTTTTAATATTCGCCGCGACGACGGAGCGGTAGTTTACCTGAACGGAGTAGAGCAATTCCGGACCAATATGCCAACCGGCCCGGTAACGTATCTTTCCTCCGCTGCTACCACCGTGGGCAATGCCGCCGAAACAACTTATTATACTTACAAAATACCCGCCAGCCAGCTACAAAATGGACTGAATACGCTAGCCGTTTCAATGCACCAGATTCAGGGGAGCAGTTCCGATATTACGTTCGACCTGGAAGTACAGGGTCAATTAAAATCGGCCCAAACGAATACAGCGGTACTGCCCTTAGGTAGCAACTGGAAATACCTTGCCAATGGCTCCGACCAAAGCACGGCTTGGTTGGTTCCTGCTTTTAACGACGTCAGTTGGCTTACCGGTAATGGGGTGCTAGGCTACGGCAACGGCGACGAAGCTACTACCATAACCGTTGCTGATGCTGCCAATAAGCCTGTAACAACTTATTTCCGCAAGACTTTTAACGTTGCCGATACTACCGGTTTTAAAGCCTTGGAACTACAACTTATCCGCGACGATGCGGCAGTAGTATATTTAAACGGCACCGAAGTTCTCCGTTCTAACCTGCTGGCTGGGCCTTTAAATTACCAGACCCCTGCAGTTACATACGTAGAAGGCTCCGACGAAAACACCCCGGTAATTGCCTATATTAATCGGAAATTACTTAAACCCGGCGAAAACTTACTGGCCGTGGAAGTACATAAATACAATAGCACGGAATCGGATTTACGGTTTAATGCCGGACTACGTTTGCTCATCGAAAGCCAACCTTTAACCCTGGTGGTCCAAAACTATGCCTGTATTCCGGGGGCTTCGGCCACAATAGGATGCTTTACTTCGGTAAAACCCACCGTGCAGCAGGAAACCTTTGTTATTCCGGAAACGCATACTTTTCAGCAACTGGCAAAATCCGGGGTGACCCGCTATACATCGGGTAGTACCAGTTTAATGCCCGGCGGCAACGACTTTACCGCTTATATCTCGCCCAACGGTAGCAGCAAAGCCGGTTATTTATCTATTAACCACGAAAACAGTCCCGGTGGGGTTTCGATGCTGCAACTGCACCTGGATGAGCAAAAAATGATCTGGACACCCGATGTGGTTCACAAAGTTGATTTCTCCGGGGTAGTGAAAACCGAACGTAATTGTTCGGGTGGCATTACGCCCTGGGGCACCATTATCACTTCCGAAGAATCTACTGCTCTGGCTGATTTAAACGGAGACGGCTACCAGGATGTCGGTTGGAATGTAGAAATTGATCCGGTTTCGGGTAAAGTAAAAGACCAGGATGGCGATGGCAAAGCCGATAAATTATGGGCGCTGGGCCGGTTAAGTCACGAAAACGTCGTGGTTAGTTCCGACCGGGTTACGGTTTACCAGGGCGAAGATGGCGGCACGGGCGGCGTTTACAAATTTGTAGCCGACCAAGCCGGCAATTTATCGGCGGGCACTTTGTACGTGCTCCAGCGCAATGCGGCCAATCCGGCTACCGGTACCTGGATTAAGGTGCCAAACACAACCCCCGCCGACCGGAATAATACCGGT
>Ga0210040_10008258_pt1 | contig 12403 bp, 7 predicted proteins | sample CryGeyCG12114_NA_FD_185462 | JGI IMG/M metagenome (GOLD analysis project Ga0210040, IMG submission 185462) | Groundwater microbial communities from aquifer - Crystal Geyser CG19_WC_8/21/14_NA (SPAdes) (version 2) | ecosystem: Environmental > Aquatic > Deep subsurface > Groundwater | place: USA... | reverse complement strand
ATGCAGATATTCCAATGTCAGGAACCCAATAACATGCGCATGATTCCCTCCCAACTGACTAAACTAAGGACAAGAGACCTATGTCTTAAATATTACATGGAGCGATGGAGCGGAGCTGTGAACTTGAAAATCCTATATGCTGCGGCATGAGAGGAGAGTAAACAAACTAGCCCAATAATCTATTGCCAAATTGCTATTACTACTAACTTAACTAACCAGCTATTTAGTATTTAGTTTAGCTGGGAACACAAACTGAAAAACCCACTGCATATATACCACTTTTTTACCCCATCAATGGAAACAGGATGGTGACGTGAGCAAAGTAAATATACACACATAAGACAAAACAGCAATCAAACTATAATCGCATTATGTGCATCAGCATACTAACTAACTACTATACTATATCTATGGGACAACAACAACAAATCAAGCAGTCCTATGTCTATATAATGTCTGATTTTTCGTTCTGTATACATTAAAGGGACGACCTTGTGTTGTTTTAGAGCTAAACCTGTGATACTTGTTCAGGTTCAGAGAGTTAGTTTAGTTACTGACTAACTCTAAGAATCCCCAGTTTAATTGGCTATCTCACCACTGTCACCACACATAATGCAATAGTTCCATATCGTTGGATAGTTAGTTAAGTATTTATAGAGTAAGAGTTCTATTCGACTTTTATTAAACATAAAACAGCAGAAAGAAAAAGGATGTGAGGAACAGGCAATGCTTTGGACGATCTTCAGTCTATACTAACTAGCTAGTTAATTACAGCTTTATTTGATTTGTGACTGCTTTATATAGTCACATATAGTCTTGAAAAATTGGCTAGAAATCCTAATTCGCAGACATTCAAAATCTGCTGCACATCAATGCATAATGTTAAGCTAATAGTTAAAGAACCATTGAACCAATACAAAGCAAAGTAATGATACTAGAGTTATAAATACACAGATTCCGATTATAATGTTTGTGCAGTCTTCGATTATTATTATACGGGCCTCCATCCTCACAGATAAACAACTATTAATGGAGGATATGGGAACGAGCAGAGGTATCTATCCATTCATTCCAGCACTTTTCTCCGTGCATTGTATCCAAGCAAACTGACTAAATAAGTTACACGTTGAATGAACACTCCCTCATCAATATTTACAAATAAGCTCTGCTTTAATGAAAACTACCTTAAGTTTTGAAACGACGGTGCATGCTGAAAGGAGCAACGCGATCATATAAACATTATAGAATCTAAGATTGGTATAAAGTCAAAGTGTAGTATAAATGACATTTAATTTCATCATAATATGAACTCATCTTATGCGCAGATGTAGATAACATTATTTAATTGACTTACATAAAGGTTTGTTATATATTGCAGTATTTCATACATTTCCATGCGGGAGGACATGTACTAAAGTAGTTGGTTTCTACAAAAGTGTTTTGTTCTAATTCTAAAACTCTAATATCTAATATCTCATCTGTCAAGAAGCAAGTCAGTCAAAGGAGGCAATAAACAGCAAATGCATCAATTTAAACTGCATATAGTCATAAATAGTATAAGTTTAAAAAATCCGTCTAAAAGAATTAATATTGACAGGATACTCCGAATCCAGGGCTGTTTTGCCATAAGGTAGGGTAACTAACTGACTGGAATAATGAAGAAACTACGCTCTTCTGGATAATGGATATATGGATATTACTCAAGGTGATAGAATTTTACCACCTTGGATATTACTGACTGAAGAAATGTAGCCAGCTGCCAGCCTATGTGGATTAGATGGTGAATAAAATTGTTGTATAACAATAATTAATGACATGACAAGAGTCTGAACAATTTAATAAGTTCTAAAATCTAAAATGCGACTGATTTTCAAATCAACGTTGGTTGAGAGATATCTGCATTCCTATAATGCTCACCAGCCTGGGCTAAAACAAAACTTCGACTAGATGGGTGCAGATGAACTGTAAGCAATGCCTCATACATATGGAGGAAATTATTCATTTCTTACCATTTTGTCGATGAACTGGGATGACGGAAGCCAAAACCGTTATAAACAAGCTGCAATAATAGCAATAATAGAATCAGAGACGTTTTGTAGTGGTATTATCAGGTTCCTTAAACGACAGTACTTTTCTTGAAGTCAAGCTTCTTATTGTTCAGCGTATCTTTGATCGTCCTCGATAGCCTCCTGTTAGTAACGAAAAAAAAACCATGAATTTAATCCGATCAATGCATTCTCACCAATGATTTCGTCACAGGAAGTAATAAATAATCCATTACACAATTGACTTAGACTTAGGATTTAGTAAAACTTACAATCTTTGGATTTCAAAATCTCCGGCACCGGTAAAAAGAAGTAGCTTTCCTGCGAGAAAAAGACAAACTGAAGTTGATACTGCACTCACCGATTTATGAATCAATAAAAACTTAACTAAACTTACTTAAAACGTCTCCAAAATCCTCAGGTTTAATCAGAGAAGTTGGACTATGCGGCACGGCAGTGTTGTTGTCAAGTTGAACACGAATTTTCGATTTTCAGTTTTTTTTCAAGTTGGCGATTCTTCCAACTCCGATTCTTCGCCCGTCCTCCGAAGTTTGTATATGAACAATGCAGTAGAAGTAATATGAATGCGCTCGCACGTTTAGTTTTGCTTTGCTACAATGTCTGGCTGGACAAACTGGCTGCTCTGGAAGAATATTTATATACTATCACTATACAGCACAGTTTATAGTATAGCGTGGATTTCGCAGCGCTATATACAGTGAATATGCAGTGCAGTTTTTTTCCTCACTCCGAGCATATAAACAACAATATAAGACAGTGATTTAAGCTTAAATTTCACATGCATGTTAATGATCCGTTTTATTTAAATTATAAAAGTGCTTTAATCCTTTTTAGCTTATTTTGTAAGCCACTCCTTAATTTAAGAAACCCTTCCAAGATCATATTTTCCTTCAATCGTCTTCGTTAATTGTTTTTAATAATGCAAAACTAACTAGCATTTAAAAAGGTAAGATAAGTTCGTGGTACGCCATCGGTTAAAATTCAGCTTTTTATAGCTTCAAAAATTAAGGCAATCCCACTAAGGTTTAAGACAAAGGTGAAACAAAAAGTTTACTATCAATGAAATCATGCTGAATAGCAAACAAAATATCTCGCATATTATTGTATTCCTGCAGCCTACTGTAGGGTAAATATATGAGCTCGAAGTTTTTATTTTCAGTAGTAAGTTCAAGACTGACTATCCTATTTTTATAACTAAATCAGTCTAGTCATTTTCTTAGCAAATAGTGTTTGCAAAAACATAAGAATTTTGTGCTATAGAAAGAATATCAAATCACTGCACTACAAGCACGCAGCTCGTCCGTGTTTCAAGGTAACATTCATCCATTCCTTCCATGTATCCTTTCCTGCCGTCTCATTCTCATCATCTCATCAATATGATTCACTCACATGTTCATTTCATAACATTTCCACTTGCTGGATGGAGGTTTGAGAGGAAGCTTTTTCTTGCAATGTATACAAAACACCGCAAGCACCATCTAACAACGAAACGTACTACTTACCAACTTTGTTTTTGGCGTCGTGAATGTCATGCATGCAAAAACCTAGCCAAGTTTACTACAAACGATAACAGTGAGAAAGGACGCAACATCGCGGTGTAGACGCCAGCTATATTTTGAACGGAACATACTAAAAATGACGACCGTTTCCTTGAAGATGCTCGGGTTTTATTCCATGGTTCTTAGGTGAAGGTTGAATTTGTACATGCTATCGAGCAATTTATACTGAATTTACATTGAATACTATTTTTAAGGCCCATGCCGAGGAGTTCTATTTGGTTTAGAGATTTGTTTTGGAGCCACAATGGGTGGCGCACTCTGAAGAGCCATTGCGATGGGTCGATTATTTCCAGTCAAATTCATTGTTTCCGCTTTGGAAAATCGAGCGTCTACAGAATTACGCGTGTTTGCCGGTGTAGGAGCACCCACATTGTTATCCTTATTGTCTCCATGAATGGGATCACTGTAAGGATACAAGTCTAGTAAAGATAATTCTTCTACATCCAGAGAATGGTCTGACTGAGTTCCTCCAGCGTAACGGGATGAACACCAGTTCTTGAGGTATACGGTCGTCATAAGCAGACTGCAGATGATTAAGATTATGAAGAAGACAAAATGGGATTGGTACAATGCTTCTGTGTTTTCCACTATATGATCTAAACATCCCTGGAATGACAAATGGTTAAAAATTCAAGTTTCTCAACATACCATATTACTGTTGCCGTAAAACCAATTTTTAATTCTCGATGGATCTAATTTGATATGTATATTTGATAGGAAAAGTACCAAATACCTTGGTAGTGACGCTTTTAACGAGAGTTGAATTATCGTAAGTGGTCAAATTTTTAGATCGAACTTCTGCATAAAAATCTGAAATATTGCAAGCATTGGCTTCTCGTAGCAAGCAGCAACTTTTAGGAATATGCTGATGAATCGAGCGTGAAGAATTCGAAGTTGTTTGAATCGATAGATAATCTTCCGGCGTTTTGTAGTCTTTAAAGCTACGTTAAAAAAGCATTTATCTTAAAGCACACAATGAAAAGCATATTATGTATTGTTCCGTAGTTTACCTGATAATTCCACAGCATCGCTGTAATAAAAATAGTGAATTATTTAGGTGGAAAAACTTTTCCTAATAATTCGTATTCTAAATGTTGATTTTTTACGTAATCCAATTCTGCGTATACAAGCCAGTCAGGTACTACATTTGATTCTTTCAAGTTGGCGTTTATCTTATAGTACAGTTCTGAAAAGCTGGGCATTTTCAATTGCTTTGATCCAATAATCCCATAGATGGCAGTTCCTGGAGCAATTACCATTGAGGGTAATAAGTACTGAAAGCATAGTTTAAAAAAACTTTTCGGCCTTGAAATATTTCTCATAAGATTGCTAGTTTTAGTTTTTATCTTACACAGGAAAGACAGAGAATGTGAGAAATGTCACATTTCACAAAAACACAGCCTACAAAAGCCAGCAATAGATTCAGGGAGCAAATGAACTTCATGATGGCGGACACACGATCCAACTCGATGGTAGGTACTACATATTTCTGTTCAAAAATTTTCACCCCCAATACATAGGCTAGGCTCATTACCTGTACCATTTGAAATCCATTGTAGAGAAAATGTTTTTGGTTGTCTTTATAGTTTGTTAGAATGCATTTTTTTTACCCAAACCATCCAGAAGACAGTACAAGATGCTTTGAAAAAGGATGACATTTTTATTAGATGTTCAATATTCAAAAAAATCAGTTTTTGTTCAATTTTTTTGCTTATTCATTTTTTTTTTTTTGGAATATTTTGCATTCATCTGAATGTGTTGTGTATTGTTGTCACGACAAATGGTATGGTACTATTCTATATACCTTGCTTGCTGCATCCAAACCTGACTGACTGACGAACCGAGTGAGCTCTGCTGTTCGGAAACAGAGCACAGATTTGAGATTTTTATACATTAATAAACTTACATATTTAGATTATATATTTTCTATACAAAAATTTTATGATGATTTAATTAAAATTTATGAACAAAAAATCGGTTTGAAGCAATAATTTATTAACATTTATTTTTGCACGTTGTGTTTCTAAAAACTAAATGGCCCTATCATTATCATATTTAATTCGTTACATCATACATCAAGCCTTACTGCTTTAGCTCACCATGTGATCAATGTGAAGCATACAATAGATAGAGATGCAATTGAACTCTCATATAAAATCATTCACGATTTCACAGCACTTCAAATCAAACCTCAGACCTCAACATCGTTATCATTTGGCTTGATTACAAAAGTGTTTGCGTCATATCTCACAGTGCTGTATTTTTCTACATACGTTGAAAAGGACATAAACCATGCATGTGCATTTACTCTTTTTTGCATACATTAATTCATCATTAAAGGTTTACTTTAAGTCAGATAGAACTTGATTTTGTTATCATGAGTCATATTACATACATGAGAATCAGTTTTGAATGTTTGAATGGATCCACACAAATTGTGATTGCAGACATAATACCCATTTTATTCATTTTTTAATGAAAGAAGTTATTTTTTGTTTGCCAAAGACATAGACATGTGACAATAGGAGTTTAGAAAGTTTGACTGTTAAAAACTTTTAAACCTGTTAATGTTACTTGGTAAAGACTACAGTTATTAATATTTATTATTTTCATCATTCTCACTCATCAGAGCCAAAATAAAGCTATTTTGTAGTTTTTTCTTGATTTCTTTTGCAGGCAAAAAATAAATAAAAAATGGATCCTATTTCCCGGCAGCGGATGAAGCTTATCCTCTACCATTCAGAATCTTTAGCAGACCCAATGAGTTTGAACGATTTTATTGATATGACCGTTGCAGCTGACAAAATTGATGAGCTGAAAGCAAAAGTAGAAAACCAAAGTTGTAAATCCTAACTTATAATTCAACAAGCAGTTCGAATTTGGGAATCCGAAAATGGAAATGCAGCTACTCTAGAATCTATGGCGGAAATCATGAGACTTTTGATGCTGGATGATGAAGCAGGTACATTTTTCGCATACACGGTTTAAAATATAGACAGGATACTAGTAAAGAATAAAGAACTGTTTAGCATATGCTTAGACCAAGAATTTTTTTGCACTTTAGACCGAATTTTGAGCATTAAAAATAAGCCGAGTCCAGCCACCGATTCCACTTCGAAGTATGCCTCGATAAATATGGGACGACCATCGACTGAAGACAAAATTGTGAATTCAATTGATTCTGGACTTTCTAACTCTGCACAATCCAAAGACAAAACTGACCGTGGTTCAAGCAATACTAAGGAAGAAGTGAGCAAAATAAACGAAAACCAAGAAGACAATACGAATCAAAAGCAGGAAATTGCGATCAAAGAGGTGGTTGATTTTATTAAACACAATGGACCTACGATGGAGAAATTGCTTGAATTAAAAATTGAAGATTTGCTTAATTGGTACAACAGACTTGAAAAGGAGTGCGTCAAAAAACTGGAAGAAAGTTTTAAAGACCCCGGGAATGAAAATTTGCCAATAGCCAAGGCAAAACTTCATGAAGAATGTGAGAAGATTTTTCAAAACTCTAAAATAGCAAAGCAAAGCAACGGAAAGCAAACGGAAATTAAGCTCGAAGTAATCAACATGACCTTTAATCTTGAAAAAATGATACAAAATTACAAAGAAAAAATGTCAAATCTTGTGAATAAGAAACAAATAGGAATTGCAGAATTGAAATCAAATCACGAACAATTAGTTTCAGAAATGAAGGAAACGATTTCCAAATCAGTGTCAATTCCCAAGCAAAAAGCAGATTTTGAGCGCAATTTGGAATCGAATATTTCGGATGAGTACGAAAAGTACAGAAAACAAACCGAAGCTAAAGCCGAAAAAATTCGAGAAGAAATCACAAAAATTACTGTCAAATCCAGGGCAAGCTATAACGAAAAGATGCGAGTGGCCCCTAAAAGTGATGAGGATTATAAAAAACATCATGCTGCAGTTTCTAATGAAGAAGTTGTCTTGCTACGAATCGTTTTGAGAGCCTTATGCTCAAAAGAAGAACAGGAGCACCAACTTGGGATACTACAGAACCACTGTGACGAAGATTTTCAACTTTTGAAAATTGAAAATGCAAAGAAAATGAAACAAATAAACATTGAGAAGGCCAGTGAAGAGATCAATAAAATGGCACACAAATTCAGAATTAACTACAACGAAAACATGCAAAAAGCTCCAAAAGAAGACAAGGATTTTGAAAAACTACATACCTGCGTTCCAAATGAGCAGACTCTTTTGCTTAGAAAAATCTTGCGAGAGAAGTATCCTTCTGAAGATCAAGAACGACAAGCTAAAATTTTGAAGATTCACTGTGAGGAAGATTTCAAAACATTGAAAGTTGAGAATGAAAAGAAGTGGAATGCATTGAAGAAAAAGGAGGCGGCAGATACTTTAGCTGCTCAGGAAAAAGAAGCCGAAGATAATAAAAAACGACGTGACGCAATCGAAAAAAAAAGAAAAGAAGTTTTGGCTAACAAAAAGGATGCAGGGGCTAAAAATGTAGCTTCAACTGTAGGAAGTAGCTACTCACAAAACCCAACTTCTGCATCACAAAAAGCGTGGCCAAAGGCCATTCTTGCGATCCATTTCGGATTGGAGTTCATCCGATGTGGTGTAATCGACAGAGAACACTATAAATTCATCCCAAATGAATGGGGCGATTTGGAAACTCCGAATGTGATTGCACTCACAGAGTCAGAAGTGCTTATTGGTAACCAAGTTACTCAAGAAGTTCGTGCCCAAAATGAAGGCCATGTTTGGAATATGGCTGAGGTTCTCTCAGAGCACGTGTTTATCCCTAAAGAGCATAACAAGAAAATTGCGCTGATGGGAGAAGTAGTAACTATCACCAGGGAGCTGCTCGTGTCACTAATTCTTCGAAGAATAAAAATAAATGCCGAGATTCATTGTCAAATGGAATTCAACAGAGTCGTCATCACCATTCCTCTTTGGTTCACAATTGTTCAGAAGCAGTCAATGAAGGATGCGGCGCGTATTGCCGGATTCGAAGAGAGTTTTTTCATCAGCGAGTCAACTGCTGCTGCTCTTTGTGTGGCTAATCATGAGTATAGAATCAAGACAAGCAATAATCTGCTGACAGTTGTTGTTGACCCTAAGCATGTTGAGGCTGCAGTGTACAGTTACAGGAATGGAACCGTTGAGATGATAGTCAGTCAAGGGAATCTTCATTGCGATGGTTCAGAATTTAGTGCTTTTTCTAAAAAAATATGGAAAAGTGTCACACATTTTGTAGTCAGAGCGGAAGACACAGATATCAAATTAATTCGGAAAGTAGCTAAAGAGCAGCCCTGCGGCGAATTTATTTTCATATCGACAAGCAATTTCCAGTCCAAGCATTTATATGATGCTGCTGCAGAACTAGCTAAGCCAGCGTCAAATGTTGATCCTGTATTCGCAATTTTATTGGGTACCATGCTATACGGTAGAAAGTTGATTGAGTCAAGAGCTTTCAAATTACCTCTGAAACTTTTTAAAGACAAATACCCTTATGCTTTGAAATTTGTGAGGTCTAGTAAGGAGGGATCTATATTTGTCCAAGGGAGATCTTTTGTTGGCGAACCTTTCAAACAAGACCATGAGTTCGAAGAAGATGGCGTTTTAAGTTTACAAATTAAGGAAGACGGCGGCCCTTACTCTTTTGACACTGGAATTTTAGAAGTTTCTACTAAAAAAAATTCATCTGGGCTTACCAAGGGCAAATACAAGATCAAGTTCACTCTGAGTTTTGAGGGTGAGCTTACTTTTGAAGCCCAAGAAGATTTTAATGCTGGGATCAATAAAAAAAGTGTACAGCATACAAAAACCGAGCATGTGTTCATTCCTAACGGCAATCTAACCGAAACCGAAATGACTGAATTACAGAATTTCATGGCGGTATATCACTGTATGACTAGCACTGCTAATGAAAATCCGAATGCTCCTCTTGAGGAAGCAAAAAATAGCTTGCAAGAACACATTTCAGAAATGGAAGCAAATCTTGATAAAATTCAACGTCCAATTGTTCAGAATGTTATCAAAAACGATATTCAAGCTGCCAAAGAGATGTTACAACATGAAGGAACCACAATCGATCTCTTGGAAAAGAAATTGGCTACTTTAACTAATATGAAATCAAAATACTTTTGAGTAGCAAATTATTATTTTTTCAATATAAGTTGGCATTCAATATATAGCAATGTTTAAATAATTTGAATGATTAACGTAAACTATCCAATAATTAAATAATTTATCCACGAAAAATTCCTGCGTTATTGTGATCTTTTCTATCTACATACTATAATGTTAAAATGTTAACACACCATTTTGATCAAATATATAATTTTTTGATGAAAACAAAACTTGATTCGATAAGAAAACTTTGTGATTCCAATATATAGATTCGATATAAAATAAATTGATTGTAAAGCACATAAAACCATCACTTCATCGTACCTTCACCATACCATACTAAAACAACAATACTCTTCATTGAATCTCCCTAAAATTTTCATGAAATCATTTTACTTTATAGTAATTCCGCAATTCGCATTCGATCTCAATCTCTCAATGACACAAAGTTATCACTTGGCATGATGTAAGATGTCTCTGTAGTGCACTAGCACAGATAAAATTCCTAAATTCTCAAACTATGAAAGTAGTTTCCAACATGCTAATAAATGCACAAATAATAATTCACCCAACCTAAATACCGAGTGCATATTGAATGACAATGAATACAAAATTAAGCAATATGATTTATTATAAATCATTACACATATTTAGAGTCACTATACCACAAATAGCAAAAGTCTCACAATATGTAAAGCACAACATCTCCCTTTTACCTTAAGTTAATTAGCCAAAATTTCAAATTGAATTCACATGAATTATAATTTTCTCTAAATTTCTACAAATAAGGACTTTCATCACTAGTCACCATGAATTTTAAAACGGGATCTTCCCGTGCAGAATCCATACTTGTTCCAAAACCGGGATAAATAGAACGAAATCCAATTTTGTCAACCAATACACTACTATCACTATTTTTCTTTTCCCTATGACTCCTTGGTGAATTATTTTTCACAGCCCATAGATCAGGAACAGAACTAGAACAATATTGATTATTAAGTCGTGCTACTCTAGGTGTACACAATTCTTCACTACATTTACTACCGATGTTCATTTTTTCTGCCAAAAATGCTACAGGATGTCTCAACACGGACAAAATAAACTCAGTCTTACTATTCTTCCTTGGCGGATTTTGTAAACTACTTTTTCTACTTTGGTTTTCACAATCTATTGGCAAATTCAATAGTTTTGGCTCTGACTTAAATATGTATTTATTGTATGACAAACCATTCAGCGGTGACAGAAAGTTACTATCATTCACTGTGGATGGCCAACTGGATCGAGGCACAGTGGAACTATTTACATTTAGATTGTAGTTATTGTTATGATATAAAGGTATTATGAATCTGGGTCCGTGCAGATAGATTGTGTAAATTGAGTTGTCTTCATCTGAAGACTCAGAAATGGATGTAGGGGGTGATATTTCTGTAGCAGGGATGCGTTTTGAATCCTCCTGCAATACATAAAAAAATTAGCGAGGTAGATATTTACTTTTTGTGTACACAACTGTTAGTTTTCCAGGAATCTTACAACTAACTATTAGGGATATTCACACTGCAGGCTACAAAAGCAATATAAATTCTGTCTAATTGGTGTAAAATATGAGTTTAGTTTCCAAAGCAAGCGAATGTGTGAGTTCCAGCTATAACACACAGTTGAATGAATTCATTTCATTTTCTAGTCATTAATGATTCCACTAGCTTAGAGATTGATAAGCAAGAGACTTTTTAATTGCTTGGATTTGGATATTACATCGCATGTTATTTTCCAACGTTATGCAACCGGACTGTTTAGCAGTCCGTGACAATTTGCATGGCAAGTCAAGTAATGTAGAAAAACTTCCTACAGAGTCACGGTTATTTAGCTCATTTTTGTCTATCAACGATGTTATACATTTATTGCAACCAAAAACCCAAATCTAAGTATAACCCATTGCATAAGCATAATGGTAGTGTCCAAAAAACATTTTATTACGCAAAAAATCCCACCAAGTTTTTTAGCTAGAAGTTGAGTAAATACTTCCTAATTGGCTAAATGTAAGAACAAAAAACAAACAGAAATTTTAGGTGAGGCCGTAAAAACGTGTACTAGATTACTAAATATAAGAAACAACACGTAGAAAATATTCAATAAAGCTGCAATTCACATGTTCCCTTTGATATATGAAGCATTTACAGGGAAATAATATTTGTCTTGAATATTGCGCAAAATTTCCCGGTGATTCTTCTCTCATAAAAGTTTTACTGCCCACATTTAGCAAATGAATGAAAGAAAGGTGTAGCGCGGTGAAAGTAACTGGGCAATGAGAAAAGTTATGCATCGGTCCAAAGTGGAAGGAAATGTGTTTTCCACACGCAATATACCATTAGCTAGTTAAATACACAGAAAAACATAGTACACACGTGTGCAATGTTTTTATTCCGCATTCAATCGTGAAGGCATACAAATATGATGATGAAACGAATAATGCCTTTTTACCTTTCCCATATTAGGCAGTGAAGATATGACCGATGGATTTCTCGGTTGAGATAGTTGGTGTTCCAATCTTTCCATTTCTCGATCTATTGCTTGGATTTGATGTTTGAAAACGCGATTTTGCACTTCGGCCCGGAATAAAGACTCTTTGGTATCTTCAACCATGAATCTGTATTAAATAGT
>Ga0210040_10008255_pt1 | contig 12405 bp, 1 predicted proteins | sample CryGeyCG12114_NA_FD_185462 | JGI IMG/M metagenome (GOLD analysis project Ga0210040, IMG submission 185462) | Groundwater microbial communities from aquifer - Crystal Geyser CG19_WC_8/21/14_NA (SPAdes) (version 2) | ecosystem: Environmental > Aquatic > Deep subsurface > Groundwater | place: USA... | reverse complement strand
CTTTTCAACCCTTTAAAAGTACGCAAACCCTCCAGTCCGTAGCTGACTTGCATTGAACAATCCAAAATCGTTTCCCAAAAATTCCTTATATAGATCCTCCCAGAGAAGCTGGCAGAGCAATACTACAGCAACGAAGGGGACGTGATAGTCTCAATACCTGAAGTGTACCCTGAAGACAAAGGGGAATACAGCATCAGAGTTTCTAACTCAACAGGGACTATTGTCTCATCTCCTGTTACTTTGTCCATTACACGTGAGTCTAAAGTTAACCGCTTTTAGTTTATTGCAATTAAGTTAAGTTAAATATTTTTGTAATAAACAGCATACAGCTACAGTCCAGACTCAGAGACGGGAAGTCCACCTGTTGAGGAAGAAGAAAAGACTGGTCCTACCATGACTATGAAACTTCCACCTTTCGTTTCTGCTCAAGCTGGGCTCCCCATTAGGTTTTAACTTTTACACTTTTAAAAGTAGATTTATAATCATCTGTGAACTTGGAATTATTCATAAAACGTTCAACTTTTCCAGCCTGGTGATAAAATACGAGCCAACTCCGGACTCGAAAGTGTTGTGGTTCCGTGGAGAAGAAGAACTACGTAATTCAGAAGGACACAGTTCGTTGAGAATTATTGACACTTATGGACAGAGTGAATTGAGTTTTGAATGTGTTTTGAGTTCTGATGAGAATGAGTACAGTGTCTTTGTTTTTGATCAACATGGCTCTGAGGTTTGCTCCACTGAGCTCACTGTTTACCAAGGTAGTTCTTATTTGCGTGTCATTAGATGTTTTTTTGAACACTTTTTCAATGAATTGGATGGGAGTTTTCTTTTAAACTTTGCTTTCTCCGAATGGATCTTTTCTTTGTGTGACTTCTATGTTGCTTTCTTTTATAAGTCGATTTACGATGCATGAGAGGATTGAAATATGAAACTTTCGCTTTGCGACTGTTTAACCTTTCAGTAGAACTTTCAAGCAGTGTCGCTTTCTCTAAATAACAATGCGGTTTTATAATGCAAAAATGCTTGATTGAGCCGCTTGAATTTGATTTTGATATTCATTTGGAATTGTGAACTTGAACCCCCCTTAAAACCTCAAGCTTTCAATGTTCACCCACATTTAAAATTAATAATTAATAATAAAAACATGAACTGCCTGTAATCAGAGCACCACCCTGGGACAAAATTCTACAGAGCCCCGGATTGGGTACAATCAGTACGTACGGAAGATTGGAAGAAAGAACCCGTTGTCAATGGACACAGCACAGATTTGTCTTTGGTTGATAAATCTATGGGTGAGAATTACTATGTTACTGATATTGACTCCATTGATGGGAATCTCTCTGTTATTTACGAAATTGATGAGTTGGATGATTCTGAAGAATTGGGAACTACTTGATTTCATTTTAACTCATTTACTAATACTTTAGATTGTGTTGTGAGTTTTGTGTTTTTTTGTGTGTGAAATGAAATAAAAGCTTTTTAAAGTGTGACTTTCTTTTGTTTATTTTTTGAACTCCATTGAATACATGATAATTGTGTCGTAAAACTTTTTACCAGAAACCAAAGAAATAAAAGAGATCAAAGAAGTGACAGAAATGGCAACCGAGATATCAAAAACGATAATGCGTCGAAAGAAGAAAACTACAATAAAGGATGAGAAAAGACGAGTTAGTTTCCAAGAAACTCCCGTTATAATACAAGGTAAGAATTTTATTAAAATTATACAAACACAAACAAAGAAACATGAAACACTCATAACATATTACACCAAATATATAAACACAAGAAACGGAGTCCAGTGAAGACGAGGATCAGTTACATAATATTCCATCCACGGTTCAAGATACGCAATTACTGGATACTAGAGAAGATTTTAGAATTCCATTGGAAGTTGAAGAGAAAGTTATTCAAGAATTTCCAATTAAAATGGAGAAAGTCACTTTGAAACAAAAATCTCATAGAATCCAGTGGTTAAGTCCTAAGGCTTATGTTGGTCCTGAAGATGGGGAAAGTATACGGAATATAGTATTTGTGAGTCCGGAGGAGTATATTGACACTGCTTTGTTGAAAATTGAAATACCTGATGGTGTTGAGATGAGGAGGAAGAGCAGTGTCAAAGTTCAGGAGTTTGAGGAGGATTTTAGAGATATCGTTTATTTGACACCTGTTGAATTGATTGAAGATGAGGATTTAGTTCCTGGGGAGAAATCTTTGCCTGTTGTCAAGAAGGTTTCCAAGAAAGTGCTCAAGAAAAAACAAGGTGTTGAGGAGAAAGTTGATCATTCGGATTCAACTGAATCGGTTTCCGTTACTGAATACTTTGTGCCTGAGAATGTTGAGATTGTATCTAAGGTTTCAGCTGAGAGTGGAAACAAGGAAATTTTGTTTATGAGGCCGGAGAAAGTGGAGAAAGTTGAAAAAGAGATGATTTCCAAGATCAAAAAGAAGGTTACTGCTAAGGAAGTTCCAGAAGATGCACCAATGGATGAAGATTTACAGATCCCAAAGAAAGTAGAAGAGAAACCGAAAAAAGTTGAAGAGATTGTCTTTCCTGTGAAAATGGAGAAAGTTACGCTTAAACAGAAATCTCATAGAATCCAATGGCTCTCACCAAAACCATATGTTGGTCCTCAGGATGGTGAAAGCAGTAACATCATTTACATAAGTCCTGAAGAATATATTGACACTGCTTTATTAAAACTGGAAATACCAGATGAACAGACCAAACCGGAGATAAGAAGAAAGAGTAGTGTGAAAGTTCAGGAATTTGTGGAAGAACAAAAAGATATTATTTATCTCACCCCTGTTGAATTGGAAGAAAATGAAGATCTTGTTCAAGGGGAGAAGTCACTTCCTGTTGTGAAGAAAATTCCTAAAAAAGTGCTTAAGAAAAAGCACGGAGTTGAGGAGAAAGTTGACGAGTCTTTGGATTCGTTTTCTGCGGATTCGTATTCAACCGATGCTGAATCGGTGTCTGTCACTGAATACTTTGTGCCTGAAAACGTTGAGATTATTGCAAGTGTGTCAGCCGAGAGTGGCAATAGAGAAGTTGTATTTATGAGGCCAGAGAAAGTTGAGAAAAAAGTTATGAAACCTAAAAAGAAAGTTGTAGCTAAAGAAGTTGTTGAAATACCTGAAGAAATTAAACCAGCTCCGATTCCAGAAATTGAAGAAAAACCTATTGAGATGGAAAAAATAGTCTATCCAGTCAAGATAGAGAAAGTAACACTAAAACAGAAATCACATAGAATTCAGTGGTTAACACCTAAACCTTATGTTGGTCCTGAAGACGGTGAAAGCAGTAACATCATTTACATAAGTCCTGAAGAATATATTGACACTGCTTTACTAAAGCTTGAAATACCCGATAGCGTTAAAATGAGGAGAAAAAGCAGTGTGAAAGTCCAAGAATTTGTGGAAGAACAAAAAGATATTGTATATCTTACACCTGTAGAATTGGAAGAAAATGAAGATCTTATTCAAGGTGAGACGTCATTACCTGTTGTTAAGAAAATTTCTAAAAAGAAGCTTAAGAAAAAAGAGAAAGTTGACGAGAAAGTTGAAGAATCTTTGGACACGTTTTCAACCGAAGCTGAATCGGTTTCTGTCACGGAGTACTTTGTGCCTGAAAACGTTGAGATCGTTGCGAGTATCTCCGCTAAAAGTGGGAACAGGGAAATTGTTTTCATGAGACCAGAGAAAGAAGAGAAAGCTGAAAAAGAAAGGAAAGTCTCTAAAATCAAAAAGAAAGTGGTTGCTAAAGAGGTCGTTGAGGTTCCTGAAGAACTTCAACCGGTTCCTGCTCCAAAAATTGAGGAAAAACCAATTGAAATTGAAGAAACAGTGTATCCAGTTAAAATAGAGAAAGTAACGTTAAAACAGAAATCCCACAGAATTCAGTGGCTATCACCTAAACCATACGTGGGTCCTGAAGATGGTGAAAGTAGTAATATTATCTTCATAAGTCCAAATGAATACATTGACACTGCTCTATTAAAACTTGAGATACCAGATAGCGTCAAAATGAGGAGGAAGAGTAGTGTGAAAGTCCAGGAGTTCGTAGAAGAGCAGAAAGATATTGTATACCTAACTCCTGTTGAATTAATAGAAGACGAAGATTTGACTGAAGGTGAAAAATCACTTCCTGTTGTTAAGAAAATTTCTAAAAAGAAGCTTAAGAAAAAAGAGAAAGTTGACGAGAAGGTTGACGAGTCTTTGGACACGTTTTCAACCGAAGCTGAATCGGTTTCTGTCACGGAGTACTTTGTGCCTGAAAACGTTGAGATCGTTGCGAGTATCTCCGCTAAAAGTGGGAACAGGGAAATTGTTTTCATGAGACCAGAGAAAGAAGAGAAAGCTGAAAAAGAAAAGAAAGTCTCTAAAATAAAAAAGAAAGTGGTTGCTAAGGAGGTCGTTGAGGTTCCTGAAGAAATTCAACCGGTTCCTGCTCCAAAAATTGAGGAAAAACCAATTGAAATTGAAGAAACAGTGTATCCAGTTAAAATAGAGAAAGTAACGTTGAAACAGAAATCCCACAAGATTCAGTGGCTATCACCTAAACCATACGTGGGTCCTGAAGATGGTGAAAGTAGTAACATTATCTTCATTAGTCCAAATGAATACATTGACACCGCTCTATTAAAACTTGAGATATCAGATAGTGTTACAATGAGGAGGAAGAGTAGTGTAAAAGTCCAGGAATTCGTAGAAGAGCAGAAAGATATTGTATATCTCACACCTGTAGAATTAATAGAAGATGAAGATTTGACTGAAGGTGAAAAGTCACTACCTGTTGTTAAGAAAATTTCTAAAAAGAAGCTTAAGAAAAAGAAGGGTGCGAAGGAAAAAGCTGACGATAATGTTGACGAAAAAGTTGACGAGTCTTTGGATTCATTTTCAACCGAAGCTGAATCAGTTTCGGTTACCGAATACTTCGTTCCTGAGAATGTTGAGATAGTATCAAAAGTCTCAGCCAAAAGTGGAAACCGTGAAATCATTTTCATGAGACCAGAAAAAGTAGAGAAAGTTGAGAAGGAAAAGAAAATTTCCAAGATTAAAAAGAAAGTTATTGCTAAGGAAGTCCCAGAAGATGATGTACCAATAAATGAAGATGTTCAAATTCCAGTAAAAATCGAAGAGAAACTAATTGAAGTTGAAGAACCATCTCCAACTCCCAAAATCAAAGAAAAACCTATTGAGATAGAAGAAATAGTCTATCCTGTCAAGATTGATAAAGTAACATTGAAACAAAAATCCCACAGAGTCCAATGGTTAACACCAAAACCTTATGTCGGGCCACAAGATGGTGAAAGTAGTAACATAATTTTCATAAGCCCAGAAGAATACGTTGACACCGCTTTACTAAAACTTGAGATACCAGATAGTGTTAAAATCAGAAGAAAAAGTAGCGTGAAAGTCCAAGAATTCTCAGAAGAACAAAAAGATATAATCTATCTTACACCTGTAGAATTGGAAGAAAATGAAGACTTAATTGAAGGTGAGAAATCACTTCCTGTTGTGAAGAAAATTCCTAAAAAGAAACTTAAAAAGAAAGAGGACGTAAAAGACAAAGTAGACGAATCAGTTTCCGTAACAGAATACTTTATACCAGAAAACGTGGATATTGTATCAGAAGTGTCAGCTGAGAGTGGAAACCGAAAAATAGTTTTCATTAGACCTGAACGTTTAAAAGAAAAGAAGAAAACAAAATCAAATAAGAAAGTCGTTGCAAAGGAAATTGTAGAAACACTAGAAGATGAGTCTGTAGATGTAAAACCAAAAGAGATCCCAACAATAATCCCAGAATCAATATATCCAGTCAAAATAGAGAAAGTCACATTGAAACAGAAATCCCACAGAATCCAATGGTTAACACCAAAACCTTATGTCGGGCCACAAGATGGTGAAAGCAGCAATATAATATTCATAAGCCCAGAAGAATACATAAACCCAAGTTTATTGAAACTAAGCATTGAAGACAGTGCAGGGTTAGCACTTCGTAGGAAAAGTGATGTGAAAATTCAGGAATTCAATGATGACCAAAAAGATATGGTGTATATCACTCCCGTTGATACGGAGCCACAAGAATCTCATAAACGTGTGGTCAAGAAAATTAAAAGAAAAGTGCTTAAAAAACAAGTTCAAATTGATGATGAGGAAATTAAATTGGAAGATGAAATCATTGAACAACCAAATGAAGAAATTAATGTGACTGAGTACATTGTTCCTGATGCCATTGAAGTTGCTGAAGCTGAGAGTAGGGCTAGGGATATTGTGTTTTATAATCCTGAGGACGTTAAATTCAAGTCAAAAAGCAAAAAGAAAGAGAAAGTGATGGTTATCAAGCCCATCAAGTTTGAAAGTAGTGAACAAGAAGAAGAATTTCCAGTACAAATAGAGAAAGTAACGTTAAAACAGAAATCCCACAGGATTCAGTGGTTAAAACCAAAACCTTATGTCGGTCCTGAGGACGGTGAAAGCAGTAACATCATTTTCATAAGCCCAGAAGAATATGTAAATCCTGATCTACTAAAAGTAGATTTAAAAACACAAGATTGGACAAAAGAACGAAGAAGTTCAGTGAAAGTCCAAGAATTAAACCAAGATGGAGTCGAGTTGCTTTTGCTCACTCCTGTCGAGCCTGAATCTCACGAAAAACAAACTGTTCAAAAGAAAGATGTTAAAGTAAAAGAATACGTAATTCCTGACAACGTTGATCTGCACAGTGTTGATGCTGAAATCGGCTATGGGAGAATAGAATTCTTTAGACCAGAGAAAGTTGAACAAGTTATTGAGAAAGTTACACTCAAAAATAAGTCTACAATGCAATGGCTTAGTCCTAAAGCTTTTGAGGTTGATGATTTGGATATTGAGAGTATCATTTATCTCAGTCCTAAAGAAAATGTTTCTAGTGAGTTATTGAAGATTAAAGTTGAAGAAGATGTTGAGTTACAAACAAGGAGGAAAAGTAGCGTGAAAGTTCAAGAATTTGAATTGGAAGGTCGAGAGTTTATTGAGATCGGTCCTGTGGACAAGGAGAGTTGTGACGATCAGAAGGTTGAGAAAAACGTGAGTTCTAGTGTTTTGAAGAAGAAAGTTAAAAGGAAGGAGAGGATAGAAAAGCAAGAAACCAAATCTAGTGATGTTGTAGAGTCGGTGAAAGTCACAGAATATTACGTGCCTGATAACGTTGAGTATACTGTTAAGGCTAAACAAAAACGGACTCCAATTGTCTTTTGGCAGCCGGAGGATCTTGAGGATGAAAAGGAGACGGTTGTTTTACCCGGGATAGTGGAGAAAGTTGAGAAACCCTCGAAAACCGAGATACCAGAACAACCACGCTTGAAAGAGCGAATCCAAAAAGTGACGCTACGTCAAAAGACAGGGAAAAGTATGCATTGGCTAAGCCCGTTGAAATACGTAGAGCCAACAGACGAAGCTCAAGTGAGTACAATAATCTTCACAAGTCCTGAAGAATATATTGCACCAGCATTGCTCAAGATAAATGTTGAGAAATGTGAGTTTAAACTTTCTAAAGTGAAAGTTCAGGAATTTACTTTGCAGGAGAAGAGTTTCGTTTATGTTAGTCCTGTTGAGTTGGAGGATGATCATCATGGGAAGGTTGATAGGGTTCAGAAGGATTTGAGCATTTCAGAGGTCACTGGGGTCACGAAGAAGAAAATTAAAAAGAAAGTTAAGGTTGCTGGTCAGGTGAAAATGGAAGATGATACAGAGGACTCTGATAGCAGGATCAACGTTGTTGAATACTTTGTTCCTGTTGATGATGGGGTTATTACGGAGACTTCTGAATCTACTGAAGAAGTATCTGGTTCGAAAACGTATACAAGAAAGAAAAAAGTTTCTAAAAAGAACGTGACTTTTAAAGAGTCTGTTGAAGGATTGGAGATCACGCAAGATTCACATGTTGAACAGTTTTCTGAAACTTTTTCGGAGATTACATTCAGTCCAAAAGAGATTCCAACGGATGATTCGGATATCTTGACTCCTGGGACTGTGGAGATACAGGAAGTTGAAGAGAATGAAAATGATCAGAAAATTGATGAGGACGTCGAAGATGTCGAAAATGTTGTTAAGAAGACAAAAAAGAAACGCGTCAAAAAAGTTGAGGAAGAACCCAAACCGTTGGAGAAACAAAAGAAGGAAAAGTCACCAAAAACAAAGAAGCAAATAAGTGGTCCATTTGAAGCTGTACATGAAAGGATTCAATTTCCAATGAAAATGACAGTTAAATACACAGCTAAAGCTGAGATGCCTAATCCTGTTATATTTTTCACACCACGGGAGTATAGTAAACATTTTAAAGAAGCTAGTAGTTCCAGTATTGTTTTCTATACTCCTTGTGAATATGTTGAGTCTGTTATGGAGGTTAAAAGTGATGAGGAGAGTGAGGTGGATTTTGATTTGAGGTCGAGGAGGGAGTCTTTACAGGAGGTTGTTGACAGGCGAGAGAAAGTAGTGGAGGATGATGTTAAAGAGAAGGTTAAGAGGCGGGTTGTCAAGAAGAGGAGGAAAGATAGGGGTGGTGAGGAAATGGAAATCGAGGAAATAGAGAAAGATAAATTTTCAGAGGTCGAGGAGGTTGAAAGTGTTGGCGAAATAGATATTGATGAAAAATTCAAAACTGGATTGGTTCAGGATAAAACTGAATTAACATTTCACAGACCTCGTCCAAGGGATGGGGCTGACACAGAGTCTGAAGACTTGAAATTTTACTCTCCGATTGATTTTGAGAGTACTGTTAGTGGTCCAGAGAAAACTAAGCCTGATTATGAGTTCAAACAAGATTATGGCGATGATGATGATGTGGATAAGAAGGAGAAAGTTTATCGGAGAAAGAAGAAAAAGAAGCCTGGAGATAAGTTGGGAGATGAAGAATTGGAAAAAGATTTGAAAACTGAAATTGCACCTGTTGAGGAAATTAAACTTGAAGAGAAATACAAAACTAAGTTTGTACAGGAGAGAGGGGAGATTGTGTTTTTTAGTCCTCGTGTTCCTGATAGAGTGGACACTGTTTCGGAGGATATCAAGTTTTATTCTCCCATTGATTTTAAGAGTAGTGTTACTAAACCAGAGGAGGTCAAGCCTGACTATGAGTTAACTCAGTCGTATGATGACAAATTAGGAAAAGAGGAGGATGAGCGAAAAGATAAGCCGGGTGTTTACAAACGGAAGAAGAAAAGTAAGCAGACTAGTGAGATTGTTTTTATGACTCCTGAAAAGTGTGAAGAAGAGGAGGTTGATAATATTGTTATGCAAGACATACAACAACCTGAGGAGGAGAAAGTCGTCGAGTCCAAACCTCCCAAGAAGCGAGTTGTTACCAAAAAGCGGGTAGTAAGCGAAGAAATGAAAGTTGATGTATCGGAAGAACTCACAACACAAGAACAAATAACGCCCGAGTTGATAGAAGAACCGGAGGAGCCTGAACCCGAAATGCCGGAACAAAAACCCGCATCAAAACCCTTCATCCCATATATACCAGAAGAGCCGAAACCAAAACAAACTAAAACAAAAATAGTAAAACAAATAGGAAATGAGATTTGGTTTTCCCCTAGTGAATACATCCCAGAAGAAGTTATACAAACCTCAAAAGAAGATGTAGCTGGAAGAAGATTTTCAGAACAAAGAGCAAATTTGAAACCTAAAAAGATTAAAATCAAAACAGGGGAAGCTCAAGAAAGGGAGATATTGTTCTATAGTCCTAATCCATTTTTTGAGACGAGTTATATTGACTCTCAAGGGGATTTCGAGTTCCGGGAGCCTGATCAGGTTAAAGTAGATGAAGAGAAAGCAAAGGGTGGCGACAAGAAAACCATTGTCAAAAGACGTGTTGTCAAGAAAAGGAGAAAAGTTCCTGGTGACGTAGAAGAGGAAGAAACTGTTGAGGAACAACTGTCTGATATTGAATTGGAGCCTACGGAGCTCAAAGTTGAGTCTGTTGACATTCAGATTGGGAAACCAAAGAGGATTGATTCGGGTCCTGAACAATTGGAAATAGCAGTGAGAAAAAAGAAAGAGAAAGCTGACTTGGAGAGTGAAATCGATATTGTTTTCTACAGGCCTTCTGTTTACACTGAAGAAACTGAGTTTGTGGAGAAGCCTCGCAAATCCATTGATGGGGTTGAATTTGAACCTACTGAGATCGGGAAGGGTGGTGTTCAGACTGGCGTTTACAAGCGGAGTAGGAAGATTAGGAAAAGTAAAGAAAGCGGTGATGAAGATGTTGGAGGAGATATCTATTATCACGTCCCTGAGGAGTATAACGAATACAAAAGTTATGAGGAGTCTAAACGTGAGGTTCCATTTGAAGAGCCTGAGATTGAGAGTGAAAGTAAATATAAATTCAGTGCGGATGCTGCTATTGGGAGTGTTATAAAGTTTTATAAACCAAAGGATCTTGTGGATGGCGGGTTTGAACACATTGTTTGGCATTCTCCTTGTGATTGGGAAAGTGAAAGTCATAAGGATAGAGATGATAAGGAGCCCGATTTGGGGCCCTTGGATGTTGAGTTTAAGGGACGGAAGACGAAAGTTGTGCGGAGGAAGAAAGGGAAGGAGTCTGTTGACGACTCTGACATTATGTTTCACAGTCCTGAGGGTTATGAATCGGATGAGAAAACAGATATTGTTGTACCTGTTAAGGAGAAGGAAATTGCTGACCAACAAATGGCTCCAGACATCAAATTCAAGCAGTTCACAGATAAAGTGATTGGAGAGATGCGTGATGTGGTTTGGTTTGTCCCTGGGGAGTATGTGGCTAAGCCAAAAAAGGTTGAAAGCAAAAAAGAAGAGCCTATTGCATTAAAAGCCCTTAGGAAACCCTTAAGAGACGCAGAGATGGAAAGAGAGATTCTATTTTTTATTCCCAACGAATATGAAGAACCGAAAACAATGGAAGTAGTTGAAACAGAGACTAAAGTTATCAAAAAACATAAACCTAAATCATCAGGGGTTGAAGGGCTCCATGAACAAAGTGATGACTTGGACTTGGGCGTGTATTTTCCTGAAAAGGCTACTATAAAAGTTGAGCCTACAGGGATTGTGTTTAGTACTGAGGATGTTGAGTCTACCGATTATGTATGTGACAGACAGAAAGGGATCCGGGTCTCCAGTGCTGTTGATCTAAAAATCCCTGGAGCCCTTGAGCAGTCTAGTTTGTATTCTGAAGGGACTGTCTCACAGCATGCCCTGATGGATTATGAAAAGACTTTGAATGTTGGGGTTTCCGCACGTGAACAAGTCACTTTGGATGGGCAAGGGAGATTGGAGGACTTTAAGGCTACTCCTAATACTGCTGCTGTGGACTTTGAGGGTAGTCAGTCCCTTAAAGTAGAACTTTGTTCTTCCGAGATGCGACCTGTGGACTTTCAATCTGAACAATTCGTTGCTTTGGATAAAGCCAGTGTCAACATCCAAGGTGGGAAGGTCGCTTTGATGGAAGAAAACATTGACTCCTATGATGTTGAAGGGTCCTCGAAGGACTTTAAACCTGATCGATTTACAGCTACTATGGACTTTGAAGGTGTTAAATGTGTGTCTGTTGGGGAGTCTAATGTTCTTGAGACTGAGAAGGATTTGAGTAGAGTTTCACAACCTGAGATTTATCCTAGTTCTAGTTTGACGGAGCCCTTAAGGGCTGGGGTTGGGACTCAAGAAATGTGTTTCGAGGCTGGGAGGAGATTTTCTGATGAGAAAGTTGATCAATTACACGCTACCAGTGAATATGAGGGGTTAAAGCCTGTTTCTGTTTGTGAGACCTTTTCTTCTGACAAAGAAAGCTTACTTGAAGACTTCAAGAAAGGCGACTCTTTTAAACCCACTGTTGGGTTTAGTGGGACCACTGTGCCGAGTGTTGCTGGAGCCCTTTGTTTTGAGAGCAGTGGGAAACTTGATGAACAAGTTGAGGGTCAATGTTTTAAGGCTAGTTTAAACGTTAATCCTAATGTGTCTGTGTCTGAGGGACTTGAAGGGACATTTGAATCTGTTGGAGAAAGCAAACCTTTTGAGACTCCATTGACTGCTGCTGAAATGTGTAGGGATTCTTTAACTGCTGTGATGACTTCAAGTAGCACTGCGCTAGAGAAGGAAGATAAACTTGAAGGGTCCATTTCTGCATCTAAGGCTAAAGGAGATCAAAGTTTCATTGGCTTCTATCCAACTGAAGAGCAAAATGTTGTTGCTGCTGAATCTTTAGGAGTTGATGTTAAAACTTTGGAACTCAAGACTGCTACTGCTGGCGAGAAGAATATTGATCGGACCCTTAAGGTCATTGGGAAACAACAGACTGAGGTTATTTCTACCAGTGGGGTTGATAGTTTGTCGATTGACGACACTGCTACGAAAACTGGGATATCTAGCTACACTGAACCCTTAAGGGCTGGTGTT
>Ga0210040_10008254_pt1 | contig 12405 bp, 9 predicted proteins | sample CryGeyCG12114_NA_FD_185462 | JGI IMG/M metagenome (GOLD analysis project Ga0210040, IMG submission 185462) | Groundwater microbial communities from aquifer - Crystal Geyser CG19_WC_8/21/14_NA (SPAdes) (version 2) | ecosystem: Environmental > Aquatic > Deep subsurface > Groundwater | place: USA... | reverse complement strand
GAGCCGGTAATGCTCGTCCACTGCCCGTCTTTGTAGTCGTAAAATCCCGCGTTGTAGTTATCATTCTGCGCGTAGTTTTCCTGATACCCGCCGGTGAATACGTCCACCGTATTACTGCTCGCATCGGCCAGCACGCTGAAGGCCAAGGCCGTAGCCGGAGCATTCGTCACGAAACTCTCGGCCTGCTGCCCATCGGCCGAAATCTTGAGTAGGCCATTCTGGTTATCGGCCACGAAAAAACTGCCATCGCGGGCGCGCAAAGCGGCAATGGGTTGCTGCACCAAGGCCGGCTGAATCGTTCGCGTGGCGCCCGTGCTTGCCAGCACCGTTATCTTTTGATTGTCCGTAATCAGCAAGCCGGCGAGGGAGGGCGTAAGCTGCTGGTAAGCCACCGCACCCAGGTTTACTACTTGCTGCCAGCTCTGGCTGGCGGGTATGAAGCGGTATACGCCGTCATTATTAACGCCCAGGTACACGGTGCCGCCATGGGTAGCCAACGTGCGGTAGGGGTCGCCGGGGCGGGCGGGCAGCGTCACGGTCCAGCTGCGGTAGTCGAGTAGGTTGTCGGTGAGGAGGGCGCGCAGCACGCCGCCCGAAGTAGCAGCGTACAGGTAGCCATCGGCCGTGGTGGCGGCGTACACCGTCAGGACTTGGCCGCCCGGGCCAATATTGCTGTAGGTGTCGCGCACTTCCAGCTTGGCCATATCAAACGCCAACAGGCCGAAGCTGCACGACAGGTAGATCAGCTTGTTGCTGACGTACAGGCTGTTAATGACTTTTTCGCCCGACAGCTGCTTGCGCAGGATGTCGGTCGCGTTGCGAATGGTGCCATCGGGCTGAAAAATATCGAGGTTGGTGTTGGCGTACGCCACCAGCGTTTGCTGGGTCACCGAATCGTAGGCTACCGCGCTGACGCCCACATCGTGCAAGCCGTCGCGCCGGGAGAGTAGGCGCGTGGTATTCAGCTCTTTATCGTAATAGAAAAAGGCGTTCTCGGTGGCCACATACACGCGGGAGCCAGCGTCGGCCAGGGACTTCGCGCGGTTGTTGGGCAGGTGCAGCTGCCAATCGCCGTAGCCTGCCGTCGATTGCGCCAGGGCACCCAAGGGCAGCGCCAGCCAAACGAGCAACAACAGCCAGCGGCAGGCGAGTAGAAGGTGGCGCATAGGCAAACAAAGAACGATTAAAACAAGTCGGAAGAGGGTGGCAATCTAACGCTTAGCCGGGGCATTTAGTGTTTGGCTACCACGCGGGGTTTCCGGGGCTTTTTCCCGCAGGCCCTCCTGAAAGCAGTGGCGGCAACGGGCCTCGTACGAGTCGGTTTCGCCGAGCAGCACCTGGTCCTGGGAGGCGGCAATGCGGAAGGAGTAGGCGGCTACCTCCCCGCAGCGCACGCACACGGCGCTTACCTTGGTTACGTACTCCGCCACGGCCATCAGGGCGGGCACGGGGCCGAAGGGGCGACCGGTGTAGTCCATGTCGAGGCCGGCCACGATGACGCGGATGCCGCGGTTGGCCAGCTGGTTGCACACGTCCACCAACGACGCGTCGAAGAACTGGGCCTCGTCGATTCCCACCACATCGCAGCCGCTGGCGAGCAGCAGCATCTCGTCGGGTAGCTGCACGGGGGTAGAGCGGATGCTGGTGGCGTTGTGCGACACCACATCCTGGGCGTGGTAGCGCGTGTCGAGGGCGGGCTTGAATATCTCGACGCGCTGCCGGGCAATTTTGGCGCGGTTGAGCCGCCGGATCAACTCCTCGGTTTTGCCCGAAAACATAGAGCCGGCCACTACTTCAATCCAGCCCCGGCGGGGCGCTTCGCGGCTACTGCCAACGCGGGGTTCGATAAACAAGGGGTGAATAGTTGAAGGGGTGAGTACGGATAGCTGTTTCAGCCAGAGTCAAATTTACAACTTTACCTATTCTATTCATCGCCATACCGCACGTGCGGCAGCTTGGTGGCCTCGGGCACGCGGCCAGCCACATGGCCAGTAGGGAGGCGGGCCTGGCAGGTGAGGCGCTCGGTAGGTAACAGGCGGCCGGCAGCGCGGTAGCGCAATTCGGCCTCGGTGGGCGGCGTTAGGTTATCGAGGCCGCTGATGACCACTAATCGGCAGGTAGTGCAGCGCCCCTTGGCCCCGCAGGCGTGCTGCCAGTCGTGGCCGGCCGCGTGCAGGGCGGCCAGTAGGGTAGCACCGGGCGGTACCGCCAGGGTAGCATCAGGCAGATTTTGCACGGTCAGAGTGGGCATCTTTCCCTAAATTGCCCGTTGAATCAGGCATTCGATGAAGGACAAATATAGCCACCCCAAACGCGAACAGTATGGCCGCCGCCTGGCGGCGCACCTCTGCGACCAACATTTTGCTACCCAGCCCCACGTCACCCTTGATGGGCCGGCGGTGCTTCGGTTTACGCCCATTCGGCAGGTCAACCTGTTTGTGGTGCAGCAGCTCCTGGCCCAGTGGACTCAGGAAATGGCGAATCTGCGCAGCCCCTACTTCAACTTTGAGGCGCCCGACGTGCGCCAGGCGCTCACGCAGTTCATGAACCTGCTGTCGCGCCACATTCAGTTGACGCGGGCTACGTTTGAGCCCCTGCTGGCCCGCGCCATCCGCGATACGCTGGGCATAGTAGCCGAGCCGACCGCGACGCTGGAAGAAAAGCTACTGGGCAATCAGCCCACGGTGCGCGCCCAGCAACTACGCGACGCGCTGCGCTATTTCGAAGTAGATAAAGCTTTGTACCAAGGTTTTGTGGATTCTTTGCCCGAGGAGGAGCCGCTCAAGCGCGACACTATAGTGGACCGCTTTCAGCAGTATCAGCAGGCGAATTATACCAAGCAGCAGCCGATGGAGAAGCTGGTGGCGGAGTTCAGCGCCCTACTCCCCCTCACCACCGCCGACCTGCTGGAAGACGGCCCGGTAGCCGCCGCCCCGCCCGAGCCGGCCCCCAAGCCCGCCGAAACGAAGCCTACTCCCCCAGCGCCCGCACCAGTGGCCGCCGCCCCGGCACCCAAGCCCACCCCTACCCCGCCGCCAGCCGATTCGCCCCGCCCCGCCGCCGAGCCGGCCGCCACGATTCCGCGGCTCTACGAAAAGCTGAAAAGCGAGCATGCACCCGCCCCGAGCCTCAGCGAAACGCTGCGCCCCGAGCGTCCGAATGCCAGCCTGGCCGAAAAGCCGCCCAAGGTAGAGTCGTTGCGCGAAGCCATTTCCATCAATCAGCGCTTCAGCTTTATCAATGAGCTGTTTAGTGGTGAGAATATGGAGTACCACACTGCCATTCAGCACCTCGATACCTTACCCGACGCCGCTTCGGCGAAGCTCTACGTGGCCGCCGAGCTGGCCAGCCGCTACGACTGGTCGCGCAAGGAAGAACACGTGCAGCGCCTGCTCCGCCTGATTGACCGCAAGTTCGCGTAGCGCACGGTGCCCCTTTTTCCTGCTGCGCACATGCCGACTTCGCTTCCGACTTCTTTTACCTGGCGGCGCTGGCTACTGGTGTATGTGCTGGCCGTGGGCGTGCTGGCCGGCAGCGCCTACACCATGTACGTGCACTACGACTTCTCCCACTCGCCCGATACGCGCACCTACCTGCGCGTGGCCCACGGCCAGTTTCGGGGCAGCAGCCTCACGCGCCGCTACCGGGTGGTGGTGCCCTTTGTGGCGGCGGCCGTAGCGCGGCCTTTGGAGCAGGTATACGCGCGCGTTTGGCCCCAGCGCGCCGCTACCGACTGGCCGCTGCAGCTGGCTTTTTACGTGGTGAATACGCTGATTCTGGCGGCTGCGGGCCTGTTGCTATTTCGGACGTGTCTACTTTACGGCGCGGCGCCACCTGCGGCAGCGCTGGCGCTGGTGGCGGTGCTGTGCAGCCGCTGGGCCGTATATATGGCGGGCCTACCGCTGGTGGATAGCCTGTATATGCTGGTGTTTGCGTTGGCCTTCTACGCCGCCCGCAGCGGTTCGGCGGGGGCGCTGGTGCTGTGCATATTGCTGGGGCCGCACGCCAAGGAGTCGTTCGTTTTCCTGGCGCCGTGGCTGCTGGTATTTGGGCAGCGCGCTATGCGCTGGCCGTTCCAACTGGCTTGGCTGGCGCTGTCGGCAGCGCTGGCCTACGGCGTGCGGCACTGGATTGACGCGCAGGCGGGCGACCTGGCCCAAGCCAGCGTGCAAAATGCCTTCACCTACTTCGGCTACGTGGCGTATTCGTTGCGCCGGCTGTTTTCGGTGAAGGGCGCGGGCGAGTTATTCAGCATCTTTGGCTTCTTCACGCTTGCCCTACTGGTAGGCCTGCGTGGGGGCCGCGCCGCGGTGCAAAGCTGGCTGGTTCCGCTCGGCTGGGGCGGCGCCACGCTGCTGGTAGTAGTAGCGGTGCACATGCTGCTGTCCGGCGACCTGGGGCGCATGGGCTACCTCGCCAGCCCGGTCTTCGCCGTGGCCTTCAGCTTGCTGCTAACGCACCATCCTACCTTTCGCTGGCTAACGGGGCCAAATAGCGAGTAGCGCAACAACCTGATCTGGCCTACCGCAATTCGGTTAGGTAGTACGTTCCGAAGATAGTTTGGCTGGAATCGACGCGGGCGCGGTGGAAACCTTGCAGTACGGCCGCGTTTTGGTCGCCGAACATAATCTGGGCACGATCCAGCAGTTGCGGACCATCGAGGGCATCAGTGAACAAGCGGTAGCCGGCACGCTGCTGACGGCGCAGCCAGGCATGCAGTACCGCCGGCGACTGGGGCCTTTGCAGCAGTAGCAGGGTAGGCGAAGCCAAAATTCGGGGGGGCGCCACCGCCTGCCCGGTGTAGTAGTGCAGCTGATTGCGCGCTAGCCCAGGGTCGGCGAGCAGGAACAGGGCCCGGGACTCCTGCCGGATGCGCGGCAGCCAGTGCACTGATGCTCCGCTGATTAACAGAAAATGAGAAGGCAGCAGACCAAACGCCAGGTTCCAGAGGAGTAGGGCGCTGCCCACTACCGCCACGCTGCGCCCTGGCACCACCAGCCCCGACACTACCCACACGGGTAATAGAAGGGGCAACATCACCATGAACTCGGCATTGCCCGCCGAAACCGCCGCAAACAGAAGCTGCAACAAAAAAATCAGGCCGTGCACCTGCCCTACCCGGCGTTGCACCGGGGCCACGGAGGCCGAGGTAGCCCGTCGCTGGCGCCACCAGATTCGGCCGGCGTAGAGCACCAGCAGCACGGCTACCATGGGCACTGCCGCCAACCCCGGTACCTGCCGCAGCAAGGCCAGCGTGGTACCGTGCACCTGCCCAAACGTGCGGATAAAATTCGCAACTGTCAGCAGTAGCCCTTTGCCCGACAGGCCCCCGGTGGCCGTGCCGGAGTAGTAATCGTGGAACACGAACTGCCACAAGCCCGACGCCGTGCGTGGTAACTGCCAGTAGAACAGGGCTGCTACGTAGGCCACGGGCACCAGCAGCGCCGAACTGCCAAAGCATAGCAGCGCTCGGAACGGTGGTCGGTTACGGTCCTGGGCCAGCCAGCCGGCACCCGACAGCAGCCCTACCCACCAAAACACGTGAATCTGGTGCAGCAGGCACGCCAGCACAGCCCACAAGCCGGCCCACCAGAGTTGAGCCAAGCGTTGCTGCCTGCCTACCTGGTAGCGCGTCCAGCTCAGACTAGCCAACAGCGAAAACAGCAAGGGTAGCACGTACGCTTCGTTTTCGGTGGCAAAACGCATCAGACCGAAGCTACTGCCCGCTACTAATAGCCACGCCGCTACCGGCGCGGTAGGCGGCCCTACCAGGTGCAGCAGGCGCCGCAGCACTACCAGACAACTGCCCGCCGCCAGCGCGTTGAGCAGACGCAGGGCGGCCAGCGTATCGGGGTGCAGGCCGATGGCAGCCAGCAGCTGCACCCAAAGCCAACCCACCGCATTATACAGCAAGTGGTGGGGCAGCAGCAGCTCGTGGCTCCAGCGCACGCAGGCCGCGTAGTACCAGGCGTCCAGCGTGGAGTTGCGGGTGGGTAGGGCCACGTACAGGGCCGTAAGCCCCAGTATCACCAGCCACTCGCGCCGCGGGGCACTATCGAACCAGGTCCTGCTTGCGGTAGGCATCAATGGCCAGTAAGATGAACAGAAGTGTGGTAAACGACCACAGCGAGGAACCGCCGTAGCTGAAGAAAGGCAGCGGAATACCCACCACCGGCGCCAGCCCGATGGTCATGCCGATGTTGACGGCGAAGTGGAAGAAGATGATGCTAGCCACGCAGTAGCCGTAGGTGCGCCCAAATACCGACTTCTGCCGCTCGGCCACGAACACGACCCGCCACAGCAAAGTCATGAACAGAATGATGGTAACCAGCGAGCCCAGCCAGCCCCATTCCTCGCCCACGGTGCAGAAAATAAAGTCGGTGCTTTGCTCGGGCACGAAGTCGAACTTGGTTTGGGTGCCTTGCAAAAATCCTTTGCCAATGAAGCCCCCCGAGCCAATGGCAATTTTCGACTGCGTCACGTTCCAGCCTACTCCCAGCGGATCGGCCGAAGGGTTGATGAGCACTTCGATGCGCTTGCGTTGGTGGGGTTGCAGCACGTTGTTGAAGAAGAAATCGACCCCGAACACCATCCCAACAACGACCAGCCACACGCTCAGCGACAACACCAGATGGTGGCGCCACACCCGCGAATTGAGCGCATATACCACCCCCAGCATCACCGTGAACGCCCCAATCAGCCAGAGCTTGGGCACCAGTAGGGCTAGGATCAGGATGGCGCCCGCGGCCGCCAGCAGCAGCAGAATCAGCGGCGACATGCCCTCGCGGAAGTAGGCCAGCAGGAAGGCGCCGAACACCAGCGCCTGCCCGGTTTCGTTGGAGGCAATGATGAGTAGGGGCGGCAGCAGCGTGAGGCCGGCCAGTACCAGCTGGTCGCGGAAGTTTTGCTGGCGCAGGTTGATGCCCGCCATGTAGCGCGACACGGCCAGCGCCGTGATGAACTTAGCAAACTCGGCGGGCTGCAAACGCACCGGCCCCAGCTCCAGCCAAGAGCGCGACCCGCCAATGGAGCGGGCAATGAAGGGCGTGATGAGCAAGAGCAGAATCATGCCGCCGTAGAGCACAAACGCCAGCGTGTTGTAGGCGCGGTAGTCAATGACCAGGAGCGCTACCAGCAGCAGCAGCGCCGTCCCGATCCACATAATTTGCTTGAACCAGTTGAAGGTCATCAACTCCGAGAAGTTGAGGCTACTGAGCGGGTGCGCCGGCGCATCGGGTGAGTAGCTGGCCGCGTACACATTCAGCCACCCTACCCCAATCATCAGCAGATAAATGCCAATGGTCATCCAGTCGATGCTGCGGCTATAACGAGCGGGCTGAGTCAATTAAAAATTATCAGTTAATGGGTTGGCAATGCCAGTAGGGGCGGCTTGCAGCCGCCCGCCGTTAGGTAGGCTGGTTCTTATCTGACGAAAAGGCGGGTAACTCTCCTTGCCGAGCATTCTTTTAAGTAGCTAGCCAAAAGTAAACGCTTAACACTTTACTTATAACAGACTGAAGATCAAAACAAAAGCTACCGGTTAATGACTCACTATTTAGGTCAGCGCAAGAAAACTCCTCTGACACGAGAACGTTCGATTAAACAACGACGGGCGGCTGCAAGCCGCCCCTACTCGTTCTAATACCGGTGGTGTTTCACAAACCTGCTGGCTGGGCCAGGTAGCCAGGCCTCCCAGCCCTTGCGCACGACTTTGCCGCGCAGGTATTTCTCCATCATCAAGGACGCCAGCGGGGCGGCCGAGTTGCCCCCAAAGCCGGCGTTTTCGATGAACACAGCAATGGCAATCTTGGGGTCGTCGGCGGGGGCGAAGGCGGCGAAGGTGGCGTGGTCGTCGCCGTGGGGGTTCTGCACGGTACCGGTTTTGCCGGCCACGGCAATGCCGAACTGCGCCATGCTGGCGTAGGGCGCCGTGCCGCCGCGGCCGTCCACTACCTCCCGCATCCCCGGGACAATGGCGTCAAAATAGCGCGGGTCTACGGTGGTGCTGTGGCGCTCGGTGTATTCGGGTAGGGGGCCGCCGTTGCCCACGCCGCGCACAAAGTGAGGCGTATAGTAGAAGCCGCGGTTGGCAATAATGGCCAGAATGTTCGCCATCTGCACGCCCGTCACGCCCATCTCGCCCTGCCCAATGGCCAGCGAATACACGGTTCGGAAATTCCAACGGTGGTAGCCATAGCGCTTGTCGTAGAACTCGGGGGTAGGCAGGCGGCCTTTGGTTTCGGCGCCTAGGTCGGTACCCAGCTTATCGCCTAGCCCGAAAGAGCTGACCTGCCGGCGCCACTCGGCCAGGCCCAGCCGGGCATCCTCGAAGCGGTTGCTGGAGCGCCCCCGCTGCACGGTGGCCCGCATTACTTGGTAGAAGTAGGGATTGCAGCTGTTTTTGATGGCAAGAGTTACGTTGGCCGGGTACTCGTGGCGGTGGGTGCAGCGCACCAGCTTCCAGTTGCAATCGAAGCCCGTGCTGGGGCTCACTACCCCCATTTGCAGGGCCACCAGCTCATTCACCAGCTTGAAAACCGAGCCGGGTGGCTGCGGGGCACCAAGGGCGCGGTTGTAGAGCGGGTGCTCCTCGTTGTTGAGCAGGTCCATGTAGTGGTTGCCCATGCCTTTGCCCGTAAGTTGGGTAGGATCGTAGGCCGGGGCCGAGATGCAGGCGAGAATTTCGCCGGTTTTGGGCTCAATGGCCACCACCGAGCCACGTTTGCCGGCCATCAGCATCTCCCCGTACTGCTGCAACTCCTCGTCGATGGTGAGGTGCAAATCCTGCCCGGCCACCGACAGCGTATCGAAGTCGCCGTCGCGGAAGGCGCCCTTCTCGATGCCGCGCACGTTCACCATACGGTACTTCACGCCGCGGCTACCCAGCAGTTGCTTTTCGTAGAACGACTCCAGGCCACTCCGACCCAGAAACTCGCCCGGCTGGTACTTGGCGTACTTCGGGTTTTCGAGCTGGGCGGGCGTCACGGTGCCCACGTAGCCCAGGGTGTGGGCCAGGTTCTGAGTCTGGTAGGTGCGGGCCATGCGCGGCTGCACCGTAAAGCCGGGAAAGTCGATGAGGTTGTCCTGAATGGCAGCCAGTTCAGGCACGCTCAGGTTTTGCACCAGCGGCGAGGCCTTTACCCGCGAGTACGCCTTGGCGGCTTGCAACGCCTCGCGCAGCTCTACCAGCGGCATTTGCAGCAGCTGGCAAAAGCGCAGGCTGTCGAGCTGCTTCATCTCGCGGGGCACCACCATGAGGTCGTACACGGGCGTGTTCTGCACCAGCAGCTTGCCTTTGCGGTCGTAGATCATGCCCCGGTAGGGCGTCTGCACGATGCGCTGCAAGGTATTCCGGTCGGCAGCCAGCTTGTAGCTACCGTCCAACACCTGAATGTAAAACAACCGACTCGCAAACAGCGCGGCGACTACCAGGAAGATGGCCTGCACCACGTATTTACGTCCTTCTAAATATTGCAAAGTATTGATATTGTGAAAAGTAGCCCAACGGCCTCACACCGGCCGCCCTCGGCACAAAGATACAACTGAACGGGCGGGGTTGCGCAAGGAAAGTAGCGCGGCTGGATTGTAGCGCGGAAATCCGATCCGCAACGAGCCGCTACTTTCCTACCTATTCCGCTGGCGGGTAGGGAAAAAGTTTAGCTGCAAAATGAACAGCGTCAGCACGGTATACACAGTGCTCACCAGAATTTTGAGCAGTGTGAAGCCGGGCGCCCGGAAGCTGCCCAACTCCAGCAGAAACAGCGCCGCGTTGTGCAGGCTGATGAGTAGGGCCAGGTACACCGTAATCCACTGCCAGCCCATCTGGTGCACGTTCACGGAGTCGGAGGCAGCGTAGCCGTCGCGGGGCGTCAGCAGGCGTAGCACCCAGGGGCGCAGGTAGGCCACCAGCACGGCGGCGGCGGCGTAAAGGCCACCGGTGTCCAGGAAAATATCCATGGTAATGCCCAGCCCAAAGCCCAGCCCCAGCAGCAGCACAATGGGCGTTTCGATGGGGAGGAACAGCAGGAAGCCCAGGTAGAAGAAGTTCCACCCCAGGTCAAACAGCACGAAGTTGGTATTGGTCAGCAGCAGCAGCCCTACCCCCGCAAACAGCGCGTAGCGCAGCACCTGCCAGCCCAGCGTCAGCACCGTACTCATGGCTGCTGCCCTCCTTCCGGTGCCAGCCCCGAGCGCACCGTCAGCGTATCGCGCTCGGCCTGGGGCTGGCTGTGCACCACATATACGTAGGTGAGGTTAGAAAAATCGACGGCCAGGCGCACCCGCACCGTCCAGAAGTTCTTGTCCGGCTCCTTCACAAATGAGTCGATGGTGCCGATGCGGATGCCCTCGGGAAACGTGGCGTTGTAGCCCGACGTCACCACCGTGTCGCCGCGCACCAGCGTGTTTTGGCGCGGGATGAAGTCGAGTAGGGCGTGGGTAGGATCGTCGCCCTGCCACTTGATGCTGCCAAACGTGCCGTCGCGCTGAATCTTGGCCGAAATAGCCGTTTTGGAATGCAGCAACGACGTGACAGTAGCGTAATGGTCGCTAACCACCTTAATACGCCCGACTATCCCGGCGGCGGCCAGTACGCCCATGCCCTGCTGCACGCCGTCGGCCGTGCCCACGTTCAGCGTCAGGTAGTTATCCACGTTGCGCAGCGTATTGCTAATCACGCGGGCCGGAATCAGCGGGTAGTCGGGGTCGTTATTCGACAGTGCCCGGGTGCCCAGTACCAGCGAGTCGGGCCGCCCGGTGCGCAGCAGCCGCACCTGCGCCAGACTGTCGCGGCGGATGGGGAGGCTGTCGGCCTCGCGCCCACCCAGCGCGGGGCGGTAGAGCTGCTGACGTAGGGCAGCGTTTTCGGCCACCAATCCACGGTTCACCTCCACCAGCCGGAAGTAGTCCGACACCTGCGTGCGCCACGCCAGCACCTGCCCAGCGTACTCGTTGGACGAGTTGAAAAAGGCGGCGCGCTGGTAGGAGCTGTTGCGAATCAAAAAATACAGGCTCAACACCTCCAGAATCGCAAATACCAGGATACCCCGGTAGCGAAAAAGGAAGGCAAAGAGATTACGCATGAAGCAAGTAAAAATTAAAAATTAAGAACTAAAAAGCGAATCCGCCTACCTGCTTTTGAATTGAAAATCAACCCATTAGCGAATGATAGGCACGACTTTTAATTTTTAATTCTCAATTTTTAATTGACTTAAGTTAGCAGAACGCCGCGGAAAGCCTGAATATTTTTGATGGCCGCGCCGGTGCCGCGCACTACGGCGCGTAGCGGATCCTCGGCAATGTGAATGGGCAGCTTGGTTTTAGCGGCCAGGCGCTTGTCGAGGCCGCGCAATAGGGCGCCGCCACCGGTCAGGTGAATGCCGTTTTCGTAGATATCGGCCGACAGCTCAGGCGGGCTGATTTCCAGGGCTTTGAGTACAGCTTCCTCGATCTTGGCTACCGATTTATCGAGGGCAATGGCAATTTCTGCCGAAGTAACCCGGATAACTTTCGGAATACCCGTCATCAGGTCGCGGCCCCGGACTTCAAAGTCGGGCGGCGTTACTTCCAGTTCGGTGAGGGCGGCGCCTACCTCGATTTTAATACGCTCGGCCGACCGCTCGCCAATCAGCAGGTTGTGCTGGCGGCGCATGTAGTCGAGAATATCCTGGTTGAATACGTCGCCAGCCGTCTTGATGGACTGGTCGCAGACGATGCCCGACAGGGCAATGACCGCAATTTCGGTGGTGCCGCCGCCGATGTCGATAATCATGGAGCCAATAGGCTGCTCCACGTCGATGCCGATGCCAATGGCGGCGGCCATCGGCTCCTGAATCATCCAAACTTCCTTGGCGCCCGCGTGCTCGGCGGAGTCACGCACGGCGCGTTTCTCTACCTCCGTGATGCCCGACGGAATGCAGATTACCATGCGGTGCGAGGGCTGAAAGAGGCGCGTGCGGGTGTCAATCATCTTGATCAACCCCTTAATCATTTCCTCGGCGGCGTGGAAGTCAGCAATTACACCGTCTTTCAACGGCCTGATGGTCTTGATGTTATCGTGGGTCTTCTCGTGCATTTGCTGCGCTTGCCGGCCCACGGCAATTACCTTATTAGTCGTACGATCTTTCGCAATGATGCTCGGCTCATCCACCACGATTTTATCGTTGTGAATGATGAGCGTATTGGCCGTGCCCAGGTCAATGGCGATGTCGCTGGTCAGAAAATTAAAAAAACCCATTGAGTAACGGCAAGTAAATGACAACGGGCGGCTTGCACCCGAAAAAGTGGGGGCAAAAGTACGCAAGTTTCGGGGAAGCCCTACTATAAGATGTTGGCGCCGAACGGGAGTAGGGGCGCCTTGCAGGCGCCCGTCGTTGCGGATGTTTGTGCCATTGCAGAGGTAGGAAC
>Ga0210040_10008253_pt1 | contig 12407 bp, 11 predicted proteins | sample CryGeyCG12114_NA_FD_185462 | JGI IMG/M metagenome (GOLD analysis project Ga0210040, IMG submission 185462) | Groundwater microbial communities from aquifer - Crystal Geyser CG19_WC_8/21/14_NA (SPAdes) (version 2) | ecosystem: Environmental > Aquatic > Deep subsurface > Groundwater | place: USA... | reverse complement strand
AAGACTAGCTGATGAGACTACCGAAAAACGATAAAAACCCCTAATTATTATTACTGGTTTTTTGTAATATTAACATAAATAATTCCTAACCCGGCTTCGTCGTAATACCCTCTTGCTGAGGTTTATTTATATGTAAGACTAGAAATCACAGCACTATTCAGTTAACGGAGTAATGTATTCCGATCAATTTTGATGCATGTACTTAAGTTACCTATCTAATGGTATGCCCCCGTTGTTGAAAACCATTGCTGATAATAGCGATAATCCATAAAACAGTAGATTTATCACGTTGGTCGTTTATGTGTGAGCATAGCAAAACACGATGAATTTGATGACTAAGAAATTCTCAATGTAGTTTAATGCTATATATAAGGAAAGGAAATATAATTTTAAAACATTTTCCACCCTGCCGGTTTCAATATAGGGATTATGCTATCACATGTTTGAAAGTACTGCAGTTTTATCTTATCGAAATCCAATTTTCACATTAATTCATGTTATTTACCTAAGATACGATCTTCACTGTGGCTATTGTGTACGCTTTAAAATATAATATAGCCTTTCTGGCTGGATAGATTTCGGTGCCAAGTTTTCTTTGTACCATTCCCCATTGTCAGTATTGCAGATTTTATGTACTATCCATTCTAAGATATTCCCTGGAGAAAAATGGTTTGTTTATTTGCATTTCAATATTCCAAGTGGATAAATCTTTAGTTGAGAAGGCTACATGCCAAATATTGGTTGCTAGCCAAATTTCTGTATTTGCAGAGGAGACAGTCATGTATGCAAAACTCACTGCAGTCTGTTTTCAGATGAATCCTTTTTGCAAACTGATAAAACTTCTCGAGGCATTTGTGATAAAAACGTCCAATAATTCTACTTTAGTATTGCGTATTTGCGACACGAGCATAAAATACTGTTAGATTCAATACATTTTACTCGTTTTCAGTATGTAACTAAGCCCTTGTATTGATTTTAACGTATCCACATCCCCAAAATTACAAAACTATTCCACGTCTAGTCTTGTTATGTAATACAATCTGAGCTAATTAGAAGAAGTTGTAGAAATTTGATGTAATAAAGTAAAAATGTTGAGATTGAAAGCTGCTACTTCAAGAGTTAACCGCAATAATCTAATACCGGCGTTCATGCTATTGCGTCAGGAACTGCATTATAGTCAGTCCTCAATATTGAGGACTGACTAGTGCATTGGTTAAATACCACCGACAAGCGCCATGAAGTGAAAACCAAGATTGAGTGAGAGTGAATTGTGTCAAAATCTTTGCTCGTATTGATTATTAATTTGCCTGAGAGAGAATTCCTCTGCTCCCTTATCAACTATCCAAAGCAATGTTTATTTTTCCACTTGACTAGAACGGAAAGGTTGGTTCGTTGGTTACAATTGCTTCCTTCCAATGCACCAAATGAATTTCAGAATTTCTCTTAGATCTGTAGACTTTCATCTCCAGTCATCCATTAAATTTGTGCTACACTTCCATAGTCTACTTTTGTTGTGCAATATAAGGTACAATTCAATGAGAACGTGACTGCGATTTGTTATGTGTAAAAAATTATGAAATGACTCCAAAATTTGGAAGATACGATGCTTTGTAATTAAGTATTATGAATAGAAATTGAAGATAATGGAAAAAAAGCATGAGCTGAGTTGTAAAGTTTAGTCACACACTAACAACACTGCACCAGTGCACACATCACCAACGGTAGTAAAGTGAATATGCAAGATACAGTACGCCGCCTTTTCCTTTGTAGCTGGATGTAAGTTTTTTATCTATTTGATGAGAAGCTGGCTTTCACTTACAGAGGATATTTCCTTCCTGGATTCTTTTTTGTTTTCTTTGAAAATCTCAATGCCATCCAGTAATGTGGTTTCTTTGTACTACATGATGGAGTATGCGATTTATATGCACGCTATGTTATATTCACTGTATTATTTTCGGGATTTTTAACGTGTTAGAAGTTTGGTTAATGCTAAAACTGCATCCATTTCATAGTGCATGGAATCCATTAGTCATACAGACTGTGCATTCATGTTATTATATGCCTGTCATTGTGTATGAGAAAGTTTTGCAATTTCCATGTGAAGTGAAATTGATTATTTTACGAACCTACCTTAGAATACTATCGTAAAATGCATAAAACAGACTTTGTAAGTTTCTAGCGCAACTACACTCCAACTTTCGCAATAGTTACATTATTGCCAAAATTATGGAAACTGCATTCCCGCGGGTATGCTGTACTTTTCAAATTATGAGCATGTAAAACTAATGATCAAAAGTTTTACATGTCCTACCATGTACAGTTGATTTTATTCGTTTTTTTGTGTTTTCGTTACCGTTAAAGGCGATGAAAATGTGGTTCACCAATTAATTAGTTTTGCGCACTACATTGCTTCCGGAATTTCGAGCTTTTAGGCCGGTACAGGGCTTACGTACCGTTGCACGTTTTTTTGGTGTTTCCACGATAACTTTCGAACGCATCAGCCGATTGACGTCAAATTTTGCACATCTTGAAATTACACAAAGTAGGAGAGCAGATTGCAAGTGGTAACTGTCGAAAAATACCTAAGTTGTTTTTATGGGAAAAAAAGGTGCTCATCGTGACTATTTCAATGATGGCATGATTAAAGTCATAATATACCGACACCAGCTAAGCACACGTTATTATGAGACCATTATTATTGTCATTGTGGATTGGACTTGAGTATATGACTAACCAACCTATCATAATAGCCGCAATCTTGGTAAAGACAGAGCCACAGATAGACTTCCCAAGTGGACTACACAGAAATGATTTAAAAAGCAATAAATTCATAATAGCGTCACTGCAGAGAAAATTTAACAGAAAAATGCATTTTATCACTGTTCAAAAATGATTAAAATGTAAAGCCAATCTGTTGTTAATGCATTCCAAACATTCATTTTTTTCAGCACCTGTATCGGGCTCAGCCAAGTTGTACCGTAAGTTTTAATATCGCATATTGTAATTTTTTTCCTCCGGGGATTAGTACAGTTGTTTCCCACTTACTCAAGCCGGGGTTGGCGTTATCACACAGACAGAATTGAAAGAGCACAGGAAAAATTCACATCAAAATTTCTGTATCTTGAATGTCAGCTTACCCTGCTAAAATTGTATGCACATTTAAGATTGTGAGACGCACATCATGAAACTTTTTGAGACAAAGATAAAGATTCCGTAAAAAGAAAAAGATAGCTAGCCTACTTTATAAGCAGTTTTTGTGGAAATTTTGCAGCAGCTTGATAAAAAAAATTCATAGGATTCTGAGAGAGCATCTTGTACAAGTTCGTTTGGCAGAATAAGCAGTGAAATAAGACAACTTTTGACTTTCACTGTGGAATTAATTATGAAAGTTACAATTCTAAAGATAAGGGAAAATATTTTCATTTGTGCGCTTCACATGAAATACTTAATAAGGGACGAGAATAGAAAGACAGTACAGTTGGTTCATGATTTTCATTTCATGTTATATTTATTTCCCCATAAGTCCACATAAGGAGGCACTTGCAAATTTTCATATGTTGTAGTCTAGATGGTCGGGAAGCCGTGCTGGAGGGATGCTGCTTCATAATATACTTCTTATTAATTTTCTATTGAACTGAATTTTGTATGGGCTCTGCAACTCTTCAAAGGTACCTTCATGCTTCAATCATTCCTAGTTCATTCAAGATGAGCACAATGTTATGCATGATGGTATTCAATTTCATGCAAAGTGTATGACTGAGCAGCAGATGCTACTATCTGTGAATATATTTATCTAGGATCTAGAATCTAGAATCTAGGCTGAAAAGATATTCTAATTTCACATATAGTCTACTGATTCACTGATTCACTCACATCATGCCGAGTTTTCCATATGGTGCCATCTCTTCCATCATCCATACACGGTTGAAGTTGAAGTTTCAATTCTGTCAGTCTTCCACCATTTGCATCCATATACGTCGGAAATAGACAAGACTTGTATTTTTAACAACTTATATATTTTTATATGATAATATACTCATTGGATCCCGGGGAAGGGAACGATGACTGCTATAAGTTCTCAAAACGATTCGTACTAAATTCAAATACATTAGCTAGAGAAGAGAAGATTGCGATTACAGCCGTGCAGAATCCTAAATGTTCATGATAATCATTTACAAGCCCACATTGCATTAAAGCACACTGAAAATGGAAATAGCAGAATTTGAATCTACTTTCAATCCCGCATGCAGTAAAACAAAAAGTTATTTAGTATACTGGAGTCGTTTTGGCTAGTATCATTAAATTATGTCTTTTTCAAATTAAAATGGACAATTTTTAGTCCGAAGTTGTTTGGCATCAGTTTTTTACTTGGACGTAAGTTTTTTAATTTTAATTTTTAGCATACTATGGTGTATAACTACAAATTTTAGAATAAGGTAGAACATATTACTTGGAGGTTTAGCGAGATTTTAAAATTCACATTTATTTGCAATTTTCTATCTATGGAAGGCTACCAAACATCTCTCATTTCACACCATCTAGAAAAGTGTTGTTTTGAGTTGCGATTCGAGTTCGAATTCGTAAATCGAATAAGTTATATAAAAAGCAAAATGATTGGTGCACCAGTGCACCGTTTGCCCATTTTCTTCCGAAGAGGCTGGAATCGCTGGAAAATAGTAGTCCTCAGTCCTCATTTGGCATTAGCTAGTACAAAAATAAAACTCATTAGCTTTATAACTGATAGCTATAGCGTGAGGTAAAACACTCTAACTAAAGAAGTGATAGTGATTACTATTTGACGTTGTTTCATTGGCCAGACGCTACCTACTTTTGGCGGCTATGTGTGGAGGGAGTTTTGTAGAACGCTCGCTTTTTGTTCCCACCCATTGCTACAACTGCAAGTTGAAACTTGTAAATAATAACAACAGACATGGGCAGCTGTATCACTACTTTCGACTGATATCAAACTGTGTTATTACTAAACTGTAAGTCAATAAATTAATTCCACTATATTGAAAAATTAAAAAATCTCCGTTAATTTTTTTTATATCATGGAAACTGAAAGAAGGGATTTATGAACCCTGGTAACCAAACCTCTACATTCTCTGGAAGTAACAAATCCAGCTCACGGAATTTTGAATAGCTGTTATTTAAAAAGATAAAAACCACTAAACAGAAGTAAGTGTCGTAAAATTCTTTCTTTGCGTAAAAAATTACCGGGGAAATATAGATACACGGGAAACACATAGGAAGTTCAATCTTCAGAGACCATTGGTACTGCAAATATGCCCAGCTATGTGATTTATCGTTCAACGAACAGCTAAACGCCACTCAACTTTTTTAGTCGCAGTGAGTGTACCGATTACCGATCATTTTTTAACGTCACGGTAGGATAGGATGTCCATAGCTCCCGTCTGTCCAGGATGTTTTTTAAAATCATTATGTTAATCTTACATAACATTACATAAACAGGAAGGAATCAATCGGTTAAAAGATTGATTTTTATTTCGACAACGATATTATAGGTCAGTAAAAAAAACTTGTTGATTTAACTGTGTTGGCGGGCTGTGTTGGTGTTGTCTTGTCAGTGTCAGAATAGCAGTGCTGTAAATTAGTCAATTTTATTGCAAATTATCCTGTTGGGTGGACGCTTTCTTTAAGTATTTGTATGCATTAACATTTTTCTTGTTGTCGGTGTATCTCTAATGATGCTCATCCGACAAACAAATAGTAGATCTAAACTATATATATTAATTTCAAATATTTTTTCGCAGTTGGATCTTTGTGAACCATGACAAAAATTTCGGTTGGTCGCTCCGTTGACGATGCGGGGGAACATTCAGCCAAAACACTTGCATCTATTGAGCTATATCATCCAGAAACTGGGAAGATTTTTGATTCATTTATTGTGAGGAAAAAGAGCATCACTATTGGAAGAGAACAGACTTGTGACATACGGATTAGTGACATCAAAGTTTCTCGCTGTCAATGTCGAATTGAGATTGATGATGCTGGTGAAGTAAGTAAATATCGGTGGTAAATTCCAAGCCGTTTATTTTAATATTTTTAAATTGTAAATCACACAACAGGATGAATTTGACATTGGTATTTTTTGTGTTTTATTGCAGACATATCTTCACAATTTGACAAATAGGTCCACCACATTTGTGAATCAGGTTTCAGTACCCCCAAAGGATAAGGTTAAACTTGACGATGGTGCCATTGTGATGATAATTACATATAAACTTCAATGGAAACTGCAATCTGATGAGCTTGGAAATGCCAAATGCCAAGCCATCACTGCCCAACACGAAGGAATAATGCAGTCTCCTCGACTGACACCGAAATCGCCTTCTCGAAAATCAAGGATTTCTATTTCTGCATCTCCTTTGCGCATAGGTGTTCTAAAAAGAAATTTTTCCAGCAGCGTGAATTTGATGAATTTAACCAAAGATCAAGAGCACATGGAAGACTTGCAAGAAGAACTTGTAGGCGAGAAGGAAGAATCCAAGGAAGATGGTGGAAATAAATCTTTGAATTCTAAAGAGGATGGAATTACAATGTCACCTTCTTTGGAAAAGAAATCTATCAATCTTTCAACCAATTCAGAAAATATTGAGAATCCTTCAGAATCGCCACTAATTCCTGCTTCACCCAAGGAAACACCAAAAGGCAAGAAAGTACTAGCAAGTCACACACGTGAAAAGGACAATACTGACGGGATTAGTACGCAAGGCTCAGAGCAAACAAATGAGAAAAATCAGTTGACGCCACATCGGAAGTCATCGAGATTATTTCAAAAAGGTAATTTAAATGGTCGTCTTTTAGTGATGTAATCTACACCACCACTGAGATGATATTTGATAGAATGGTTGCGAGGATTTTTTATTCTTATGGTCTATAAATTACATATAATTTTTATTTTGATAAACTTTTCTTTTAAAGAACTTGGATCTGAGTCCCCAAGAAAATCTGGTAGTAATCGAAAAAGCAAAAAAGCTGTAGACAATGAGGATGCAGCAGAACTGGTAGTTGAGGAGAAAGGATCAAAAGAGGAATCCAAAGAAGATGATGGAAGTGAATCCGTGAATTGTAAAGAGGATGGAATTGCAATGTCCCCTTCTTTTAAAAAGTTAGCTATCAATGTTTCTACCAATTTAAAGAATATTGAGAATCCTTCAGATTCGGTACTTAGTCCAGCTTCACCCAAGAGAACCCCGAAGCACAAGAAACTAATAGCAGCTCATACACGTGAGGCGGAAAATACTGAAATGATTAGTACGCAAGGCTTAGAACAAACTAATGCAGAAGCAAAAAAACAGTTGACGCCAATGACGCCGCATCGGAAGTCATCGAGATTATTTCAGAAAGGTGAATTATTTAATCCTCTTGTAGTCTACAAACACCGAGACCGAGATGATATTTTATTTTAGTATTCTGTGTATTATATAGAATTCAATTTTTGATGAAATACTTTCGTAGAACTAGGATCTGAGTACCCAAGAAGGTCTGGGAGTATTCGAAGCAGCAAAAAAGCTGTAGACAAGGAAGATGCAGTAGAACCGGTAGGCGAAGAGGAAGAATCGAAGGAAGATGATGGAAGTGAATCCTTAAATCACACAGATGATGGATTTGCAATCTCCTCTACTTTTGAAAAATCTATGAATCTTTCCACCAATTTAGAGAATATTGAGAATCCTTCAGTATCGGTACTTACTCCACCTTCATCCAAGAAAACACCGAAGCACAAAAAAGTAACAGCAATTCATACACGTGAGGAGGACAATACTGAAATGATTAGTACGCAAGTCTTGGAACAAACAAATGCAGAAGCAAATGAGCAGTTGACGCCACATCGAAAGTCATCGAGATTATTTCAGAAAGGTGAATTAAATTGTCCACTTGTAGTATACAATCACCGACATGATATTTTATTCTATTCTACTATTCTGTAAATTACATGGATGGAATTTTTGATAAATTTATTTTGTAGACCTTGGACTTGAGTACCCAAGAAGGTCTGGTAGTATTCGAAGCAGCAAAAAAGCTGTGGACGAGAAAGATGCAGTAGAACCGGTAGGCGAGGAGGAAGAATCGAAGGAAGATGATGGAAATGAATCTTTGAATCGTACAGATGATGGATTTGTGATTTCTCCTACTTTTGAAAACTCTATCAATCTTTCCACCAATTTAGAGAATATTGAGAATCCTTCAGAATCGTTACATACTCCAGCTTCATCCAAGAAAACAACGAATAACAAAAAAGTACCAGCAAGTCATACACGTGAGGAGGACAATACTGAAATGATTTGTACGCAAGTCTTGGAACAAGCAAATGCAGATGCAAAAGAGCAGTTGACGCCGCATCGAAAATCATCAAGATTATTTCAGAAAGGTGAATTAAATTGTCCTCTTGTAGGGTTGTAGTCTACAATCGCTGAGATGATATTTGATTTTCTTATTCTGCATTGTGTGTATTATATAGAATTTAATTTTTGATGAAATACTTTCGTAGAACTTGGATCTGAGTACCCAAGAAGGTCTGGGAGTATACGAAGCAGCAAAAAAGCTGTAGACAAGGAAGATGCAGTAGAACCGGTAGGCGAAGAGGAAGAATCGAAGGAAGATGATGGAAGTGAATCCTTAAATCACACAGATGATGGATTTGCAATCTCCTCTACTTTTGAAAAATCTATGAATCTTTCCACCAATTTAGAGAAAAGTGAGAATCCTTCAGAATCGGTATTTACTCCACCTTCATCCAAGAAAACACCGAAAAACAAAAAAGTATCTGCAAGTCATACACGTGAGGAGGACGATACTGAAATGATTAGTACGCAAGTCTTGGAACAAACAAATGCAGAAGCAAATGAGCAGTTGACGCCACATCGAAAGTCATCGAGATTATTTCAGAAAGGTGAATTAAATTGTCCTCTTGTAGGATTGTGATCTATAAACACCAAACACCGAGATGATACTTTATTCTATTATTCTGTATATAACATGGAAGTTTTGATGAATTTTTGATGAACTGTATTTGTAGAACTTGGATCTGACTACCCAAGAAGGTCTGGTAGTATTCGAAGCAGCATTAAAGCTGTAGACAAGGAAGATTCAATAGAACCGGTAGGCGAAGAGGAAGAATCGAAGGAAGATGATGGAAGTGAATCCTTAAATCACACAGATGATGGATTTGCAATCTCCTCTACTTTTGAAAAATCTATCAATCTTTCCACCAATTTAGAGAATATTGAGAATCCTTCAGAATCGGTACTTACTCCACCTTCATCCAAGAAAACGCCGAATAACAGAAAAGTACCAGCATGTCACACACGGGAGGAGGGCAATACTGAAGTGACTAGTACGCAAGGCTCGGAGCAAACAAATGAGAAAAATCAGTTGACGCCTCATCGGAAGTCATCGAGATTATTTCAAAAAGGTAAATTAAATGGTCGATTGAATGGTCTACACCATCACTGAGATGATATTTGATTTTATATTGTGTTTATTATATTTAATTTAATTTTTGATGAACTGTATTTGTAGAACTTGGATCTGAGTATCTAAGAAGATCTGGTAGTATTCGAAGCAGCAAAAAAGTTGTAGACAAGGAAGATGCAATAGAACCGGTAGGCGAAGAGGAAGAATCAAAGGAAGATGATGGAAATGAATCTTTGAATCGTACAGATGATGAATTTATGATTTCTCCTAACTTTGAAAACTCTATCAATCTTTTAAACAATTTAGAGAACATTGAACATACTTCAGAATCGGTACTTACGCCAGCTTCATCCAAGAAAACACCGAAGAACAACAAAGTACTAGCAAGTCATGCACGTGAGAAAGACAATGCTGAAGTTATTAGTACACAAGGCTTGGAACAAACTAATGCAGAAGCTAAAAATCAGTTGACGCCACATCGAAGGTCATCGACATTATTTCAGAAAGGTAAATTAAACAGTCCTCTTGTAGAGTTGTGATCCATAAACGTCGAACACCGAGATGATACTTTATTCTATTATTCTGTATATTAAATGATGTTTTTGGTGAACTATATTTGTAGAACTTGTATCTGAGTATCCAAGACGGTCTGGTAGTATTCGAAGAAGCAAAATAGCTGTAGACCAGAAAGCTGCTATAGAACCAGTAGGCGAGGAGGAAGAATCGAAGGAAGATGATGGAAAGGAATCCTTAAATTGCACAGATGATGGATTTGTGATTTCTCCTACTTTTGAAAACTCTATCAATCTTTCCACCAATTTAGAGAAAATTGAGAATCCTTCAGAATCGGTACTTACTCCACCTTCATCCAAGAAAACACCGAAGAACAAAAAAGTACCAGCAAGTCGTACACGTGAGGAGGACAATACTGAAATGATTAGTACGCAAGTCTTGGAACAAACAAATGCAGATGCAAATGAGCAGTTGACGCCTCATCGAAAGTCATCTAGATTATTTCGGAAAGGTAAATTAGATAGTCCTCTTGTAGTGTTGTAGTCTGCCATCACCGAGATGATATATCATTTTACCATTCTGTATATTACAAAGTAATTTTCGATGAAATACTTTTGTAGAACTTGGATCTGAGTATCCAAGAAGGTCTGGTAGTATTCGAAGCTGCAAAAAAGCAGTAGACGAGGAAGATGGAGTAGAACTGGTAGGCAAGGAAAAAGGATCAAAAGAGGATCTAGAGAATGTTGAGAATCCCTTAGAATCGTTACTTATTCCTGCTTCTCTCAAGGAAACACCAAAAAACAAGGACAAAAAAGTACTAGAAAGTCATTCAGAGGAGGACAATACTGAAATGATTATAACGCAAGGCTTAGAACAAACTAATGCAGATGCGGAAAGTCACTTAATGCCACATCGAAAGTCATCGAAATTGTTTCAGAAAGGTAAACTAAATTGTCCTTTTGTAGTCTATAATACCCGAGATAATATTTTATTCTACTCTATATTACATAGAATGTTTGATGAACTTTATTTGTAGAACTTGGACCTGAGTATCTAAGAAAATCTGGTAGTAATCGAAAAAGCAAAAAAGCTGTGGACAAGGAAGATGCAGTAGAACCAGTACGCGAGGAGGAAGAATCAAAAGTGGAATTCAAAGAAGATGATAGAAGTGAATCTTTGAATCGTAAAGAGAATGGAATTGCAATGTCACCTTCTTTGGAAAAGAAATCTATCAATCTTTCAACCAATCTAGGAAATATTGAGAATCCTTCAGAATCGATACTTATTCCAGCTTCACCCAAGGAAACACCGAAGCAAAAGGACAAGAAAGTACTAGAAAGTCATACACCTGAGGAGGACAATACTGAAATGATCAGTACACAAGTCTTGGGACAAACAAATGCAGATGCAAAAGAGCAGTTGACACCGTATCGAAAGTCATCGAAATTATTTCAGAAAGGTAAATATTAAGTAGTCTTTCTGCAGTCTAAAATGGGAAAAATGATATTTTTAATCTAATCTAAGTTAATATTTATTCTATATTTCCATATTTTGCATAGAATTGAACCTGAGAGAACCTGAGTACCCAAAAAAGTCTGGTAGTACTCGAAGAGGCGAAAAAGCTGTTGACAAGGAAGATGCAGTAGAACTTGAGCCCGAGTCTCCAAAGCAGTCTTCTTCTGTTGGAATAGGCAAAAAAGCTGTAGACAAGGAAGATGTGTTAGAACTTGAATCTGAACCCCCCAAAAAATCTTCTCGGATTGGACGAGGCAAAAAGGCTGTAGACAAGGGAGATTTGTTAGAACTTGAACCTGAACCCTCAAAGAAGTCTTCTCGGGTTGGAAGAGGCAAAAAAGCTGTAGACAAAGAAGATGCAGTAGAAACTGAACCCGAACCCTCAAAGAAGTCTTCTCGGGTTGGAAGAGGCGCAAAAGCTGTACCCAAAAAGGAAGATGCAGTAGAAATTGAACCCGAACCCTCAAAGAAGTCTTCTCGTGTTGGAAGAGGCAAAAAAGCTGTGGACAAAGAAGATGCAGTTGCAGTAGAAATTGAACCCGAACCCTCAAAGAAATCTTCTCGGGTTGGAAGAGGAAAAAAAGCTGTGGACGAAGAAGATGCAGTTGCAGTAGAAATTGAACCCGAACCCTCAAAGAAATCTTCTCGTGTTGGAAGAGGCAAAAAAATACTAGACAAGGAAGATGTAGTAGAAATTGAACCCGAACCCTCCAAGAAGTCTTCTCGTGTTGGAAGAGGCAAAAAAACAGTAGACAAGGAAGCAATAGAAATTGAACCCGAACCCCTGAAGAAGTCTTCTCGGGTTGGAAGAGGCAAAAAAGCAGTAGACAAGGAAGATGCAGTAGAAATTGAACCCGAACCCTCAAAGAAATCTTCTCGTGTTGGAAGAGGCAAAAAGGCAGTAGACAAGGAAGATGCAGTAGAAATTGAACCCAAAC
>Ga0210040_10008252_pt1 | contig 12407 bp, 10 predicted proteins | sample CryGeyCG12114_NA_FD_185462 | JGI IMG/M metagenome (GOLD analysis project Ga0210040, IMG submission 185462) | Groundwater microbial communities from aquifer - Crystal Geyser CG19_WC_8/21/14_NA (SPAdes) (version 2) | ecosystem: Environmental > Aquatic > Deep subsurface > Groundwater | place: USA... | reverse complement strand
CGAAGAGCAGACCATCACCACCAAGCACGAGGTTTCAATAGTGCATATTTGGCATTGACTTTTAGCACGCTGTTAAGTTCTCAAGACTCGCTCACACACCGCACCGGCATTTCCACCGGCTTGGGGCAACTCGACTTACATTAGTACCGGCCCCGCTCCGAGTCAAATCGGTGCAGATCCTGTACCCACTCGGTGATCTCGACTACGACCGCCCGAGGGCGACCAGCGACGAGATCGATCTTGCTGAGTGTTCCCCAGGGCCGGCCACCAGATCCGTAGATCGGCGTCCCGCTCCCCTCGGGGCTTGGATTACATTACACGGTCTGGCCGGGGAGTCAACCCGGTCCTCCAGCGCACTGGTCGCCACCGCGGCTCCGAGGCTACGGGCTGGGGACAGTCTGGCCACGCTCCTGCAGGAGACGGCGCCCCTCCCGACCCGGGAGCCCTGTCGTGATCCCCAGCGCAACCGGCCCGGAGCGGGGCCGACGTGGGGTGCGAGCCCCCACCTGACTGGGCCCAGCCCCGGGCGTGGGACGACACGGTCGGAGCTCGACCAGACGAGGAGGCCGGGCAGTCCGTCAGCCGGCAGCGGAGACCGCATGGCCCGGAACTGGGGCTGTCCGGCGCAACCGCAGCTGGGCGCTCCCCCGTCGTTGCGCCTCTCGCGCGTCCCGGGGCCGATGGCCTGGACATCAGTGGCAGGGCGAAGATCGTCTCTCCGTCACCAGAGGACAAGTCCACTCCCCACGGACGACTCCCCTCACACCACGGGCTCGAGCCCCAGCGGTACGCAGGTCGGAGCTGTGGCGCCGGCTGCGGTGCACGGTCGCGCTCCCCTCACCGAGTGCGGCCACGGCAACAAGGCTCAGGGCGGGCTCGGCCGGCTCTGCAGCTCCCCTGGAGAACGAGTGGAGGAGGACGTCGGGCCACGTCCGAGATCGGCCTTTCGGACAACCGGTGCCGCTGACGGCACGCCGACCCTCCGTCGAACCGGCCAGGCCTCACGTAGCGCCGGAACTCCTGCCGACCGCACGTCCGCCCGTGCGAGTGGGAACGGTCATGCCAGAGATGCCGCACCGAGGCGGGCAACCGGACGGGCTGAGGCAGTCCCAGCATGGGGGTCGGAGCCACGACGAGCCCGTGTCCGACCCAGATGGAATTGAGGGGGTCTGGAGCCGTCCAAGGCACCTAGGCCCGAGGTTCCTCCGTGGAGCGGACGACGGGAATCGAACCCGCATTCTCAGCTTGGGAAGCTGATGTACTGCCATTGTACGACGTCCGCATGCGGCGAACCGCGGTCAGAAGTGTATCCCATCAGCGCCTCCGGGCCTCCGCTGCGCAGGGGCGGACGGCCCTCGGGGAAGGCCCTGAGAGGGCCTGGCGCGACCCCGGTCGGACCCGCTACCCCTCGCCACCACCCGCAACCAGACCTAGCGTGAGCCCATGACCGAGAGCGTGCTGGGACCCGCCACCGTCGGACCCGTGGCCGGAGGCCACCTGCGGGCCTCCGACAGCGACCGCGACCAGGTGTCCGCGGTGCTCAGCACCGCCTTCGCCGAGGGGCGGCTGACCCGCGAGGAGCACGACGAGCGGACGGACTCCCTGCTGCGGGCCAGGACCTTCGACGACCTCGTCGGCCTCACCCGGGACCTGGTGGTGGTCGCCGGGCCGGCTCCCGTCCAGTCCCCGGCCGCGCAGGCCTCGTACGCGGTGGACACCGTGCCCGGCGGCGACGACCCCGACCGGGTGGTCGCGGTGTTCTCCGGGACCGAGCGCAAGGGTCGCTGGCGGGTGCGCCGCCACACCGAGGTCTACGCCCTCTTCGGCGGCGTCGAGCTCGACCTGACCGAGGCGACCTTCGAGGGCTCGGAGGTGGAGATCCGCGGGGTGTGGGCGTTCGCCGGGGTGGAGATCAAGGTCCCCGAGGGCGTGCACGTGCGCGACGAGACGATGAGCATCTTCGGCGGGGCCGACGTCAAGGACGTCGGCGACCCGGTCCCCGGCGCCCCGGTGGTGGTGGTGCGGGGGCTGAACCTGTTCGCCGGCCTCTCGGTCCGCGGCCCCCGGAAGCCCAAGGCCCGCGGGGGCCGCGGCCGCCGCCCGCACGGCTCGCACGGCTGCGGCCGACGCTGACGGCTCGTGCCGACGCACGCAGGACCCACGTAGCCTGAGCGCGTCATGGACGACCTCTTCGCCCCACCCGCGTACACCTGGCAGCGTCTGTCCCCCCGGTACCGCTCGCTGCGCCGGCTGACCACCCTGCTGGTCGCGCCGCTGCTGTTCACCGTGCCCGCCCTGCTGGTGGGCCTGCTCACCGGTCTCTGGTGGATCTCCGCGGTGCTCTGGGGCCTGGCGGCGGTGATCGTCGTGGTGCGGTTCGGCCTGGTCGAGCGCACCTGGCGGGCGTGGGGCTACGTCGAGCGGGAGGACGACCTCTACATCACCCACGGCGTGCTCTACCGCAGCCTGGTGGCCGTCCCGTACGGCCGCATGCAGCTGGTCGAGGTGGGCTCCGGCCCGCTGGAGCGGGCCTTCGGTCTGGCCACGGTGACGATGAAGACCGCCAGCCCCGAGACCAACGCCACCATCCCGGGCCTGCCCCCCGAGGAGGCCGCCCGGCTGCGTGACCGGCTGACCGAGCTGGGCGAGGCCCACGCCTCGGGCCTATGAGCCTGCCTCCCCCTCCCCTGCCCGCGGCGGCCGACCCGGCGACCGAGGAGCCCGTCGCCCCGGTCGTGCCCGGTGCCCCGGTGGTGAAGCAGACCGAGCGTCCGCACCCGCTGACCCCGTTCATCCGGGGCTGGCTGGTGTTCGTGGCCATCGTGCTGGGGTGGTCGCGCGAGCTCATCCCGGACGGCAGCGACGACGGGTTCGAGGCCGGCGACCTGGCCCGCGTGCTGCCCTACCTGGGCGGCCTGGTATTGCTCGCCGCCCTCGTCGGCTTCGTCAGCTGGTACTTCACCCGGTTCGTGATCGACGACGACGAGCTGCGGCTGGAGACCGGGGCGGTGTTCAAGAGCTCCAAGAAGGTGCTGTTCGAGCGGCTGCAGTCGGTCGACATCATCCAGCCGCTGGCCGCGCGGATGTTCGGGCTGGCCGAGCTGCGGATCGAGGTGGGGGCCGGCGACAGCACGCTGCGGCTGCGCTACCTCGGCCGTGCCCGCGCCGCCCGGCTGCGGGAGTACCTGCTGGCCCGGGCGCACGGGCGGCGCGACCGGCTCGACGACGCGTCCCTCGCCCTGCCGGCCAGCGCCTTCACCGACCTCAGCGCGGCCGACGTGCCGCTGATCACGGTGTCACCGCAGCGCCTGGTGCTGGGCTTCCTCGCCTCCACCGAGTGGCTGGTCACCCTCGGCTTCCTGGTGGTGGCCCTGGTGGTGAGCAGCGTCTACGGCGTCGTCGCCGTCGCGCTGCCCGGCCTGATCCCGCTGGTGATCGGCGCGGTCTCGGTGGTGGGCCGCCGGGTCGTGTCGATGTACAACTTCACGCTGTCGGAGTCCCCGCGTGGCCTCCGGGTGACCCGCGGGCTCACCAACCTCACCAGCCAGTCGGTGCCGGTGGACCGGATCCAGGGCGTCAAGACCAGCCAGCCGCTGCTCTGGCGGCCCTTCGGCTGGTACCGCGTCGACGTCGACATCGTGGGCTACGCGGGCGGCGACTCCGAGAACAACGGGTCCTCCGCCACCAGCGTGCTGCTGCCGGTGGCCACCGCGGCTGAGTTGGCCATGGCCGTCGACCGCGTGCTGCCCGGCTTCGCCCTCGGCGGGATCGAGCTGCACGCGGTGCCGCGGCGGGCCCGGTGGGTCCGCTGGTACGACTTCTGGACCCTGCGCTACGGCTGGAACGAGCGGGCGCTGGTCACCGAGCACGGCTGGCTCACCCACGTGCGCGACGTGGTGCCGCACGCCAAGACCCAGTCCGTGCGCATCGAGCAGGGCCCGCTGCAGCGCCGGCTGCGGCTCGCCGACGTCCACTGCGACACCCCGCGCGGGCCGGTCGACGTGGTCGCCCACCAGCTCGACACCGCCGTCGCCCGCGAGCTGGCCCTGAGCCAGCTGGACCGGGCGCGGGCCGCCCGGGCCGCGGACCGGGAGCGCGCCACGAGCGGGCCCGACCGGAGTGCCGACGACGGCCTGCTCGCCGCGTTCGGCACCGACCGGTCGCAGCTGCTCGGCTCGGGTGGGGAGTCGGAGGTGTTCGCGCTGCCCGACCCGGAGCGCGTGCTGCGGCTCTACCGGGCCCAGCCGGCGGAGGCGCTCGCGGTCGCCACCCAGCTGCAGGCCCTGTACCGCTCGTGGGCCGGGGTGCCGCTGGCCGTGGAGGTGCCCTCGACCCACGAGGTCGGCCAGCGGGCCGGCCGCGCGCACGCGGTGGACCGCCGGTTCTCCGGCCGCAGCTTCTCCGGCTGGCTGGCCACCGCCGCCCCCGACGAGCGCCGGCAGGCCCTGCTCAGCTTCCTGGACGCGGTCGCGACCCTGCCCGCCCTGCCCAGCCCGGTGCCCGGCTTCGCCCGACTGGTCGGGCCGGACGCGCTCCGCCCGTACGACTCGCTGGTCGAGCTGCTGGACGCGATGCTGGCCGGGCCCGTGCAGCGCAGCCGGGAGGTGCTGGAGCGCGACGTCCCCGACGTCGCCCGGGTGTGGCAGCAGCTGCACGCCGACCTGGCCGGACGGCAGGTGGCGCCGGTGCTGGTGCACGGCGACGTGTGCCCGCCGAACGCCTACCTCAGCCAGGGACCTGACGGGCCGGTGGTGACCGGCATCGGCGACTTCAGCCCGCACACCATGCACGCCGACCCGCTGCTGGACCTGACCGGAGCGGTCGCCTTCCTCGAGCTGGAGACCTATCCCGGGGCCGCCGAGGACGCCGCCTGGCTGACCTCGGTGGTGCTGGCACGCTTCGGCGCCAGCCCGGTCGCGGGCGGCGACCTGGCCCGCTGGATCGGGGTCTACCGACGCTTCTACGGGTTCTACTTCTCCGACACCGCGGCGGTCGAGCCGGCCACCTACGCCTGGTGCGTCCGGCAGCTGCGGGCCTGACCCGGGTCCCGGGGGCCCCGACCGACCCCGTCCGGGCCGCCGGCTGCGGGGCTGTCGACCACCCTCCTCCCGGGGGCGCCCGGTCGCTAGGCTCAGCCCATGACCGACCACCCCGTGCACCCCGCCCCTGTCCTCGGCATCGACATCGGCGGGAGCGGGATCAAGGGCGCCCCGGTCGACCTCGCCACCGGTGAGCTCGCGGAGAAGCGGCTGCGGATCCCCACGCCGGAGAAGTCGACGCCCGAGAACGTGGCCAAGGTCGTCGGGGAGATCGTCGAGCACTTCGCGGAGACCATCGGCACCGACGGCCCGATCGGCGTCACCATCCCCGCGGTGGTGACCCACGGGCAGACCCGCTCGGCGGCCAACATCGACAAGTCCTGGATCGACGCCGAGGCCGAGAAGATCTTCGAGGACCACCTCGGCCGCGACATCTACCTGGTCAACGACGCGGACGCCGCCGGCGTGGCCGAGGTGCACTACGGCGCGGCCAAGGACCACCCCGGCCTGGTGCTGCTGACCACGTTGGGCACCGGCATCGGCTCGGCGCTGGTCTACCGGGGCGTGCTGATCCCGAACACCGAGTTCGGCCACCTCGAGATCGACGGCCACGACGCCGAGTCCCGCGCCGCCTCCAGCGTGAAGGACAAGGAGGGTCTCTCCTACAGCGCCTGGGCCAAGCGGCTGCAGCGCTACTACGAGCGGGTCGAGGCCCTGCTCTGGCCGGACCTCATCGTGATCGGCGGCGGGGTCAGCAAGGACGCCGAGAAGTTCCTGCCCAAGCTCTCGGTGCACGCCGAGATGGTGCCGGCCAAGCTGCTGAACACCGCCGGCATCGTGGGGGCCGCCTGGCTGGCCAACGACCGCAAGGTCAACCCCGGCGGTCTGCTGAAGTAGGCCCGATCCCGCCGACGGGCCGACCGGCCCGTCGGCGGGCTACATCCGGTCGAGCGCCCGGATGCCCAGCAAGCCCAGACCGGCGGCCAGGACCTTCTTGGTCGCGGCGCAGAGCGCGAGGCGGGAGGTGCGCACCTCACCCTCGGACTTGAGCACCGGGCACAGCTCGTAGAACACCGACAGCGCCCCGGCCAGCTCGTAGAGGTACGAGCAGAGCTTGTGCGGCTGCAGCGAGTGCGCCACCTCGGCCACCACCTCGCCGTAGCCCGAGAGCAGGAGCGCCAGCTGCTGCTCGGCCGGCTCCTCCAGGACGGCGACCGTGGTCTGCTCGCCCAGCCCGTCCGCCTCGGCCCGGCGCAGCACCTGCGCCATCCGGGCGTGGGCGTACTGCAGGTACGGCCCGGTGTTGCCGGTGGTCTGCACCATCCGGTCGACGTCGAAGACGTAGTCCTTGTTCAGGCCGGTGGAGAGGTCGGCGTACTTGACCGCGGCCAGGGCGACCGGCGGCGCGGCCTTCTCCTCGGCCGCGTCGAGCAGCGTGGTCAGGGTGACCGCGGTGCCCTCCCGGGTGGAGAACTTCTTGCCGTCGGCCCCCAGCACCTGCCCGAAGGCGACGTGCTCGGCGCTGACGTCGGCGGGCAGGAAACCGGCCAGCCGGGCCACCTGGAACACCTGCTCGAAGTGGAAGGTCTGCGGCGAGCCGACCACGTAGATCAGCCGGTCGGCGTGCAGCGTCCCCACCCGGTAGCGGATGGCCGCCAGGTCGGTCGTGGAGTAGCCGAAGCCGCCGTCCCGCTTGCGGACGATCATCGGGGAGTTGAAACCCTCGACGAAGACGCAGAGCGCACCGTCGTCGACCACCGCCGCCCCGGAGGCCTCCAGCTCGGCGACCACCGCGGGCAGGTCGTCGTTGTACCTCGACTCCCCGGCCAGGTCGTCGTCGGTGAGCAGGACGTCGAGCCGGGCGTACGCCGCGTTGAACCCGACCAGGGAGATCTCGATCAGCTGCCGCCAGGTGGCCCGGGTCTCCGGGTCGCCGGACTGCAGCGCGACCACCCGAGCGCGGGCGGCGTCGGCGAACTCCTCGTCGGCCTGGAAGTGGGCGTTGGCCCGCTTGTAGAGGTCCTCGGCGGCGGCGAGGTCCAGGGTGGAGACGTCGATCTCGTCCTCGAGGATCTGCTCGACCAGCAGCCCGAACTGGGTGCCCCAGTCGCCGATGTGGTTCTGCGCGACCACCCGGTGGCCCGCGGCGGTGAGCACGCGGTTCAGGCAGTCGCCGATGATCGTCGCCCGCAGGTGGCCGACGTGCATCTGCTTGGCCACGTTCGGCGAGGAGTAGTCGACCACCACGACCTGCGGCTCCGCCACGGTCTCGACCCCGAGGTCCGGGTCGGCGAGCTGCCCGCTCACCCACCCCGCCAGCACCGAGGAGCGCAGCCGCAGGTTCAGGAAGCCGGGGCCGGCGATCTCCGGGGGCTCGCAGAGGTCGGCGACGTCGAGCCGCTCGAGGATGTCGGCCGCCACCTCCCGCGGCGGGCGCCCCTCGCTCTTGGCCAGGCGCAGGGCCACGTTGGACTGGAAGTGGCCGAACTGGGGCTTGGTGGCCGGCCGCAGCTCGGGGTCGACGCCGGCGACCGCTTCGATCCGCGCGCTGAGCAGAGACGGGAGAGAGGGCACACCCGATCATCCCATCCGGCGGGCAGTGCTCCGTCCCCGCGCACGGCCTCCGATACCGCCCCTCAACCGGTGGCACGATGACCCGCACCTAGAACCGAGGACCTCGAACCGAGGACCCGGACACGAGAGCGAGGACCAGCGGTGGCCCAGCCCCGGCAGCCCTTCCTGCACGACCTGGTGATCGCCCTGGCCGCCCCCACCCAGGTGCTCTCCGGCCCGTCCGGCCAGGTCGGCACCGACCCGGCCGGCGTCGGCGCCGAGGGGGTGCTGCACGGCGACGTCCGGGTGCTCAGCCGCATCGAGGTGCAGGTGGACGGGGAGCCCGGTGAGCACGTGGTCACCGAGGTCGCCGGGCCCGTGACCACCGCCACCACGCTGCTGCGGCACGTCGGGGTCGGGCTGACCGAGGTGTCCGACCCGCAGGTGCGGCTGGACCGGGTGCGCCGGGTCGCGCCCGGGCGGGTGGCGGAGGAGCTGCGGCTGGGCTCGGTGCTGCCCGAGCCGGTCGCGGTCCTGGTCACCGTGGCCCTCGAGGCGGACACCAGCCCGGTCGCGGCGGTCCGGGCCGGCCACCCGGCCGCTCCCCCGGAGCTGCCGGCACCCGAGGGGACGACGGTGCGCTGGACGGTCGCGGACCTCGACGTCGTGCTGCACGCACCGGGCGCCGAGCTGGTGCCCGCAGCCGGGCGCGGTCGGGTGACCGCCCACTGGGACGTGACCATCCCTGCAGGCGGCTCGGTCGTCGTGGGGTGGGAGCTCGCCGTGGACGACAGCGGGGCGGTGGTCGTCGCCGCGCCCGCCGCCGCCCTGCCCGAGGTCGAGCACCTCCTGGCCGGCGTGGTCGACCCGCGGGTCCGGCCCTGGCTGGAGCGCTCGCTGGCCGACCTGGCCGGTCTTCGGATGGCCCGGCCGGCGACGCCCGAGGACGTGTTCCACGCGGCGGGAGCGCCGTGGTACTTCACCCTGTTCGGCCGCGACAGCCTCTGGACGGCGCGGATGCTGCTGCCGGTGGACCTCGCCCCCGCCCGGGGGACGCTGCGGACCCTCGCCGCGCTGCAGGGGTCCCAGGACGACCCGGCGCGGGCCGAGCAGCCCGGGAAGATCATGCACGAGCTGCGCCGGGGCGCCTTCTCCCTCGGCGCGATGTCGCTGCCGCCGCTCTACTACGGGACCATCGACGCCACCCCGCTGTGGGTCTGCCTGCTGCACGACGCCTGGCGGGCCGGCCTGGCGTCCGACGACGTGGCGACCCTGCTCCCGGCTCTGGAGCGCGCGCTGGACTGGCTGCTGACCTCCTTCGACGCGGATGGCGACGGGTTCGGGGAGTACCTCGACGTGACCGGGCACGGTCTGGCCAACCAGGGGTGGAAGGACTCCGCCGACTCCGTCCGGTTCGCCGACGGACGGCACGCGGTGGGACCGGTGGCGCTCTGCGAGGTGCAGGGGTACGCCCACGAGGCCGCCGTCGGCGGTGCCGCCCTGCTGGACGCCTTCGGCCGCCCCGGCGTCGAGCGGCTGCGCACCTGGGCCGACGGCCTGGCCCGGCGCTTCCGGGCGGAGTTCTGGTGCGGCGAGGGCGAGGACCGCTACCCGGCGCTGGCGCTGGACGGGGAGAAGCAACGGGTCGACGCGCTGACCAGCAACATCGGGCACCTGCTCGGCACCGGACTGCTCGACGCGGAGGAGGAGCTGCTGGTCGCGCGGCGGCTCGCCGGACCCGGGCTGGACTCCGGGCTCGGCCTGCGGACCATGTCGGCCGGCGACCGGGGCTACTCCCCGCTCAGCTACCACTGCGGCTCGGTGTGGCCGCACGACACGGCGATCGCCGTGGCCGGACTGGTGCGCAGCGGGCTCGCCGAGCACGCGTCCGGGCTGGTCGAGGGTCTGCTGCGGGCGTCGGTCGCCTTCGACCAGCGGCTGCCCGAGCTGTGGAGCGGCGAGGGTCGGCCCGTCCCCTACCCGGTCGCCTGCCGCCCGCAGGCCTGGTCGGCGGCTGCGGCGGTGGTCGTGGTCGACGCGCTGGCCGCCGGGGGCTGACACCGACCCCGCGCCCGGCCCGATCCACCCTTTCTCAAGAATTACGTGATCTCGTAGAATCGGGTCATGAGTCGTCCTGCCTCCCGTTGTGGTCGCCCGCTGCGGCGCGTGGTCGTGCTGGTGTCCTGCCTGGTCCTGCTCGGCGCGCTCGTCTGGTGCTGGCCCGGGCCGGTCCGCGCCGCCGGACCGAGGAGCGGGGACGCGGGGCTGCTGAGCGCGATCGGGGGCACCGACGGCTTCCACCGGCTCAGCGTGGCCGTGGTGGAGCTCGACGGCACCCCTCGCGTCCGGTACGCCTCCGTGGGTGCCGACGAGCACACCCCGTACGAGGCGGGCTCGGTGACCAAGGCGCTGACCGGGCTGGTCATCGCCGACGAGGTCCGGCGAGGTGAGCTGGACCTGGCCACGCCGGCCGGCCGCCTGCTGCCGCTGGGCGACGGGCCCGCCTCGGCGGTGACGCTGCGCCAGCTGGTCACCCACTCGTCCGGGCTGCCCTCGCTCGACCCGGGCACCGCCCGCACCGGGGGCGCGCTGGCCCTGCTGGGCCTCGACCCGTACCGCGCCGTCGGCGCCGACGAGCTGTTCGCCGCCGCCGCGACCACCCCGACCGGCGACCCGGCGTACGCGTACTCGAACCTGGGCGCCGCGCTGGCCGGCCAGGCTGCGGCGCGGGCGGCCGGGACGACCTACCCCGAGCTGCTCCGCAGCCGGCTCGTCGAGCCGCTCGGGCTGCGGGAGACGCGGTTGCAGACCGAGGACGCGCTGGTGCCGAGCGGTCGCAGCGAGCGCGGGCGGCGCATGCAGCCCTGGGTCAACCGCGGCTACGCGCCCGCCGGGTGCGTCGTCACCACCACCGCCGACCTCGCCACCGTGGCCACCGCCCTGCTCGAGCGGCGGGCACCCGGGATGGCCGCACTGGAGCCGCTGGCCCCGGCCGGGACGACGCCCGGGCGGCGGAGCGGCATCTTCTGGCAGACCAGCGTGCACGACGGCACGACGGTCACCTGGCACAACGGGCGGACCGGCGGCTACAGCGCCTTCCTGGGCCTGGACCGGGCGGGCGGACGGGGGGTCGTGGTGCTCGCCGACGCGGCCACCGACCGGACCGACGACCTCGGGATGCGCCTGGTCACCCAGTCCTGAGCGCGTCCTCGTGGTCGGGATCAGCCGGGCTGGGGCTGGGGCTGGCAGCGCGGGCACCAGTAGCTGCGCCGCTCCTGGCCCCGCGGGCCGAACTCCTCGGTCAGCACCGGGGTGCCGCAGCGGCGGCAGGGCTGGCCGGGCCGTTCGAAGACGTAGCGGCTGCGGCCGGGGCGCAGGTCGCCGGTGGTCGACTGCTCGGTGCGCCAGCGGTTGGCGTGCAGCAGCTGCTGCCCGCGCTGCACCACCCGTCGGAGGTTCGCCACCCGGCCGACGGGGGTGCGCGGGTGCAGACCCTGGAGGAACAGCAGCTCCGAGCGGTAGAGAGTGCCGATGCCCGCGACCAGCCGCTGGTCGAGCAGGGCCTCCCCGATGCTGCGCTCCGGGTCCGCCCCGACCCGGCGGACCGCCTCGTCCAGGTCGAAGTCGGGGCCGAGCAGGTCCGGCCCGATGTGGCCGACCACCGACTCCTCCTCCGCGGTGGGCAGCAGCTCGACCACCGGCAGCCGGTAGCCCACCGCGTCGTGGTCGGCGGTGGCCAGGACGGCCCGGATCTGGAACTCCTGCCCGCCGCTCCAGCGCCGGCCCCGCGGGAAGATCCGCCAGGTGCCCTCCATCCGGAAGTGGGTGTGCAGGGTCATCGCGTTGCTGAACCGGAAGAGCTGGTGCTTGCCGCGCGAGACGACCTCACGGACGGTGACGCCGGTCAGGTCGGTCGTGGCCAGCTGCGGGACGCGGAACTCGCACCGGGTCAGCTCGTGCCCGGCCAGGGCCTCGTGCAGCCGGCGGCAGGACCGCCACACGGTGTCTCCCTCGGGCATCGGACCATCATGCCCGGCCCTGCCCACCCGTCCGCTCTCCCGGCTCCTCCCCTCCGGCAGCCGCCGGGTCGCCCGGCCCTCACGTCAGCCGGCCCCCGAGCGCCCGCGCCGTCACCACCACCCAGGTCCGGAACGGTCGCCACGGCTGCGCGAGCTGCTCCCGGGCGGCGCGTGCACGGCGAGCTCGACCCGGTCGCCCTGCTGACGGGCCTCCACCCCGACCGGGGTCTCGAAGCCGCCGTCCAGGCAGCAGGCCGGCCGCATCACGCCGTCGAAGGTCTGCTCGTCGCGGTGGCCGAGGCCCATCAGGGCGACCTCAGCGAGGTCGTCGGGTCCGCTGATCTCCGGGCTGGTGCGCCGCACCGGCGGCCGGGTCGTCGTCGTCGTCATGGCAGCCATGCTGGCCACGACCACTGACACTGCTGCTGCTGCTCCGCGCGCGGGTGGAGACGTCGGCCGGCGCACGTACGCTCCCCGGCATGGGTGTCCTCCGCCGGCGGCCGGCGCCGCCGCCCGGCCTGGTCCTGGTGCTGTCGATGGGGGCGGTCGCGGCCGCCGCGGTGACCACCGTCGCCGGGTCGGTCGCGTTCGTCCGGGCGCACGCGCGCGGCCACCGGCACCCCGAGGCCGATGTCCCGTCCGCGCCGGTGGCCCTCGTCCTGGGGGCGCAGGTCCACCCCGACGGCACCCCGTCCTCCTTCCTGGCCGGGCGGCTCGACCTGGCGGCCCGGCTCTGGCGGGCCGGTCGCGTGCAGGTGCTGCTGCTCTCCGGCGACGCCGGTGCGCCGGAGTACGA
>Ga0210040_10008251_pt1 | contig 12407 bp, 7 predicted proteins | sample CryGeyCG12114_NA_FD_185462 | JGI IMG/M metagenome (GOLD analysis project Ga0210040, IMG submission 185462) | Groundwater microbial communities from aquifer - Crystal Geyser CG19_WC_8/21/14_NA (SPAdes) (version 2) | ecosystem: Environmental > Aquatic > Deep subsurface > Groundwater | place: USA... | reverse complement strand
CTGGACCAGCAGGTTGTCGAGCGCCATCCCGTCCCTGGTGGTGTGGATCCGGGCGTGCGCGATGCTGGCGCCCGCTGCCGCCAGCCCGGCCGCGACCCGATAAAACAGGCCCGGCCGGTCCGGTGCGAAGACGCTGACCCGCGTCGCCCCGTCCTCCTGGCCCTCGGCGGTGACGGACGGCGGCGCTTCCCCGATCCGCGCTTCGGCAGCGGCGATCTGCCGGGCGTTGGCCAGCAGCGCCTCCGTCGGCTCGGCCAGCCAGTAGCTGTCGGGCAGGCGGCGGGCGTGGGCGCGCGCGGCTGCGGCGCTCCAGCCAAGCGCCCCGGCCAGCTCGCGCTGCCGCGCCGCCACTTCGTCGGCCCGGCCCTGCTGCTTGTGGCCAAGCCGAAGCCGCTCCTCGGCCGCCTCGAACAGCAACCGGATCAGGCGCCGCTTCCACTCGGTCCAGATGCCCGGGCCGACCGCCCGGATATCCACCACGGTCAGGATCAGCAGCAAGCGCAGGCGCTCGGGCGATTGCACGGCGGCGACGAAGTCGTCGATGGTCTTGGGGTCGGCCAGGTCGCGCTTGAACGCCGTGTGGCTGAGCAGCAGGTGGTGGCGCACCAGCCAGGACACCGTCTCCGTCTCGGCCCGGTTAAGCCCCAGCCGCGGGCCGAGCCGAAGCGCGATCTCGGCGCCCAGCACGCTGTGGTCGCCCTTGCGGCCCTTGGCGATGTCGTGGAGCAACGTCGCCACGTACAGCACCCGGCGCGACCCCAGCTGCTTGAACAGGGCAGTGGCGAGCGGATGATCCTCGGCCAGTTCGCCGCGCTCGATCCGGGCCAGCAGGCCGATGGCCCGGATGGTGTGCTCGTCCACCGTGAAATGGTGATACATGTCGAACTGCATCTGCGCGACCACCCGGCCGAAGTCGGGAACGAACCGGCCGAACACGCCCGCTTCGTTCATCCAGCGAAGCACCACCTCGGGCTGCCGGGGGCTGGTCAGCACCTGACAGAACAGCGCGTTGGCGCCGACATCGTCGCGGACCCGGTCGACCAGCCTCGAATCGCGCGCAGCGGCCCGCATCGCGCGCGGGTGGATCTCCATCCCCTCCCGCGCCGCGAGGGCGAACAGCTCGACCAGCCGGACCGGCTTCTCGCGGAGGAACTCGTCCGACGGGATCGACAGCCGCCCGCGATCGGTGACGAAGCCGTTCAGCCGCCGCGGCCGCCGCAGGAAGGTCGGCAAGGCGAACCGCAATCCCTTGGCACCCAGCTGCTCGTCGAGCTGGGCCAGGAACACGCCGGTGAGGTCGCCGACGATCTTCGCCTGGAGAAAGTAGAATTGCATAAAGCGCTCCACCGCGCTCTTTCCCGGCCGGTCGGCGTAGCGCATCGCCGCCGCCAATTCGCGCTGGAGGTCGAAGCTCAGTCGTTCCTCGGCCCGACCGCTCAGCAGATGCAGGTGGCAGCGAACCGACCAGAAGAAGCGCTCGGCGCGGTCGAACCGCTGATATTCGGCCCGGGTCAGCAGGCCGGCCCCGACCAGCTCGGCCGGGCGGCGCACGCCATGGATGTATTTGCCGATCCAGTAGAGCGTGTGGAGGTCGCGCAACGCGCCCTTGCCGTTCTTGACGTTGGGTTCGACCACATAACGGCTGTCGCCCATCCGGATGTGGCGCTCGTCCCGCTCGGCGAGCTTGGCGGCGACGAATTCGGCCGCGCTTCCCGCCACGATCTCGCGCGTGAAGCGCTCCCGGGCTTCACCATAGAGGCCGGCGTCGCCGCCGACGTGGCGCGCTTCCAGCATGGCGGTGCGCACCGTCATGTCGCTTCGGGCCAGCGACAGGAGTTCGGGAACCGTGCGCACCGCCTGCCCGACCTTCAGCTTGAGGTCCCATAGCCGGTAAAGCGTCGCCTCGATCACCTGCTCGCACCAGGGCGCACGCGGGTGGGGGGTCAGGAACATCAGGTCGACATCGCTGAACGCCGCCATCTCGCCGCGCCCATAACCGCCCAGCGCCACCAAAGAGACCCGTTCCGCCGCCGTCGGGTTACCCAGCGGAAAGCGGCGCCGGGCCTCCTCGAACGCGGCCAGGACCAGCCGGTCGGTGAGGGCGGCATAGCTGTCGGCGTGACGGCGCCCGGCACCCGGCTTGGCGGCCAGTTCGGATGCGATCCGCGCCCGGCCCTCGGCAAGCATCTCTTCGAGCGTCGGCTCAGGTCCGTCCATCGGCCAGCGCCTTGAGCCGGTACAGCGCATCCAGCGCCTCGCGTGGCGACAGGACGTCGGGGTTGAGGTCGTCCAGCGCCTGCGTCAACGGGTCGGCCGCGGACTCCGGCTCCGCCGCCGCCAGCGCGGCGAACAGCGGCAGGTCGTCCAGTCCCGCGGCGATCCCGCCCGTGGCATCGCGCCCGGCCTCCAGCTTGGCCAGCACCGACTTGGCCCGGGCGACCACCGCCGCCGGCAGGCCGGCCAGCCGCGCCACCGCGATCCCGTAGCTGCGATCGGCCGGTCCGCCGGCCAGTTCGTGCAGCAGGACCAGGTCACCCTTCCATTCGCGCGCGCGGACGTGGTGCAGCGACAAGGCGTCCAGCCGGTCGGCCAGGCGCGTCAGTTCGTGGTAATGGGTGGCGAACAGGGTCCGGGCCTGCACCGCATCGTGCATCGCTTCCACCACCGCCCAGGCGATCGCCAGGCCGTCGTAGGTGGAGGTGCCGCGCCCGATCTCGTCCAGGATGACCAGGCTGTTGCGGGTCGCCTGCGCTAGGATCGCCGCCGTTTCGACCATCTCGACCATGAAGGTGGACCGGCCGCGCGCCAGATTGTCGGACGCGCCCACGCGGCTGAACAGGCGATCGACCAGGCCCACCCTGGCGCGGGCGGCGGGCACGAAGCTGCCCGACTGGGCCAGCAGCGCGATCAGCGCCACCTGCCGCAGGAAGGTGGACTTGCCGCCCATGTTGGGGCCGGTGATCAGCCACAGCCGGTCGTGCGGTCCAAGGGCACAGTCGTTGGCGATGAACCGCTCGCCCGCCCTGGCCAGGGCGCTTTCGACCACCGGGTGACGGCCGCCCTCGATCTCGAGGCAAGGCTGGTCGGTGACCTGCGGCCGGCACCAGCCGCCTTCGGCCGCCCGCTCGGCCAGCCCCGCGGCAACGTCGATCCGGGCGATGGCCTCCGCCGTGTCGGCGATCCGCGCGGCCTGCGCGACCGCCAGCGCCGTCAGCTCTTCCAGGTGCGCCTGCTCGGCCGCCAGCGCATGGGCGCCGGCCTCGACCACCTTGCTGGCCTCGGTGTGGAGGTCCGGCGAGTTGAAGCGGACAACGCCCGCCAGCGTCTGGCGGTGCGTGAAGCCGCTCTCGGGACCGAGCAGCCGGTCGGCATGGCGGGCGGACACTTCGACATGGTAGCCGAGCACCGCATTGTGCCGGATCTTGAGCGCCGACACTCCGGTCGCCTCCCGGTAGCGCGCCTCCAGCGCCGCGATCGCCCGGCGCCCGTCGGAGCTGGCGGACCGCAGGGCGTCGAGCTCGGCGTCGAACCCGTCGGCGATGAACCCGCCCTTGGCAGCGTCGAGCGGCGGAGCTTCGACCAGGGCCGCGGCCAGCCGCTCGACCAGCCGGTCGTGCCCGGCCAGGCGCGGCAGCAGGCGTTCCAGCAGCGGGGGCCGCTCGTCTTCGCCGGCCAGCTCCGCCCGCAAGGCCGCCGCCGCCGCCAGCCCGTCGCGCAACTGGGCAAGGTCGCGCGGCGACCCGCGCCCCGCCGCCAGCCGGCCCAGCGCCCGCCCGATGTCCGGCATGGCCCTGAGCGCGTCGCGTACCCGCCGCCGGAGCAGGGCGTCGTCGTGGAGCCAGCCGACCAGGGTCAGCCGCCCCTCGATGGCGCTGCGGTCGAGCAGCGGGGCCGACAGGTCGCCGCCGAGCAGCCGTCGCCCGGCGGCGGTGACGCAGCGGTCCACTTCGGCCAGCAGCGATCCGGCGACCTGGCCATCGCCGGTGCGGCAGATCTCCAGGCTGGTCCGAGTCGCGGCATCGATCGCCATGTGCTGCAACCGTGCGATCCGCCGCGGCGCCGCCAGAAAGGCGGTGGCGCTGCGCTGCGTGGCGTCGAGATAGGCGAGCAGCCCGCCGGCCGCCGCCAGCTCCGCCCGGGTCAGTTCGCCGAACCCATCGAGGCTGGCGACCGCAAACCGGCTCATCAGCGAACGCTCGCCGGCAAGGCTGTCGAAGCCGCCCTTGCCCGGCGTGCACTTGAGCCCCGGCACGGCCCCATCGGCGATGGTCTCCGCCGGGTTCAGCCGCGCCAGCTCGGCCGCCAGCTCGCCCGGCCCGCACGCGATCAGCTCGAACCGCCCAGTGGAGATGTCGGCCGCGGCGATGCCCCACTCGTCGCCCGCGCGCGCCACCGCCGCCAGCCAATTGGCCGAGCCGCTGTCGAGCAGCGTTTCCTCCGTCAGCGTGCCCGGCGTCACCAGCCGCACGATCGCCCGCTCGACCAGCGCCTTGGACCCGCGCAGCCGGCGCGCCTCCGCCGGGCTCTCCGTCTGCTCGGCGATGGCGACCCGGTGGCCGCCCTTGATCAGCCGGGCGAGGTAGCTGTCGGCCGAATGGACCGGCACGCCGCACATCGGCACCGGCTCGCCCGCGTCCGCTCCGCGTTTGGTCAGCGCGATGTCCAGGCAGGCCGCGGCCGCCTTGGCATCGTCGAAGAACAGTTCAAAGAAATCGCCCATGCGATAGAACAGCAAGGCGTCACCGGCCTCGGCCTTGAGGCGGTGATACTGCTGCATCATCGGAGTGGCGGCGTCCGCACGGGCCATGAAAGGTGCCTAGCTCCAATCCTCGGTTCCGCGAAGTCGCTTATCCCGCTTGTTGTTCTTTTTCAGTCGGAAAAGGCCCCGAGATCCCGTTTGGCGGGGTGACGGTCCGGCGGCCGAGGGTTAAGAAGCCACCATGTCCGACAGCAATGTGAAATTCTCCGAAGCGGAGGCCCTGCACTTCCATTCGCGCGGCCGCCCGGGGAAGATCGAGATCATCGCGTCCAAGCCGATGGCGACCCAGCGCGACCTCAGCCTGGCCTACTCGCCCGGCGTCGCCGTGCCGGTCCGCGCCATCGCCGCGGATCCCGCCACCGCCTACGACTACACCGCCAAGGGCAACCTCGTCGCGGTGATCTCCAACGGCACGGCCATCCTTGGCCTCGGCAACCTCGGCGCACTGGCGTCCAAGCCGGTGATGGAAGGCAAGGCGGTGCTGTTCAAGCGCTTCGCCGACGTTGACGCCATCGACCTCGAACTCGACACCGAGGACTGCCAGAAGTTCATCGACGCGGTCGCCCTCATGGGGCCCAGCTTCGGCGGCATCAACCTGGAGGACATCGCCGCGCCCGACTGCTTCGTGATCGAGCAGACCCTGCGCGAGCGGATGAACATCCCCGTGTTCCACGACGACCAGCACGGCACCGCGATCATCACCGCCGCCGGCCTCATCAACGCCTGCCTGCTGACCGATCGGGAGCTGGACGAGGTCAAGGTGGTGGTGAACGGCGCCGGCGCCGCCGCCATCGCCTGCACCGAGCTCATCAAGGCGATGGGCGTGCGCGGCGACAATGTCATCATGTGCGACCGCAGCGGAGTGATCCACAAGGGCCGCGACGACCTCGACCAGTGGAAGAGCGCGCATGCCGTGGACACGGATCGCCGCACGCTCGAGGATGCGCTGCAAGGCGCCGACGTGTTCCTCGGCCTCTCCGCCGCCGGCGCGCTCAAGGCCGAGTGGGTCAAGGGCATGGCGCCCAAGCCGATCATCTTCGCCATGGCCAACCCGGACCCGGAGATCACGCCGCCGGAGGCCAAGGCCGCGCGGCCGGACGCAATCGTCGCCACCGGCCGCTCCGATTATCCCAACCAGGTCAACAACGTGCTGGGCTTTCCCTTTATCTTCCGTGGCGCGCTCGACGTCCGGGCCCGCGCCATCAACGACGAGATGAAGATCGCCGCTGCCCGGGCGCTGGCCGAACTCGCCCGCGAAACGGTGCCGGACGAGGTGTCGGCGGCCTATGGCGGCCAGTCGCGGCGGTTCGGCGCGGACTACATCATCCCCGCCCCCTTCGACCCGCGGCTGATGGAAGTGGTGCCGGCGGCCGTGGCCGAAGCGGCGATGCGCTCCGGGGTTGCCCAGCGCCCGATCGACAACATGGCCGCCTACCGGCAGCAGCTGCGCGCGCGCCTGAACCCGACGGTGTCGGTGCTCAGCCTGGCCTACGAAGCGGCCAAGGCCAACCCGCAGCGGGTGCTGTTCGCCGAAGGCGAGGAGAAGAACGTCCTGCGCGCCGCCATCGCCTTCAAGGAAGGGGGCCTGGGAACGCCGGTGCTGGTCGGGCGCGAGGAGGTGTACGACCACCTCAAGGAACTCGGCGTCGACGATCCGTCCGGCTACGTCGTCCTCAACAGCCGCAACTCACCGCTGGTCGGGCGCGCCGTGGACCACCTCTACACGCGCCTCCAGCGCAAGGGCTATCTCCGGCGCGAGATCGAGCGGATGGTCAACCAGGACCGCAACACCTTCGCCGCCGCGATGCTGGAACTGGGCGAGGCCGACGCCATGATCACCGGCACCACCCGCCCGTTCAGCCAAAGCCTCAAGCAGGTGCAGCGGGTGATCGGGGAGGAGGGGCCGCCGCCGTTCGGGATCAACATCATCGTCGGCCAGAACCAGACGGTGCTGATCGCCGACACGGCCGTGACCGAACGGCCGGAGGCGGAGGAACTGGCCAACATCGCCAGCCGCACCGCCGCCTTTGCCCGGCGCATGGGCCAGGAGCCGCGCGTCGCCTTTGTCAGCTACACCACCTTCGGCAATCCGCCCGGCGCCTTCGTGGGCAACCTGCGCGAGGCGGTGACGCTGCTCGACGGCCGCAAGGTCGATTTCGAATATGAAGGGGAAATGAGCCCCGAACTGGCGCTCAACCACGACATGCAGCGGCGCTTCTACCCGTTCAGCCGCCTGTCCGGCCCGGCCAACATCCTGATCATGCCCGGCCTTCAGTCGGCCAGCCTGTCGGCCAAGCTGCTGCGGGCATTGGGCGGCGAAAGCGTGCTGGGGCCCTTCCTGGTCGGGATGCGGCTGCCGGTGCAGATCGCGCCCATGACCGCCACCGCGACCGACCTCGTCACCCTGGCCGTGCTCGCCTCGGGCGGGGCCGAGCGCGCACTCGGGCGCTAGACCCGCTCGGCGCTCGACACCTCTTCGGCGTCCCGCAAGGTCGCCAGGATCGAATGGAGGTGGGCCAGGTCGTGCACCTCCACATCGACGTCGAAGGTGTGGAAGCTGCCGTCGCGATGGACCTGCTGCAGGCTGACGATGTTGGCGTCCTTGGCGCCCAGGATGCCGGCCATCGCGCCCAGCGTGCCGGCCTTGTCGCGCACGATGATCCGCAGCCGCGCCGGCGCGCCGTCCGACCCGTCGCCCCAGGCCAGGTCCATCCAGTCCGCATCCACCCCGGTCGCCAGCGTGTCGCAGCCGATCGCGTGAACCTCGATCTCCTCGTCCTCGCGGCGCAGGCCGATGATCCGGTCGCCCGGAATCGGGTGGCAGCAGGGCGCCAGGTGGAAGGCGACTCCGGGGGTCAGGCCGCGGATCGAGATGGCCCGGCGCTGGGCCGAGCGGCGCGGCGTTGCCACGTCGCCGCCGGTGGAACCGGGCATCAGCGCTTCCATCAGCGCCTCGTCGCCGATCCGCTTGCGCGCAATGGCGATCATCAGCCCGTCCTCGTCCTCCAGCTTGAGCTTCTTGAGCGCCCGGGCCAGCGCCTCCTTGGGTAACGGCACCGGCAGGCGCGCCACGATCTCGTCGAAGATCTTGCGGCCCAGATCGACCGTCTCGTCCCGTTCCTTGTGCCGGACGAACCGGCGCACCGCCGAGCGCGCCTTGCCCGTCGCCACGAACCGCAACCAGCTCGGCTGCGGCTGCTGCGCTTCGGAAGTCAGGATCTCGACCTGGTCGCCATTCTCCAGCAGCGTCCGAAGCGGGATCACGCGGCCGTTGACCTTGGCTCCGACCGTCCGGTCGCCCAGCCGGGTGTGCACGGCATAAGCGAAGTCCACCGCAGTTGCGCCCTTGGGCAGCTGGATCAGTTCGCCTTTCGGGGTGAAGGCGAAGATCCGGTCCTGGTACATCGCCATGCGCGTGTGCTCGAGCAGTTCCTCGGGGCTGTCGGCATGATCGAGGATCTCCACCAGGTCGTCGATCCACGGTACCTTGAGGTCGGCGGCCGGCTTGCCCTCCTTGTAGGCCCAGTGCGCGGCCAGGCCCTTTTCCGCCTGCAGGTGCATCTCGCGCGTGCGGATCTGGATCTCGATCCGCATCTTGCTGTCGTGGATGACCGACGTGTGCAGCGACCGGTAGCCGTTGCGCTTGGGCGTCGAGATGAAGTCCTTGAACCGGCCCGGCACCATCGGCCAGCGGCGATGGATCAGCCCCATCGCCCGATAGCAATCCTCCGGGTCGGCGACGATCACCCGGAAGGCCATCACGTCGGACAATTGCTCAAAGCTGATGTGCCGCTCGGCCATCTTCTTCCAGATGCTGAACGGGTGCTTCTCGCGGCCGGTGACCTGCGCTTCCAGGCCATTGTCGGCCAGGTGGAGTTGCAGCCCCAGGCCGATCCGCCCGATGACGTCGCCGCCTTCGGCATGCAGCTGCGACAGCCGCCGTGTGATCGACGCATAGGCGTCCGGCTCCACCTCCCGGAAAGCCAGCGTCTGCATCTCGTTCATGATCTCGTACATGCCGATCCGCTCGGCCAGCGGGGCATAGATATCCATCGTCTCGCGGGCGATCCGCCGCCGCTTCTCCTCCGACTTGATGTGATGGAGGGTCCGCATGTTGTGCAGCCGGTCGGCCAGCTTCACCAGCAGCACGCGGATGTCGTCGGACAATGCCAGCAGGAACTTGCGCAGGTTCTCCGCCGCGCGCTCGTTCTCCGACTGTGCCTCGATCTTGCTGAGCTTGGTGACGCCGTCCACCAGCCGGGCGACGTTGGCCCCGAACAGCCGCTCGACCTCGTCCGGGGTCGCCACCGTGTCCTCGATCGTGTCGTGCAGGATGCCGGTGACGATGGTCTCGTCGTCCAGCTTGAGGTCGGTGAGGATGCCGGCCACCTCGATCGGATGGCTGAAATAAGGGTCGCCCGACGCGCGGGTCTGCGAACCGTGGGCCTTCATCGAAAAGACGTAGGCACGGTTGATCAGGCCTTCATCGGCATCCGGATCATAGGCCCGGACCCGCTCGACCAGCTCATATTGACGAAGCACGGCTGTCATGTGGCCCGTGGCACCGCGCCCTTGCAAGGGCCAACTGACCGCCACGCGCCATCGGACCGGCGCGTCGGCCCCTTTCCGGCTGTTCAGGGCGGCGCATATGTGCTTCATTTTGCTGGCCGAACGCAAAGGAGACAGCGTGGCCAGGGACAGCAAGCAGGTGGAGGCGTTCAAGGCGGCAGCCATGAAGTGCCCGCTGCCGAGCGCCATCGACCTGGTGGGCGAGCGCTGGGCGTTCCTGATCGTGCGCGGCGCGCTCAACGGCCTTCAGCATTTCGAGGAATTCCAGGCCTGCCTGGGCATTGCCCGCAACATCCTGTCGGACCGCTTGGCCAAGCTGGTCACGGGTGGCGTGCTGCGCCGCGCCGCCGACCCGGTCGACCGCCGCCGGGTGGTCTATTCGCTGACCACCAAGGGCGAGTCGCTGCTGCCCGTGGTGCTGGCGCTGCGCCAATGGGGGCTGGAATGGGGCCACGGGGCCAATGACCGGATCGTCGCCGACGTCCGCGACGGCAAGCCGATCGGCAAGATCGGGATCCGGGCCCATGACGGGCGCGAGCTGCGGCTCGACGAGTTGATGTGGGTGGACGCCGACGGCAACGAAGTTCGCCGTCCCGAACCGCTGCTGCAGATCCGCGACGCCGTCAACGACGCCGCCTGAGCGGCCCTTGTTCAGAAGCCGGATGCAAACGGGCGTCGCGCGGACGCCCGGCGCTTACTCGTAGTCGCCGCCGCTCGGGGTCGGGCGGGGCGGGGCGGCGGCGGTCAGGCGCAGGGCCTCGGCCGACTCGCTCAGCGAGGCCAGCTCGTCCGTTTCGTCCTCTTCGTCCATCCGCACGCGCTGCAGGCTGGACACGACCGCCTCGTGCAGGTCACGCGGGCGAACCGTCTCCTCGGCGATCTCGCGCAGCGCGACCACCGGGTTCTTGTCGCGATCGCGGTCGATCGTCAGGTCGGCGCCGCCGGAGATCTGACGCGCCCGCTGGGCCGCGACCAGCACCAGGTCGAACCGGTTGGGAACCTTGTCGACGCAATCTTCGACGGTGACGCGCGCCATGGCCGGCAGCCTCTTTGTTGCAAGCAATGCTTGGGAAACGGGAAGAGCGGCGAAGTAGGTCGGCCGGCCGGCCAAGTCAAGGTTGGCGGCTCCAATTGGCCCGGGCGGACGTTACGCCGACGATGCTTGCCACCCCCATCGGAACTGTTCAACAGCCGGGCATGGCCAGGGCCGTTCCCCCGTCACCGCCGCGTTCCCCCATCGCCGCCACGGTTGCGGGCACCCGGCTGCAACTGCTGGAAAGCGGCAGCGAACGGCTGGCGACCATGCTGGAGCTGATCGACGGGGCGCAGGCCAGCATCCGCCTGCTGTTCTACATGATGAACCCGGACCCGGCCGGCCGGGCGGTGGCCGACGCCCTGGTCCGGGCCGCCCGCCGCGGGGTCCAGGTGCGATTGCTGCTCGACGGCTTCGGCTCGTCGGTGACGCCGGCCTTTCTCCAGCCGATCGCCGATGCGGGCGGCACCTTTATCCTGTTCCACCCGCACATCGGCCGGCGCTACCTGCTGCGCAACCACCAGAAGATGATGGTGGTCGACGACCGGCGCGCGCTGATCGGCGGCGCCAACATCGACCGGCAATATCTCACGGACGGCGGCGACCAGCACTGGCGCGACCTGTGGCTGCTGCTGGACGGCCCGGCGGTGAAGCCGGCGGCCCGCTACTTCGACGCCATCCACGGCTGGAGCAGCGTGCCCGGGGCCAGAATTCGCACTCTTCGTCGGCTTATACACCGACACACCCAACGCGAAGGCACCCTTAGGTGGCAATTTTCCGGGCCCATGCCCCGCCGCAACCCGTGGCCGACGCAGATCGCCCGCGAGATCATCGCCGGCAATCGGCTGGACCTCATCTCGGCCTATTTCTCGCCGCCTTTCGCCATGCTGCGCCGGCTTGCGCGCTTGGGCGGCCGCGGGCGGGTGCGGATCGTCACCGCCGCCCGCTCCGACAATGACGCAACCATCGCCGCGGCCCGGCACACCTATGCCAGGCTGCTGCGCAACGGCGTCGAGATGTACGAATATCAGGCGGCCAAGCTGCACACCAAATTGGCCATCGTCGACGACGTGGTCCACATCGGCTCGTCCAATTTCGATTTCCGCAGCCTTTACCTCAACCTGGAAGTCATGCTGCGGATCGACGACGCCGGCTTTGCGGCCCAGATGCGCGGCTATTTCGAGCGGGAGCTCGCGGACAGCCAGCGGATCACGCCCGAACTGCACAAGGCCCGCGCCGGGCTGCTGCGGCGCCTGAAATGGACGATCAGCCACTGGCTGGTGACCGGCGTCGACTATACGGTCACCCGCCGGCTGAACTTCAGCCCGGAGGCCTAGTCGCCGGTTCGCTGGCCCTGGGGTTCGCGATAGGCCCAGAACAGGGTGGCCGGTGGCACGTTGATCCACTCGAACCCGCGCTCGATCCGTTCGAACACCGGCGCGATGAAGTCGCGCACCTTGGGGCTGAACTGATAGACCAGGAACGCGCCGCCCGGGCGGATCACTCGCGCGGTGGCGGCGCCGATCGCGTCGCCGACGCCCGGCGGCAGGGTCGAGAAAGGCAGGCCCGACAGGACATAATCGGCGTGGGCGAAGCCGCGGTCGGCCAGGATCTTCTCCACGTCGGCGGCCGATCCGGTCACCGGCAGCAGCCGCTCGTCGTCGATCGCGCCCTTGAGATAATCGGTGAAGTCCGCATTGGTATCGATGGTGATCAAGGTCGCGTCGGGGGCCAGCCGGTCGAGGATCGGTCGGGTGAAGGTGCCGACGCCCGGACCATATTCCACGAACACCTTGGCATTGGCCCAGTCGACCGGCGCCAGCATCTTGTTGATCAGCCGGGCGGAAGACGGGATCACCGACCCGACCATCACCGGATTCTTGATGAAGCCACGCAGGAAATGCAGCCGCGGATTGGCAGCGCGGGCCCGGCGGCGCGCGTCACGCCGCTGTTCCTTGAGCGCTCGGGCGGACGTGGCGTGCATGAAAACTCCGGGTCGGACGGGCGTAAGTGGGACCGTCAAGCAAATGCCGCCGGGTTGCGCAA